>JACCDX011468958.1_pt1 | contig 25452 bp, 19 predicted proteins | sample 7449681 | NCBI WGS metagenome assembly JACCDX01 (sample SAMN15323450, study PRJNA562643) | freshwater metagenome | isolation source: river surface water | place: USA:Blue River Watershed | collected 2017-08-18
CGGTGATCGACTTCGACGTCGGGCTGCGCAACCTCGACCTGATCATGGGCTGCGAGCGCCGCGTGGTCTATGACCTCATCAACGTGATCCATGGAGAGGCCAACCTGAACCAGGCCCTCATCAAGGACAAGCAGTGCGAAAACCTGTTTGTGCTGGCCGCCTCGCAAACGCGTGACAAGGATGCGCTGACCCAGGACGGCGTCGAGCGCGTGCTGAAAGAGCTGGGCGAGCAAGGCTTCGAGTACATCGTGTGCGACTCGCCCGCCGGCATCGAAACCGGCGCGCTGATGGCCATGCACTTTGCCGACGAGGCCCTGGTGGTGACCAACCCCGAGGTGTCGTCGGTGCGTGACTCCGACCGCATCCTGGGCATGCTCAACAGCAAGACCAAGCGTGCCATCGACGGCGGCGAGCCCATCAAGGAGCACCTGCTGATCACGCGCTACAACCCCAACCGGGTTGAAGGCGGTCAGATGCTGTCGCTGGACGACATCCACGAGATCCTGCGTGTCAAGCTCATCGGCGTGATCCCCGAATCCGAGACCGTGCTCAACGCCTCAAACCAGGGCATCCCGGCCATCCACATGAAGGACACCGACGTGTCGGAGGCCTACAAGGACGTCATCGCCCGCTTCCTGGGCGAAGACAAGCCGATGCGCTTCATCGACGCCGAGAAGCCGGGCTTCTTCAAGCGCCTGTTCGGAGGCAAGTGACACCATGGGATTCCTTTCCTTCTTCCTCGGCGAAAAGAAGCAGACGGCCTCGGTGGCCAAGGAACGCCTGCAGCTGATCCTGGCCCACGAGCGCAATGGCCGCAGCCACAGCCCCAACTACCTGCCCGACCTGCAGCGCGAGCTGGTGGCGGTGATCTCGAAGTACGTCTCCATCGACCCGGCCGACATCAAGGTGGCCATGGAGCGCCAAGGCGACCTGGACGTGCTGGAAGTCAAGATCGAGCTGCCCGAGAAGTGACCCGGGCCGCCCGGTCTTGCGGGTAACTGCCTAGCCCTTGTGGGTGATACGCATCATCGCCCGTCCCTGGGTGCTCGCCCCCCAACCCGGGGGCTGCCGGGGCGGTGCCGAGTTCCTAGACTGGCGCACATCCCAAATCGCGCAAAGCAGGAGCAGGACATGAAGCGTATCCCCCCGAAGGGCCCGCTGCGGCCGCTGTACGCCTTGATCGCCATGGCGTCAGCCCTGGCCCTTGCCCTGCCCGCCCACGCGGGTGAGTGCGTGCGCGAAGACCAATCGGTGCGCGTGGCCGGCCATGTCAGCCGCCAACGCATCACCCGCCTCGACGACCGGGCTGCCAACCGCACGGTGCGCGACACCGTCGTCACCCTCGCCCTGCGCGACCCACTGTGCGTGATGCTGCCCGACGACGTGAACCTCTCGTTGCGCCCGCGCCAGATCCGCGAGGTGCAGCTGCTGCACCCCGAGCGACTGCCCAACGGCCGCGACACCGCCATCTTGCTCGATGGCCGCGTGCGACTTGCCAGCAGCAACGCCCACCATCACCCGGTGCTGGTGGACATCGCCGGCCTGCCCACCACACGCAACAGTGCCCCCGTGGTGGCGCCAGCTCCGGTGGGGCGCAACACCACCCTGGCCGTGGCGCGCTTCAACCACTGACCCTGTCCCGGCTTGCACAGCACCTTTTTTGCGCGCTTTCTCGGCCATCCATGCACGTCCGGTGGGCGTGCATGTTCATTTTTGCTTCATGAAATTTTGATGACGATTTGAGCCGCGTCGTCAAGAGGCGAATGGAGAATCTGGATTCCCCTGAACGGGGTTAGGCAAGCCCTTGGGCATCCCTCATGCTTGGCAAAGGGAGGTTCATTGCACATGGTGCAAGGGGCCATCTCAGGTTCCTTGCTCCAACGGTCGGAGCCAAGGTCAGACCCGCCAACCGATCGACCGTATTCCTATAACGCCTTGGTGCAGTCGTTTGGCGGGCCGTTCACAACGGGTTTGCCATCATGATCCACACGCTTGCATCTCACTCTCGCCCCTACAGCGTTCACGCTGAAACCACCCAGTTGCTGCCCTTTCGGGTGCGACTGGCCTGCGATGAAGCCGATCTGCTCAAAGCCGTGGCGGTGCGCGCCATGGCCTATGGCCGACGGGTGCCCGGCATGGACGACATGCTGAGCGCCCCCGAGCCCGACGACCGCCGCAGCGACGCGGTGTTGTTGATGGCTGAATCCAAGCTCGATGGTCAGGTATTGGGCTCGATGCGGCTGATCACCAACATCCACCAACCCCTGCACATGGAACATGAATTGACCCTGCCATCACAGTTTCATGGACAGGTGTTACTCGAAGCGGGCCGCCTGACCGTGCGCAGCACCGAAGAGGCCCGCATGGTGAGCTCGGCCCTGTACAAAGCCTTGTACGAGTTGAGTTTCCACGCCGGCATCGACACCGTGCTGGTCACGGCCCGCAGCCCCGTGGATCGGCTCTACCGCGCCATGCAATTCAAAGACGCCTTTCAGGGCAGAAAAATCGCCCTTCCCAGCGTCTTGAACCTGCCCCACGGGCTTTATTATTTGCCCGTGCGGGACGCTGACAATTTGTGGCGAGCCGCCGAATGTCCGATGTATCCCTTCATGGCCCAAACCCATCACCCGGATATTGAAATCGATCATGACGTGGTCCATGCTCGATTCCATGACGCAGGTGCTGCAGCCTTGAATGCGTCGGACTTCACTTCGGAATCCGACCACCATGCTGTACAACACCACGACCGCTGGGACGCACCCATCGGCATCTGCTGAGCCCTGGCCCGTCCTGCTTTCCTCGCCAGATCAACGGGTTGGCGCGTATCAACTGCGCACCAGCCCGCTTGACACGCCTGGGGCACCCCGCAATCATCTGCACACGTTCGCTTCGGATTGTCCGAAGTTGGCAGCGTTTGGCCCGACGAGCCACCCCAAGGTGAGCCCGTCCGCGCGCGGCCGGGTTGCGTTCTGATCAAGCAGGGTCGTAGCGATGTCGAGGATCAGTTTCCCCGGAATGCTGCGGTTGCTGGGCCACCGTGGTTTCAAGAATCCGGCCAACGAGGCTGAGTTCTTGGCAAATTACCGGTCGTTCGGCGTCCGCTTCCTGTTCATCTGCTGCACGGTGGGTGCGGGCTGTTACCTCAGTTTCTGGGGCATGGACGCGCTGCTGGGCCGTCGCCCCATGGCCGATCAAACCCAGGTGGTGCGGCTGCTGGTGTCTGCCGGCTTCTTGGTGTTTGGCAACCTGGTGCAGCTCTACAAGCCCTTTTTTGCCCGCCATTACGACCCCACCTGCTCGCTGCTGGTGGCATTGAGCGCCTTCGCCACGGGCTACATCTCCTACCTCGGGCAGCTCAATGTGGGCACGGTATCGGCCTACTGGACGCTGACCACGTCCACCGTGCTGACCATCTTCATGACCTACGGCTTTGCCCGTCTGCGTGCCCTGACCACGCTGATGCTGGGCGGCGTGCTCACGGGGGTGGCCTGCATGTACGCGATGCTGCGGCCCGACTTCGACGCCGTGGGCTTCCAGCGCATGGTCATCCACCTGGTGGCGGCCAATGTGCTGGGCTTCATGCTCTACCGCTTCTCGATGCTGCGCGAGCGCAAGCTGTTCCTGCAGTCCAAGCGCAAGAACCACATCGCCGAGTTGCGCCGCATGAAGGAAAAGGCCGAGGCCGCCGACCGCGCCAAGACCGCCTTCCTGGCCAACATGAGCCACGAGATCCGCACGCCCATGAACGGGGTCATTGGTGCGCTCAACATGCTCAAGGTCGATGCGCTGTCTGAGCGCGATCGCCTGTTCGTCAAGTCAGCGCGCGACTCGGCCAAGAGCCTGCTGCACCTGCTCAACGAGATCCTCGACTTCGCCAAGCTCGATGCCCAGAAGGTGCGCCTCAACCCGGCCCCCTTCGATGTGCGCGACACCCTGCTGACCGCCTGCGAGGCCTTCAGGGCCACGGCGCTGCAAAAGGGCATCCAGCTGCGCGCCGACGTCTCGGCCGTGCCCTACGAGGTGCGCAGCATCATCGCCGACGAGAGCAAGCTGCGCCAAGTGCTGCTCAACCTGGTGAGTAACGCCGTGAAGTTCACCCAGCAAGGCGAAGTGGTGGTCAGCGCCTCGGTGCTGATGCTCGGCCCAGACAGCGCCCGCTTGTTGCTGGATGTCTCGGACACCGGCGTGGGCATCCCGCAGGCCTCGCTCGACAAGCTCTACCAGCCCTTCTACCAGGTGGATTCTGGCCTGACCCGCACGCACGGCGGCACGGGCCTGGGCCTGGCCATCTGCAAGCAGATCATCGACGAGATGGGTGGCACCATCCACGTGCGCAGCGTGCAGGGCGTGGGCACCACCTTCGAAATGCAACTGGAGGTGCCCTTCAGCAGCGCCGAGACCACGGCGACCGAGCCACCGCCCGAGGCTGAGCGCTTCCAGGACTCGGTGCCCCCCGACAGCGAAGACTGGCGCCTGAGCGGCGAGGTGCTGCTGGTCGAGGACAACGAGGTCAACGCCTTCATCGCCTCGATGACATTGGAGAGCCTGGGCATCAAGTGTGTGCATGCCCGCCAAGGCGACATCGCGGTGCAGTGGTGCCAAGAACGCAGCTTCGACGTGATCCTGATGGACTGCGAGATGCCGGTGATGGACGGCTTTGAGGCTGCACGCCTGATCCGGGCCATCGAAGCGCAAGACCCAGCGCGCGGCCGCACCCCCATCGTCGCACTGACCGCCCACGCCTTGTCAGGCGACCGCGAGAACTGCCTGGCCCACGGCATGGATGACTACATCACCAAGCCCTTCGACCGCCACACCCTGGCGGTGACGCTGGCGCGCTGGCTGCCCATGGTGATCGGCTCGGCGGCGATTTGAGCGCTGCGAGCGCCGAGGTCAGCCGCCGCGCAAGCGTTTGAGCACGGGGCTCAGCAGCTTGAAGCCCGCCAGGGCCACGGCCCCCGTCAGCACGCCGGCCAGGGCATCGAGCAGCACAGGCACCACATGGCCTGACCAGGCGCCAAGTTGACCCTCGACGGCATGCACCACGGTGTGGGTGAGCTCGTGCGCGCCGGGCAGGCCATGCAACATGATGCCGCCGCCCACCAAGAACATGGCCACGGTGCCCAGCACCGACAAGGCTTTCATCAGCTTGGGCGCACCGCTGAGCAGCATGCGGCCCAAGGCATCGCGCCAGCCAGTCTGGCCGCGCGCGGCATCTTGCTTGACCAGGGCCAGGCCCATGTCGTCGAGCTTGACGATGGTGGCCACCAGGCCGTAGACGCCCACGGTGATCAGGCCCGCCACCGTCGACAAGACCATCACCTGGGTGCTGAACGGCTGTGACGCCACCGTGCCCAGCGCAATGGTGACGATCTCCGCCGAGAGGATGAAGTCGGTGCGGATGGCGCCCTTGATCTTCTCTTGCTCAAAGGCAACCAGATCGATCGCGGGGTTGGCCACGGCCGCCGTGAGGGCCTGGTGCTCGGCCGCATCTTCGGCCTCATGGCCCCCGATCGCCGCGTGCAGCACCTTCTCGAAGCCTTCGAAGCACAGGTAGGCGCCGCCCACCATCAACAGCGGCGTGACGGCCCAAGGCGCGGTGGCGCTGATGGCCAGCGCCGCCGGCACCAGGATGACCTTGTTGACCATCGAGCCTTTGGCCACCGCCCACACCACAGGCAATTCGCGCTCGGCGCGGATGCCCGAAACCTGCTCGGCATTGAGCGCCAGGTCATCACCCAGCACGCCGGCCGTCTTCTTGGCCGCGACCTTCGACATCGCTGCAACGTCATCGAGCACCAGCGTGATGTCGTCGAGCAGCACGAGCAAACTTGTACCGGCCAAGGCGGCCTCCCCTTGTGCAATGCAACAGGGAAGAGCTTACTCGACCTTGACGCGTTCAGTCGACTCGCCCAGCACGTACGACACCGCCAGACCCGCCATCCAAAAGTTGGAGACCTTCATCAGTGGGCTGTCCTTGAAGGCCACCTGGTTGAGGTCGTCATACCGCATGTAGGCGCCCACCCAGATGCGGTCGAATCGCTTGCTCAGGGCCAGGGCCAATTGCCAGCCGGCATAGCCCCCACTGGCCTCATAGGCCGGTCGGCTGGCGGTGGCGTATTCGGGCGCCACGTCGTAGAAGTAGCGGTTGCGCTGGCCCGTGGCGAAAATGGGGCCGGTCTTGGCCACGCCCGTCCAGCCCGCCCAGCCGAAGGTGTCGCGGGTGTAGAGGTTGAGCGTGGGGGCGGTGGCCCAGCCCAGGCTTTGGCGCGACTGGCCCAGCGTGAAGCCGTAGCTCACCGGCAGGCGCAGCTTGAGCAGCATGCGCTCGTCGGCGCTTTCGGTCAGGCGGATGTCGAGCGCAGGGCCGATGTCCAGCGAGCCTTTGAAGCCCGGCATGCCGGCGCGAGCCTGGTTGCGCGAACTCGACACCGGCAGGTTGCCGCCGATGTAGATGTCGAGGTGCACGTTGTCGGCGCCCCAGAGTTGGGCACGGGTGCCCTCGCGGTCAGACTTGACCGTGTCCCCCCGGTAGACGATGTACGGCGTGGGCGAGACGAACTGGCGCCGCTCGTTGGAGCCACGGTAATCCGGCACCGACAGCGAGGCCAGGCCGGCACCGAGTTCCCAGCGAGGCAGCTCGGCGGCCTGGGTCAAGCCACCCCAGCCCGCCAGCAGGCAGGCCCCCAGTGGGGTCAGGAAGCGGCAGCGGGTGGCGATGCGTTGGGCGAACAGCAGAGACATGGCGGCTCACTTTGCGGTGTCAGGTGGCGAAATTGTCGTGGTGCAAATCACCGGCAGAAGGCGTCATCAGCCGGTCGTCTGCAGGACAATAGCCGTTTTGCCAGACAGAGACTTGAAGGATGGGCATCCAGTGGTTCCCCGGTCACATGCACGTGACCAAAAAGGCCATTTCCGAACGCATGAAGGAGATCGATGTCGTCATCGAGCTCCTGGATGCGCGCCTGCCTGGCTCCAGCGCCAACCCCATGCTGGGCAACATGACGGGCACCCGGCCCAAGCTCAAGGTGCTCAACAAGCAAGACCTGGCCGATGCCGAGCGCACCCAGGCCTGGCTGGATTGGTACAACGGCCGCAGTGAAACCCAGGCCATCGGCCTCGACGCCAGCGAGAAGGCCCCGGCCCAGCGCCTCATCAAGGCCTGCCGCGAACTGGCCCCCAACCGCAGCGGCATGGACAAGCCCTTGCGCGTGCTCATCTGCGGCGTGCCCAACGTGGGCAAGTCCACCCTGATGAACACGCTGGTGGGCCGCAAGGCCGCCAAGACGGGCGATGAAGCCGGCATCACGCGCGTGGAGCAGCGCATCTTGCTGGCCAGCGACTTCTACCTCTACGACACGCCGGGCATGCTGTGGCCCAAGATCGTGGTCGAGCAAGCTGGCTTCCACCTGGCCGCCAGCGGCGCCGTGGGCCGCAACGCCTACGACGAAGAAGAGACCGCGATGGCGCTGCTCAACAGCATCAAGCGCAGCTACGCGCCGCTGCTGGCCCAGCGCTACAAGATCAAGGGCATCGACGACATCAGCTTGGCCCACGACGACGAGTTGCTGACCGCCATCGGCAAGGCCCGTGGGGCGGTGATGTCAGGCGGCCGGGTCAACCTGCAGAAGGCGGCCGAGATCGTGCTCAACGACTTCCGCTCGGGCGCCATGGGCCGCATGACGCTGGAGACGCCCGACGAGTTCGCCGACTGGCTCAAGAAGGCCCTGGCCGAAGAAGCCCGCAAGCAAGCCGAGAAGGCCGCCTTGCGCGAGGCCGCCCGCGGGGGCAGCCGCGTGGGCGACCAGCAGCGCCGCGAAGCCTGGTTGCAAAGCCAGGCCGACGACGGTGAGGATGCAGGCGATGGCGAACCAGACGACGCCGATGCCCCTGGCGACGGCCACCCCGGCCCCGGCGACGCGGCCAACACCTGACGGCCCATGGCCCTCTTCGAGCCCACCGGGCTGCGCCCCACCCCGCAGCAGCGCGCCATCCAGACCAGCGCCCAGCCGCGCGTGATCGTGCAAGCCAACGCGGGGGCGGCCAAGACCACCTCGCTGGTGTTGCGCCTGGGCCAGGCCCTGGCCGATGGCGTGCCACCCGGCCGCATCCAGGTGCTGACCTACACCGAGGCCGCGGTGCAGGCCTTCCAGGTCACCATGGCCCGCCTGGGCCTCGATGCCGCCGCACGCCGCGCCGTGCGCGTGCAGACCTTCGACCAGTTCTGCGCCCAACGCCTGGCCGGCGTCGAGGGGCCCGGCGTGCGCCAGCTCAAGACACCCGAGGCGCTCAAGCCCCCGGTGCTGCGCGCACTGCAGCGTGTGCTCGACAACCCCGACGACCGCCACCGTGAGCTTTACGCCCTGGGCGACGCCGACGAGGGCAACGTTGAAGGCTTGCTCGGCAGCTTTGCGCGCCTCAAAGGCCGCCTGGCCTTGCAGACCGAGCTGGGCGAGCGCAGCCTCACGCCCGATGTGGCCGACGAGTTCGACGTCGACTACCTCAGCCTGCGGACACTGGCACGCTACGAGCACGACCGCCGTGGCGGCCATCCTGACCGGCCGGCCTTCCGTGGCCCGCACGATGCCACCTATGACCTGGCCCGCTGGCTGATCGACCCTGACAACGCCCCGCTGGCCGAGGGCCTGCCCCCGTGCATCGAGCTGGGCCTGCAGCTGCTGCTGGTCGACGAGATGCACGACTGCAACCGCGCCATGTTCACCGTGCTGGGGCAGCTGCTGACGCGCAACCCCGGCTGCGCCTTCGTGGGCGTGGGCGACCAGGACCAGGTGATCCACGGCCAGGCCGGGGCCGACGCGGGCTTCATGGGCCGCAGCTTCGACGCCGAGATCGGCGAAGCCGCGCACCTGCCGCTGCACGCCACCTACCGCTTCGGCCCGCGCCTGGCGCAAGCGGTGTCACGCCTGGCCGGCAAGCCCTGCGAGGCCCGCAGCCCGCACGACACCGATGTGCGCGTGTTTGCCGTGTCGGCCCAGCACAGCACCAGCCACGAGGCCCGCCAGGTGCTGGCCCTGCTGGCCGATTTGCAAGGGCTGCCCCCGGCCACTGCACCCGGCGAGTTGGCCGTGTTGCTGCGCCAGCCGCACCAGTCGGTGGCGCTGGAGTGCCTGATGCTCAACCGTGGCCTGGCCTACCGCACCACGGGCTTCGAGCCCTTCTTGCTGCGCCCCGAGGTGCTGTGCGTGCGCGGCCTGATGGCGCACGCCTTTGGCGGCTTCGAGCAGATCGAGCCCCAGGCCACGCGCGAGGCCGTGCTGCACGCCCTGGTGATGGTGGCCGGCGCCTGGGTGGACGATGGCCGCGACGCGCCCCGTGGCGGCTCGCTGAGCGACACCATGGCCGACGCGATGGGTGAGGCCGAAGACGAGCTCGACGCCGAGGCCGACGATGACGGCCTGCCCTGGGACGACGACATCGTCGGCAGCGACGGCTTGGACGACAACATCGCCGACACCGACGCGCCCCCTGCCCCGGCGCTCGATCACCAGGCCCGCCACCTCGCCCGCGTGCAGGCCACCGAGGCGGCCATCCGCCAGGTGGCCGCGCAGCCGCAACTGGCGCCGCACTTCATCGACAACCAGGTGCTGCGCAACGCCCACCACACCAGCCGGCCCCGGCTGCTGGCGGCCCTGGCCGTGCTGCGCGAGGCCGCCGCCGCACCCGCAGGCAGTGCGCAAGCCCAGGGCTGGGCCACGGCCTTCCTGCAAGCCTTCGACGCGCCCGCCCTGGCCCGCCGCGTGCGCGTGCAAACGGCCGACGTGGTGCAGTTCAGCGCCAACGTGCAGGCACTCGCCCAGGTCTCGGTGGCGTTTGACAGCGCCCCAGCCCTGTTCCGCGCCCTCAACAGCTGGACGCTGCGCCTGTCGGCCATGCGCCCGGCCGACTGCGTGCGCCTGTCCAGCATCGAGGCGGCCAAAGGCCTGGAGTTCGCCCATGTCATCATCCCGGGCTTGAACCAGGGCGACTTCATGGTCGGCCAAAGCAAGGCCGACACCCGCAACCTGTTGTACGTGGGCATGACCCGCGCCAAGCAGCGCCTGAGCCTGCTGGCCCGCGAAGACCGCCCCAGCCCCTTCCTGCGTGACGCCGGCCTGATCTGAGCGGCACGCCCCCCTACAAGAACGAAAGAGAGCCCCCATGGCCCAACAACACGACCACATCAGCATGGCGCTGTTCTGCAACTTCGAGAACGTCGCCCTCGGCGTGCGCGATGCCAACGACGAGAAGTTCGACATCAAGCGCGTGCTCGAAAAGCTGCTGCTCAAGGGCAGCATCGTCGTCAAGAAGGCGTATTGCGACTGGGAGCGCTACAAGGGCTTCAAGGCCGCGATGCACGAGGCCAACTTCGAGCTCATCGAGATCCCGCACGTGCGCCAGTCGGGCAAGAACTCGGCCGACATCCGCCTGGTGGTCGATGCGCTTGACCTTTGCTACACCAAGAGCCACGTCAACACCTTTGTCATCATTTCTGGTGATTCCGACTTCTCGCCGCTGGTCTCCAAGCTGCGCGAGAACGCCAAGCAGGTGATCGGTGTGGGTGTCAAGCAATCCACCTCTGACCTGCTGATCGCCCACTGCGACGAGTTCATCTTCTACGACGACCTGGTGCGCGACAGCCAGCGCCGCGAGCAACGGCGCGACCCGCGCGGTGAGCAGCAACAACCCAAGCGCAGCCCCGAAGAAGAAGCACGCCGCAAGGCCGAGATGGACACGCGCCGCGCCAAGGCCGTCGAGATGGCGGCCGAGACCTACGAAGCGCTGGTGACCGACCGCGACGAAGGTGGCCGCATCTGGGCTTCGGTGTTGAAGGAAGCGATCAAGCGCCGCAACCCGGGTTTCAACGAGAACTACTACGGCTTCCGCACCTTCGGCAACCTGCTGGAAGACGCGCAAGCACGCGGCCTGATGGCCTTTGGCCGCGACGAGAAGTCGGGCACCTATGTGTGCCGCTACACGGCCGAAGTGGCGGCCCAATTGGCGGCCGCACCGCAGGGCGCGGAGATGAGCGCCAATGCGCCCGCACTCGGCGAGCGATCGTCGGAGCGCCAAGGTGAGCGCCAAGGTGAGCGCCAAAGCGAACGTGACCGTGGCCGCCGTGGCCGCGGACGTGGTGACCGCCAGGATGATCGCCAAGACGAGCGGCATGAGGGTCAACGCATGACGTCCGGCGACGACGATGCAGAAGCCCGGCACCCGGCGTTCGGCACGACGGCCAACGGGTGGCCCGATGACGCCCACGCAGCCCCCGACGCCGACGCGGCCTCGCCAGCCCAGGCCGATGACGCCACCGGCACCACGCCGGCAGACGCCCCGCCAGACGCCGAGACCGCCCCCCGTGGCCGTGGGGCCCGCAGCGAGCGCCCGGCACGAGGCCGTGGCAAGGGCAAGGCCCAACCCAAGGCCGCATTGACCGCGCCCACCGAGTCCGCCGAAGCCCTCGTGGCCGAGCCCGCCGCCGTGGTCGACGCCCCGGCCCCTGAGCAGGCAGCCAAAGCGGCCAAGCCCGCGCGCAAGGCTGCAGCCAAGAAAGCCAGCCGCGCGCGGCCGCGCCGGGCGGCCGCGGCCGACCAGGCCGGCGGAACCGGCGAAGCTGGCGAATGAGCACCCACGCCGGCGCACCGACTGACCGGTCGGCCGGCGTGACACCTGCCCGCAAGCGACGCTCCCGCCAGCCGCGCTCGCTCCATCGTTCGAACGATCGCCAAAACCAGACCGGCTCCCTAGCATCTTTGCGAATGTTCACACGCAAGCCCATGCAGCAGGAGCCCACATGTCCATACCCCTCGGAGGTCTGCGCGCGCGCGCAGCCTGGCCTCAACTCGGCCTGAACGTCATCGCCTTGCTGGCCTTGTCCGCTTGTGGCGGCGGGGGTGGCGGGGGCGACAAGCAGGTCGCCACCAGCCCGTCCAGCGCGGCCAATCAACCCGCAGCGGTCGAGACGCGCACCGGCGAGAAGATCCGCCTGGGGGGCGTGGTGTCCAAGGGCCTGCTGGGCAATGCCAACGTGACGGTCTGGCCCATCCAGGCCGGCGCCGTCGACCGCACGGCCGCCCTGGCCACCGGCACCACCGATGCGCAAGGCAACTACCTGACGGGTGAGTTCACGGTGCCGGGCCCCTTCATCGTGGAGGTGACGGCCAAGGCCTGCGAAGACACCAGCACCGGCGTCAACGCCGACAAGACGACCTGCTCTTACCACCAGGACGAAGCGCTGGGCGCCAAGCAATACCTGCCCAGCGCCTTCAACATCAGCGCAGTGGTCACCGCGCCACCGGCCAACGTCGACAACGTCTCGCACGTGAACGTCACGCTGTTCAGCGATTTCGCGATCCGCGCCGCGCTCAAGGCCTCCGGCGGCCTGAGCACGACCAACCTGGCCAAGGCCCAGGCCATGGTCAACAACCTCTTCGGCACGACGGACCTCAACACGGTCACGCCCCGATCGCTGCCCGCCGCCGGCAGCGACGTCACCCTCTCACCCGCCGAAGCCCGGCTGTCTGCCATGCTGGCTGCCGCCTCGACCGTGGCCGCCACCAGCGCCGCGTTGCAGGCCATCGGCTGCACCGAGGTGAGCGCCGGCACGCCGCAGGCCACCTTGTGCACGGCCGAGAAGCTCGCAGGCAACGCCAGCACCCAGAACTACGTGGGCACCGACGCCCAGGTGACCGCACAGCTGGATCAGGCCCTGCAAACCGTGGTGCAGGCATCCGGCAGCGCGGAGCTGGTGGCCGTCACCAGCACCACCAGCGAGAAGCTGACCCACGCCAACCTGCTGGTGCCGGAGCCAGCCGACAGTTCGGCCGGTGCGTACGCCACGGTCAAAAACTTCTTCAAGGACCTGGTGGACTTCGCTCGGCAGCTGTTGGCCAAGGAAGACGGCGAGCACGTCATCGTGGAGGCTCGCCAGTTCCAGGCCGCGGTGCGTGGGGTGAGCATGGGTGGCAACACGATGTTGCGCACGGCCAGCACGTTCCAGATCGGCGCCCAGCTGTACACCGCCTATCGCCAATCAGGTGGCACCACCGAGGTCTACAAGTTCTACCACGATGGCATGGGTGACCTGGGCAACATGGCACCCGCAGGGCGTGCATGTTGGCTCGTCGACGGCAGCGGCAACGACATCGTCAAGGGCGCCTCGCCCAGCACGGTCGCGGCGGTGCTGTGCTACACCGATCAAAGCTATGCCATCGACTGGTCGACGCCCGGCGTCGGCACAGGCACGCCCGGCGAATTGAAGTACAAGGTCGTCAATGGCTTTCACAATTTCCAGCTGGTGCCGGTGATCAATGGCAGCGGTGTGGTCACGGACTTCACCTACACCGCCGTGTCGTTCCTGGACCCGGACCGCGAGGTGGTGGTGAACTGGAGCAGTGGTTACGCCTTCGACCTCCACCCCGACACGTACTCGAGCTCGACCTACGCGGCGCAGTCCACGGACGAGTCTTTGCCGCTGGATCCATTTGACAACGCACGCACCTACAGCGGGACCATCAACGGCCTCACCTACCAGGCCACCACGGGATCCTTGCTGGCGTTGACGATCACCGGTGACCTGCCTGACGACTTCCCGAGCGAGCGCAGCGATGCCCCGCGGCACGCCGATGCCAGCCACGGCCGCAGCACCAACCTCGCGAGGAACAGACTGGAAGGCGCCACACTCGCCTTGGTCAATCCCATCTATGACGCGGCCGGCAAACTCACCAGTTCGGAGGCCACGTTCTCTGGCCGCACCCGTGGCTACCTGGCCGATGGCAGCACGATCGAGGTGACCATCGACTTCAGCAATGGCCACATGCATCTGGCGAACAACACGCTGGACGCCGCGAGCTTCGAGGCGCTGGCCTACACCAGCACGTCGTCGTTCAAGGGCCTGGTTGATGTGGCCAGGTTGGTCAACAACGGCCTCGACATCCGGCAGGTCCAAGGCAGCCTCTACAACAACGGCACGGCCAGTGGCACCCCCTTCGTGGACGCGACCATGAGCTTCAAGGAAGACCAGTCGCACAAGACCCCCGGGCCGCACACCCCCACCAACTTCGTGATGCGATCGGCCACGTTCGACGGCTACCTGCACGCGCCAGGTCAACCCAAGGTGCGGCTGACGCTCACGGCGGCCGTCAAGCAGTCCTATGACGCGAGTCCCGTGTTCGGCCTGGACCGTGCCGATGCCGCATCCGGTGACTACTTCATGTACGCGAGCGACGGCAGCCTCAAGCGGGACGTGACCTTCACGCTCAAGGCACCCGACACGCCCGTAGCGGGCGAGGCGCGCGTCATCAGCGAATTCGTCGACCCGACCCACAAGGTGGCCTTCGGCTTTGGCTACAACGGCCACAACCGCAACGGCAACACCGCCAAGGCCGACACCTGGGCCAAGGTCCTTGTCAACAAGGTCGAGCGCGGCACGCTGGACACCGATACCGGCAGCCTGCCGATGGTGACCCTGAGCAATGGCGAGTCCTTCTCGCTCGACACCGGCACCATCCAGTACTGATGCAGTGACCTTCGCCAGGGTGCCCGCCTCACCGCCAGGGCACCCTGATTTGTTCGACGTTCACTCAGGATCACCATGCGTCGCACCCTGATGCCCTCACGGATGGCCTTCGTCTTGGCCGCCCTCCCCCTGCTGGCCAGCCCGCTGCTGGCGCAGGCCCAATCCCTGCCCGAGTTCAAGCCTTCCACCGACCGAGGCTTCTCCTACTTCCTCGGCTTGGCCCAGCAAACAGCGGCCTATTCCGAACGCCCCTCCGCCGACCTGCTGCAGCTCAAGGCCATCACCTCGAACAAGACCAAATCGGCCATGCTCGTGTCTGGCGCGCTGTACGCCTTCAACGATGACCTGCTGGTCTCGCTGGACAACCACAGCACCTTCGCGCCGGCCATCTCCACAGAGCGCTGGCGCGAGGTCGACGGGCCCTTGCTGCAGACCAACCGGTACAGCTTCAGCCAGAGCAACACGCGGGCCCTGGCCTACTTGAGGCGCTACCAGGACGTCTTCCTGACGGGTGGCGTGAACTTCCGTTCGCAGTCGTTCAAGCGGTTTGACTTTCACGCCCTGGACACCCGCGTGGACACCAGCCAGAACGTGCCCACCGAAGAGTCCACCAGCGAACTCGTGGGTGAGGTCGGCCTGGCCTTCGAAGGCGAGCGCGTCAAGCGCAGCGCCACGCACTACGGGCTGCGCCTGAGCGTGGGCACGCCGCTGTGGCGCCAGGTCACCAACACGTCCTATCCCGGACTCACCTTCAACGACCGCCGTGGCTGGGACGCCAACGTGGAGCTGCGCTACAGCTGGGCGCTCAACGACATCGCCCACCTGGGCCTGTGGGGCCACTACACCTTCTCGGTGCGCCAAAGCCAGCGTCAGGGCTACGTTGACGCCAATTCCGGCCAGGCGCGCAGCGCCGAGTTGCCAGACTCACACCTGCGCACCACGGCCCTGGGCCTTGAGCTGCTCTGGAAGCTGTGACGCCTGACCTGCCCCCCATGGCGGTGGCCATGTCCGTGGCCGTGGAGAGCGACCGCTTCAGCGATCCCTTGCCGCTGGCCGACCTGATGGGCAACCGGCTGGAGGGGCTTCGGCCCCGCCACCGCTGGAGCCTGGCCTATGCCCGCGATGAAGTCCGCGTCAGCGCCCAGGGGCCTTTGCTGGGCAGCGTCGGCTGGCAGCTCAGCGCGCTGGCGCGCCAATCGGCCACGCTGGTGGCCAGTCGCGGCGCCGTCAAGCTGACGCAAGACATCGTCGCCGACGGGCCACCCGCAGGCAGCTACCAGGCCGACGTGAGCCTGCGGCTGCGGGCCTTTGCCGCCTACGGCATCGATTGGGCCCTGCAAGGCCAAAGTCGCTTGCCCCACTGGCTGGATGCCCTGGCGCCCGACAGCAGCGTGCGCTGGCAAGCCGGCGTCCAGACCTTGCAGCTGGTGCGCCTGCTCACGCGCGACGTCACCGGCCAGGTGCACTTCGATGCGGCCTCGGCCAGCTATGCCACGCGCCTGGAGAGCGACCAGTTCAACGACCAGCACCACTACCTCTACCAAGGCCGGGCCAACACGCGCGGCTGGGGCTGGCTGGCCCATTGGCAAGTGGTATGGCAAGCCAGCCCGCAATGGGCCTGGCACCTGGGCGTGTCGGACATCGGGCGCCTGCACTGGAGCCGGCTGGCGCACGAACAGCGCACCCTCGACACCAACGTGCAAAGCACCGACGGCAGCGGCAACGTGAACTACGCCCCACTGCTGCAAGGGCGTGACCGCCAGGATCGCCTGACCCTGCTCGCCAGCGCCACCGTGCAAGGCGGGATGAACTGGCAATGGCGGGAAGGCCAACAACTGGAGCTCAGCGCCCGCCACCTGGGCGGCACGCAACCCTGGTTGCCTTACAGCGGCGTCCGGCTGCAAAGCGGTGGGTGGCAGTGGCGACTGGGTTGGCGCTGGCATGAGCGCGCCGTGCAATTGGGGCTGGACAACGGCCCCTGGCAAGTGCAACTGGCAGGCGATGCGCTCGACAGCCGAGCCCGCACCCGCCAGTTCCGCCTGCAGTGGCAGCAGGCTTGGTGATCAGCTGATCGTCAGAACGAGGCGCCGAACTGCGCCATCACGCCGACCTCACGGTCTTGCGAGTATGCCGCCGACACCTGCAGGCCGAACAGGCTCACGCCGGTGGTGATGGCACTGACCTTGGCCTTCATGTCCTGGCGGTAGCCCAGGCGCAGCTTGGCCACGTTCCAGGCGTTGAGCTCGCCACCGATGGCGAAGATCTGGCTGGAGTCCGATCCCGTGCCCACCGTCTTGTTGGCGGTGAGGTCCAAGTCAGACGTGACGGTACCGTACTTGCCCACCCAGGCTGCGCCCACACGCACCTGCGGGGCCAGCTTCACGTCCTGCGTCGGATCCGACGTCTTGTAGGTGTGCGGGATGAGGTTGCGGATGGTCATGCCCAGGCGCACGTTCTCGTACGGCGAGCCCTGCTCAAAGGTCTTGGCCAGGCCCAGGTCCAGGTTGACGCCCGAGTCGGTCTTCTTGTTCTTGTTGAGGTCGAAGTCGGCCTTGTCGACGTTGGCGGTGTAGGCCACCGTCTGGACCTGCTGGATCTTGGGCGTCAGGCCCACCAGCAAGCTGGTGTCACCCACGTTGACCGCCCGAGCGAACGACAGCCCGATGTCAGCGATCGCCACGCCGACCACCTTGAAGCTCGAATTGCTGTAGGAGTCGCCGCCGCTGCCGATGATGGGGTTGCCATTGCTGTCGACGAAGCCCGACAGGCTGCCAGCGCTGCCGGTGCTGGCGTAGCTTTGGGCGCCGCTGATCACGGTGTCGATCTTGCTGAGGTCGCTGCTGGCAATGACCGGCGTGGCTTTGCCAAAGAACTCCACGTTGAAACTCAATGCACCCTTGTACGCCCACTTGGGCAACGCAAACGCCGCCACACCACCGGCATTGACGTTGTAGGTCTTGCCATTGAGGGCATTGAGGTCGTTGCGCACCACGGTGGCCGCATTGGCCACCCGGCTCGAAGCGTTCATCAGGGCCGCGTTGTTCTGGCAGCCCGCGACGGCCGTGCCGTTGGCGCTGCAACTGTTGTAGGCCGACGAGAAGGCGTTGGCCGCCGAGGTCATGTTGTCGATGGTGTTGTGGTCATCGAAGTTCTTGAACGCATCGATGGCCCCGTCATTGCCCGATGCACGCGCCCCCACCGCTGGAAAGATGAACGAGAAGCGGTTCGAATCGGTGCTCACCGCCAGCAAGGCCGGGTTGTACAGCGAGGCGGCCGCGTACTCGGACGAGGCCACGCCAGCGCCCCCCATGGCGAAGCCACGGGCCTCGAAGATGGAGAATGGGGTGGCCTGGGCCACGACGGGCAGGGCCAGGGACACGGCCAGGGCCAGGCGGCAACGGGTGAAGGTCATTGCGGGATCCTCTTGAAGATGTCGGCAAACAGGGCTGGCGGATACATCAACGCCAGCAAGGCAATCTAGCGACTTGACGCGCAGATCACATCATCCTGATGCGTGAGGACAAGCGGCAAAAGCGCGAATAACGCACGCCGCACACCGCAAATGTCAGCAGGTTTGTTCGAGATCAACCCTTCGGCCAGACCGACCAGACCGGGGCTCACGGACGCGACGGGCGCATCACGGTGAGGTTGTCCATCATGTGCAGGCGCGGATCGAGGCAGGCGCCTTGTGCCCACTGCAGGCTGCTCAGGCCACGGAAGCCTGGCGTGAACACCACTTTCTGCCAACCGGCCTTGCGCGCCAGCTTCACGGGCAGCTTCACCTCGGTGCCATCTTCCTTCTGCCCGACGAACTCGATGGTCAGCGGGCCATCGCCCTCCAGCGGAGCCACGTCCAAGCTCAGCACGTCGAAGGGCTGGTTGTCGTTGGCCATCAACAGCACCTGGGCCTCGCAGCTGCGGATGGCCAGCGCGGTGCTGCCTTTGCGGTTGCCCTTCCACTGGGTCCCCATGGCCACCAGGCCGGCGGCCATGGGCTCGTCCACGGCCGGCACATAACGCAGCGCAAAGCCGTGGGCCATGTACTGGTCACCCACCTCGCACTGCGCCTCTTGGCGGGCACAAGCAATGTCTTCAAAGTCGAGCGTGACCAGGCCAGCTTTGAGCGAGGGCGGACCCGCCTGCGCCCGAACGCCCATCATCAGCGCGGCGCAGCTCAGGGCCAACGCGATCAGGGTCCATCCTTGACGCATCGTGTCGATCTCCAGGCAGCAAAAGTTGTTTTCTTGATGTGAAAGAAGTCTAGGAAGCTGCTGCCCGCCTGCGAACACCCGACCCTGGGGGACGCCCCCTGATCACGGGCCCTTTGTGGGCCCAAATGGCTGCAAAAGGAACATTCCACGGTCTCAGGTGTTCACCCCAGACAACGCCCCCAGTGGGCTTGCAGGCTGTGTCGCACCGGCTCAGGGCCGCCCATCACGCCCATGTGGCCGAGGCCCTGCATGACATCGACCTGGGCCTGCGGGTGCACCGCGTGCAGGCTGTGGACCATTTGCCGCGCCGGGGGTTGCGTGTGTTCGCCATGCACCAGCGTCATCGGGGCATGCACCTGCATGGCCTCGAAGCTCGGCGCGTGGTTGGACAAGGCAGAGACCTCGTGGAACATCTTGTGACCCAGCTGCCTGGCCCCCACCCGCACCCGCTCAGGCACGGCCTGCCAAGTGCCTGCGCCGTTCCAGTAATCGATGAAGGCCTGCAGCCAGGCATCCTGGCCGATCAAGCTGCCGTCGGTGAGCGGCGTGCCCGGCCCGTACAGCGTGCGCAACTGGGCCTGCACGTCGTCAGGGAACGAGGCCGGGGGCAAGGCCCGCAAGGCCGCAAACGGCGTGGGCTCGTACAGCCACAGCGAGGCCACCCGGGGCCCGCCCTCTTGCTGCCATGCGCGGGCCAGCAGCAAGGCCACGGCCGCACCGTACGAATGGGCCACGAGGTGCACCGCATCGGTGTCGGCGGGCAACTGGCGCTGCAGGTGGGCCACCTCGTGAGCCAGGCGGAAGTCGCTCACGCCCAGCTCAGGCAGCGGCGCCTCGGGGCTGTAGCCCAGGTTGGGCGGTGCCAGCGCGGCGATGCCCTCTGGCACCGTATCGAGCAGGGGCTTCCACATGGCCGGGCTGGTGCCGGTCGAGTGCACGAACAGGGCGACGGTGTGCATCGGGTCTCCTCCAGGGGCGAAGACCACAGCCTAACCGCTTTGTGCACAGGGCGTGCGCCATGTGGCTACACTGCCGGCCCTATGCAGATCTTGCTGGCGCCCATGGAAGGGCTGCTCGATTTCACCTTGCGCGACGTGCTCACCCGCATTGGCGGCGTGGACCGCTGCGTGTCCGAGTTCATCCGCGTGACCGACATGCTGCTGCCGCCCCGGCACTTCAAACGGATCATGCCCGAGCTCGACCACGGTGGCCTCACGCCCGCTGGGGTGCCCGTGCGCGCCCAGCTGCTGGGCTCTGACCCGACTTGCCTGGCCGAGAACGCCGCGCGGCTGGCCGAGTTGGGGCCGCACGGCATCGACCTGAACTTCGGCTGCCCGGCCAAGGTGGTCAACCGCCATGGCGGTGGGGCCTTGATGCTCAAGACCCCTGAGCAGATCGAGGCCGTGGTTCGGGCGGTGCGCCGTGCCGTGCCCGCACACATGCCGGTGTCCGCCAAGATGCGCCTCGGCTACCACGACGATGCGCTGGCCGAAGTCTGCGCCCAGGCCATCGAGGCAGGCGGCGCCGAAGAACTGGTGGTGCATGGCCGCACGCGCGACCAGGGCTACAAGCCGCCCGCCTACTGGGACCGCATTGCCCATGTGCGCCAGGCCGTGCGCATCCCCGTGGTGGCCAACGGTGAGGTGTGGACGGTGGCCGATGCCTTGCAATGCCTGCAAGAAAGCGGCTGCGACAGCCTGATGCTGGGCCGTGGCATGGTGGCCGACCCCGGCTTGGCCTGGGCCATCCGGGCTGCCGCACAGGCCCAAGGCGATGCGCCGACCAAGGCCATCACTTGGGCCGACATCCAGCCCTTGATCGCCGTGTACTGGGAGCTGGTGCACGGCCACGTCGTGCCCAAGCACCGTGCCGGCCGCGTGAAGCAATGGCTGAACTACATGCGCCGCGTGCACCCCGAAGCGGCCGAAATGTTTGCACAGGTGCGACCACTCACCGACTCACGGCAGGTGGACGAGTGCTTGCGCCGCCACCACGGCGGTCATTGGCCCCACAGCGGCCAGCTCAACACCGCCAATACGCCCGTCACGTGCGCCACGACGCTGAGCCCATAGGTCGTCTGCAAGCTCGTGGGCTGGTCTTGCGCACGTGGATTGCCGAGTCAGCATGAACAAGGCGCCCGCAGGCGCCCCGTTCACGGTGGTGGCATCACTTCCAGTTGCCGTCCTTCAGCCCGGTGATCTTGTTGAACACCGGCTTGCCTGCTGCGTGGTCCAAGCGGTCGGCCACGAAGTAGCCGAAGCGCTCGAACTGGAACTTCTGGTCCGGCAGGGCCGCAGCCAGCGAGGGCTCGACATAGGCCGTCACCACCTTCACGCTGTCGGGGTTCAGGCAGGCCTTGAAGTCACGGCCGCCGGCATCGGGGTGGGCTTCGGTGAACAGGCGGTCGTACAGGCGCACCTCGGCGGCCACGCCATCGGCCACGCCCACCCAGGTGATCGCGGCCTTGACCTTGACGCTGTCGGCGCCCGGCGTGCCGCTCTTGGTGTCGGGCACCACGGTAGCCAGCACCTCGGTCACGCGGCCATCGGCATCTTTGGTGCAGCCCGTGCACTCGATGACGTAGCCGCCCTTGAGGCGCACCTTGTTGCCCGGGAAGAGGCGCTTGTAGCCTTTCGGCGGCACCTCTTCGAAGTCTTCGCGCTCGATCCACACCTCGCGGCCCAGCGTGAAGTGGCGGGTGGGGGACTCGGTGCCCTCAGGCGGGTGCGGCAGCGCGGGCAGGTGGCAGGGCTCTTGGTGGCCCCCACCCATCACTTCATCCCAGTTGGTCAGCACCAGTTTGACGGGGTCGAGCACGGCCATGCCACGGTGGGCCTTGTGCTCCAGGTCGTCGCGCAGGGCGATGTCCAGCGTGCTGTAGTCAATCCAGCTGTCGGCCTTGCTCACGCCGATGCGCTCACAAAACAGCTGGATGGCCTCGGGCGTGTAGCCCCGGCGACGCAGGCCGACGATGGTGGGCATGCGGGGGTCGTCCCAGCCGGTCACCACGCCTTCGTCCACCAGTTGCTTCAACTTGCGCTTGGAGGTGATGACGTAGGTGAGGTTCAGGCGCGCGAACTCGTACTGGCGCGGCACCGGCTGCTGGATCAGGCCCAGCGTGGCCAGCTTGTCGAGCAGCCAGTCGTAGAAGGGGCGCTGGTCTTCGAATTCGAGCGTGCAGATCGAGTGGGTGATCTGCTCGAGCGCATCCTCGATGGGGTGGGCGAAGGTGTACATCGGGTAGATGCACCAGGTGTCGCCGGTGTTGTGGTGCTCCGCATGCTTGATGCGGTACAGGGCCGGGTCCCGCAGGTTGATGTTGGGGCTGGCCATGTCGATCTTGGCGCGCAGCACGGCGGCGCCGTCGGCCAGCTGGCCGTCGCGCATCTCGCGGAAGCGCGCCAGGTTCTCGTCGGCCGTGCGGCTGCGGAAGGGGCTGTCGGTGCCGGGCGTGGTGAAGTCGCCCCGGTTCTTCTTCATCTCCTCGGGCGTCTGCTCGTCCACATAGGCCAGGCCGGCCGTGATGAGCGCTTCGGCCGCGCGGTACATGAAGTCGAAGTAGTTGCTGGCGTAGTACAGGTGGCTTTGCGCCTGGCCGTTGAAAGCCGAATCCCAGCCAAAGCCCAGCCACTTCACGGCGTCGAGGATCGAGTCGACGTACTCCTGCTCTTCCTTCTCAGGGTTGGTGTCGTCGAAGCGCATGTGGCAGACGCCCGCGTAGTCGCGCGCCAGACCGAAGTTCAGGCAGATGGACTTGGCGTGGCCGACGTGCAGGTAGCCGTTCGGCTCGGGCGGGAAGCGGGTGCGGATCTTGGCGGGGTCGGGCACGCCGGCCTGGTGGTGGCCGGCATCGCCAGGGGTGCCGGCCCAGCGGCGGGTGGCGTAGGTGCCCTGCTCCAGGTCGCGGTCGATGATGCCGCGCAGGAAGTTGGTGGGCTTGGCGGGCGTGGTGTCGTCGTTCGGGGCGCTCATGGCGTGATTCTATCGACCCCCTCGCTCGCCTCGGGCGCTGGCCCCACAAGATGCCCCATTGGGGCAGCGTGCCGCACCTTGCGCGCCGCACACCCCCATCAACCGTGCACAAGCGCACGAATCACCCCCAGATTTCAAACAAATGTTCGATGCTTCCCAAAGGAGAAATATGCACGTTTCAAACACCCCGCACCTCAGGGGGGAGACCTGATTTCGGCGGGTTTGCCCTGCACCGTGCTGCACCGCACCACCTCAACAATGACATCCAACGCAGCACAACAAACGGATGTACCCCATGCTCACCACCCGCTACCAGAAGGTTGACACCCTCACCGTGCAGGACGTGATGCGCATGCATGCGCTGTTTGAGGCCAATTACGCCAACAGCCCGCTGCAAACCTTCATCAGCGACTTGAACAAGAAAGACGGCGCCTTCATCGTGCGCCACAAGGCCACGCAAGAGATCGTGGGCTTCTCCACCCTGGGCATTTACGAGTTCGAGCTCAATGGCCGCAAGGCCAAGGGCCTGTTCAGCGGCGACACCATCGTCGAGAAGCAGTACTGGGGCACCCGCTCGCTGCAGCGCGCCGCCATCACCAAGATGGTTTGGGAAGCGTTCAAGAACCCGTTCAAGATGCAGTACTGGCTGCTGATCTCCAAGGGCTACAAGACCTACCTCTTGATGACCCGCAACTTCCACGAGTACTACCCGCGCCGCGGCAGCCACAACGCCGACATGCAGGCCATGGTGGAGCAGTACTGCGAGGCCATGTTCCCGGGCAAGCTCGACCGCGAGCGCATGGTGCTGGACTTCGGCGAGAACGCCAACTGCCTGATGGACCACGTGGCCATGATCACGCCCGAGCTGCGCGCCGATCCGGACATCGCCTTCTTCGAGCAGCGCAACCCCGGCTGGGAGCGCGGCAACGAGCTGCCCTGCATCGCCCGCGCCGACGCCCTGGCCTGCGTGCAAATCATGGCCCGCTTCGTCAAGAAGATGGTGTTCGGCTCGGGCAAGAAGCGCATCGCCGAGCCCACAGCCCAAGGCCAGCGTCAGGGCGCCTGATCGCCCGACTTCGATGTGGGGGCTGACGTGGGCGCAGGCTTGCCGCCCCGCTCGGCATAGCGGTTGAAGCGCCACGCCGTGGATTCGATGGTGATGCGCCGCCAGGTGCTGCGCTTTTCAGCAGGCGACATCTGCGGCCAGTGCTGCACCTCGAAGAAGCTGCGGCCACAGCCCTTGCAGACGTCGTCGCCCTGGCTGGTCGAGCAGATCGCGATGCACGGGGTGTCGGGTGTGGTGTCGTACCAGGCCAGCCAGGCGGCTTTGGCGGCGGCGGGCATCGAGGCCTCGTCGCACTCGCTTTCGCGGAAATACACCATCAGCGCATACACCTCGGCCAGCGATTCGAGTTCGCGCGGCAAGGGCATGCCCTCGACCACGTTGGCCCGCTCACGCCACCAGTTGATGGCGGCTTCGATGTCGGTGATGTGGATGCCGGCGGCCATGGTGTGTGCGCCCTGTTCAGCCTTTGGCTGCGGCACTTTTGGCGGCCTGCTCGGCCTCGAAGGCGACCAGGGCGTCCAGCGCGGCACGCACGGTCGCGTCGTCCACGCCCTCGGCGCGGCTCACCGGGGCTTCGGCCAGGGCGGCCGCGCCTTCGGTCTTCAGGCGCTTGACCCAGGTGCCGGCATCGCGGCCACCGGCAAAGGCCTGGCTTTGCAGCAGCAGCTCACCCTTGGCCGTGGTGAGCTTGAAGTAGAACTGGCCGTCGGTTTCGCGGTACTGCTTGACCAGTGGCGGCTCGGCGCCCTGATCGCTTGAGGTTGCGGCACCGTTTGCAGCGGCCGGCTGGCCCACGGCCACCATGCGGCGCAGGCCCACGGCCTGGCGCAGCTCACGCAGGAAGGGCGTGGCCTGGGCACGGGCCTTGTCGGCACCGGCTTGCAGCACGGCCTCGATGCGCTCGGGCGCGGCCATCAGCTCGGCATAGCGGGCACGCATCGGGCCCACGTGGTCTTCGATCAGCTGCACCAGTTGCTGCTTGGCCTCGCCCCAGCCCAGGCCACCACGCAGCGCCGCGCGGAAGGCCTCGCGCTGAGCGGGCGTGGCGAAGGCGTCGTACAGGGTGACCAGGTGGGCGTTGTCCGGGTCTTTGGGCTCGCCGGGCAACTTCGAGTCGGTGACGATGCGGGCCACGGCGTCCTTCAGGGCCTTGGGGCCACCCTCGAACAAGGGCACGGTGTTGTCGTAGCTCTTGCTCATCTTGCGGCCGTCGAGGCCGGGCAAGGTGGCCACGCTGTCTTCGATCTCGGCTTGGGGCAGCACGAACAGCTCACGGCCTTGGCCGTAGAGGTGGTTGAAGCGCTGGGCCACGTCGCGCGCCATCTCGATGTGCTGCACCTGGTCGCGGCCCACGGGCACGCGGTGGGCGTTGAACATCAGGATGTCGGCCGCCATCAGGATGGGGTAGCAAAACAGCCCCATGGTGATGTTGGCATCGGGCTCTTCGCCAGCGGCCTCGTTGGCATCGACCGAAGCCTTGTAGGCGTGGGCACGGTTCATCTGGCCCTTGGCGGTCACGCAGGTCAGCAGCCAGTTCAGCTCGGTGATCTCGGGGATGTCGCTTTGCGCGTAGAAGGTCACGCGCTGGGTGTCGAGACCTGCGGCCAGCCAGGTGGCGGCGATCTCCAGGCGCGAGCGGGCGATGCGCGCCGGGTCGTCGCACTTGATGAGCGCATGGTAGTCGGCCA
>JACCDX011271682.1_pt1 | contig 25448 bp, 12 predicted proteins | sample 7449681 | NCBI WGS metagenome assembly JACCDX01 (sample SAMN15323450, study PRJNA562643) | freshwater metagenome | isolation source: river surface water | place: USA:Blue River Watershed | collected 2017-08-18
AAGGTAGCTTATTTTTTTGCTATATTTGCAGTATGGCTGGAATATCATCGGTAGAACTATACAACTTTGTAGTATATGTATTGGCTAATAGATCTCAAGATGGGGCTATTACAATAGGGCAGTACAATCAAGCTCAGTATGCTGCGTCACTTCAATTATGGGAGCAGTATATTGGGGAGTTGCAGGACTTTCGACCAGGAATGCCTATCTCAACTGTAGCGTATGCTAAAACAAATAAGATAGAGACAGATATAAATCCATTCAGAGTGCCAATGGCGAGTGTTAGCTCAAACTCTAGTGGAGTTATAGATCTTACTTCATTAACAAATTTAGGCTATGTAACAGATTTATATGCTGTAGCATCTGGCTCTGTTTATCCAGCTGTAAGAATTAATGAGCAAAGATTGGCCAATCAATTAAGCTCTCGCATAGCACCTCCAAACACCCAAAATCCATTTTATTTTGTAAATAATTCTACTATTCAAGTGTTCCCAGAGGCTGCCGCAAACTTTAAAATAACGTATATTAAGAGGCCAGAAAACAGGGTTGTTAAATATACTCTTTCTGGCTCTGGAAGACCAGTAATCGCACCTGTGGGTACTGGTGGTTCAGACTCTCAATATTTAGAATGGAATCAGCAGAATTTTAACGATTTAGCTGTTATTATATTGGCGTTTTTAGGTGTTAACTTAAAAGACTCTGAATTGGTACAATTTTCACAACTTAAACAACAAGGCAGATAATGGCAACTAGAGGACTATTAGCGGAAAGAATCATACGTATGGTTTATGGTGGTACGCCTCCAAATGAAGCTGCGATTGACGAAAGAGAGATTGGGTTGCATATTAACTCTGCTATTGCATTTTTAGCAAAAGTAAACTTTTCTGAAAACTATAAGTTTGAGGGAGCTTCATATGTAAATGATCAGTTTGTTTCCAGATATACTATAAATGTACTTACAGATTCGGTGGTTGGTTTGAAATATTGCGAGCTTCCATCTATTCCTGTGGGATTGCCTAAGAACAGGGGTTTAGTTGAAGTAATGAAGCCCTTAAACAAATCGGTTACCCCAGTTATCATTTTACAAGGAAACAAGAAGAGTATTTATAAAAACTTAACTCCAATACCTAATAGAATTGTTGGGTGGGAGGAAAACTCAAGAATATATTTTGATGGCTCTGTTGAAGATTTAACAACAGTTATTGTTAGAATGGTTGCTTATGGAAGCAATGATTTAGACGAAGAATTGAATATGCCAAAGGATATGGAGGAGCAGGTTATTGATATGGTATATAGAAAGGTTGTTGCTGAACGCAATGTGCCTCAAGATAAAGTAATAGACGGATCAGATAATAGTAATAGATAATGGCAGTAGATAATAATGTATCATTAACGTATATCGTTAACTCTGTAATGAATCAAATGGATACAGATGATCGAGATTTCGCTCGTCTTTATCAAATTGGCGTTACGGGATTGAGAGAACTTTGGTTTGATGTGGCTGGTAATGTCAAAACAGTTGCACTGCCTCGCAAGCCAAACAATACTGTTGACTTGCCATCTGACTACGCAAACTGGTCTAAGATTGGGGTAATGAATGACCATGGTAAGGTTTATACCTTAACTATTAATAAGTCAATCACTCTATATAACTCAACTTCATCTGGCAGAGTTGTTTCTTCGGGAGCATTTATTGATGCTGGGTTTGTTAGGGTTGAAGCACCAAATTACTACAACTTCTGGCTAAATGGATTAAACTATAACCTTTACGGTTTGGGTGGGTCTATTTCAAGTGTTGGATTTTGTAATGTTGATGAGGCTAATGGAATTATAGTGCTTGGCTCTGAGGTTAAGCAAGATGAAATTATCTTAGAATATATTGTAGATCCGCTTAGATGCGAGTGCGATGTGCATGCGGTACATGTATTTTGTCAACAAGCTTTAGAGGATTTTATTTACTGGAAAGCAATTGATAAGAAAGCAAACATTCCAGCTTACGAAAAAGCTAAAGCTAGAAAAGAATATTACAACCAAAAGAGATTAGCTCGTGCAAGAATTAACACATTTAGAATTGGAGAAGCGATCGATACATCGAGAAGAAGTGTAATGTTGGGCCCTAAATTATAACAATGAATTTTGACAAAAAAAGTTTTCTAGGAAAATTAAACTCAGATATTGATGAAAGACTATTTTCTGCTGGTAACTTCAGGGGAGATTATTCTGATGCATACAATGTTCTTGTGCTAAGTGCTATTGATAGTGGTATTGGTCTTGTGAAAGGTTTTAAGGGCACTACAGAAGTGCCTATTACTTATGACTACAGCTCTACTTCTAGAAAAATAATTGGAAGACATGCTGATATACAAACAAGGAAAATTTATTTTTTTATAGCTCATAGCACACTCCCTTCTTCGAATGATGGGATTTATGAGTTGGATGTATTTTCTAAAACCGTGACCAAGGTTATTAAAGGCTCTTTTTTAAAGCTTAATAACACCATGCGAATTACGGGCATTGATGTTGTAGATGGTAAGTATCTATTGTACACAGATGGCGTTAATACTCCTAGAAATATTGATATCGTTAGAGCAAAAGCTGGGGAGTTAACTACAGAAATGCAGATTTCGGCCTTAAAAAGACCCCCTATTAATCCTCCTAAAAATTTAATCCTTTCTACAGATTTAAGTTATTTAGATAATAATATTAGAGGTAATTATTTTCAGTTTAAGTATCGATATATTTATGAAGATAATACAAAATCAACCTTTTCGCCTATCAGTAAAATTTCAAAAATAGGATCGCTGTTTATGCCAGAGGTTGAGCAAGATGCTGATTGGAATGAATACAATCAAATAGAGTTTACATATGAGGTAGATAATAGTGATGTGAGAGCTGTTGAAATAGCTGTAAGGTCTGGTAATACTGGTGATTTTGGCTTAATAGATACCGTCACTAATTTTACCTTAGGAGAAAACTCTTATATATTTAAAAATAACAATATATTGTTGCCGATAAGTGTAAGGGAATCTAACCTAATGTATGACAGAATACCATTGAAAGCATTAGCTCAAAAAGTTGTTAATGGTTCAAATGTGGTTTATGGAGGTGTCACAGAGGGCCGAGATGTCTCTGGCGTAAACATTAGTGCTGATTATCTTTTTGAGGGAATAGTTACAAATGATTTAACATCTGCTGTAGATTGGTCTGGATATGCTTCGTTTGGATCTGTTGGCTCAATAACCGTTCCTGCTGAAGGAATTACAATAACATTTAATGATGGCTCTGGTGTTTACACATCTACAATACCGTCTGGAACCTACACTCAAGCTCAAGTTGCTGATTATTTTTTTGCTGATATTACGGCTACATACCCTAATGCTAAAACATATAAATTAAGTAATGTATTTTATTTTTTATCTAGAGGTAGCAATGTTGTTACAGCAACCAGCTCAAATCCTTTGATTACTGCTAGCGTATCTGGAGGGAATAATATAGGAGTAGAAGTTTCATACAATGGTCTTTATTATTCTGATACTCTTCCTGCTTCAACATTTATACCAGTTTATATAACTAAAAGCTCTATACCAAACCTTTTTTATTATGAAAACCCATCTGCAATGACGCTTCAAGTGTTTTTGCAAAATTTGTGTGATGTAATAAATGTTAATGTGATCACAGTGATTGCTTTCCCTTCATTGACAGATCCTTCTAAAATAAAAATATACTCAATCCCGACTGAGCCTATTAGCGTTGTTTCTAGGGCAATATTAACTACTGACCCTTTACTCCCTAATGTTAGATTTGTTTACCAAAACGGATTAAAAACAGGGGACTCTTACACCTATGGTATAGCTTATGCTGACGAGGAAATGAGAGTTACTGAAATCATATCAAATGAAAATTGCAAAATAGATATTCCATTTAATGGGGATGCTTTGTCTTTACCAAAAGCTAAAATTACAGTATCTTCAAGACCTCCAGTTTGGGCTAAAAAATGGTTTTTATATAGAACCAAAAGAAGAAGATATGGATATTTTTTACAATTTGGAATATCAACAATTGGTTTAAACGGAGATATTGTTGAGTTGAATTTTAATAATTCAATTTCAAATATGCCTTTTTATAATGACTCTCAAGGCACTAAATTATCATATTCATTTGCTGAGGGGGATAGATTAAAATTTGTTAAATATAAAAACGGCAATCTTTTCCCTACGAATGAAGATTTGCCAATACTTGGAGTTAGAGAAGACGGTGCTCTTAAGATACCAAAACCAAAAAATATTACACTTGACTTTAATCAGCTTGCTGGTTGTATTGTGGAAGTTTATAGGCCAAATACTTATGAAGTAGTCCCTTTAGAAGCTCAATTGTTTTATGAAATAGGTTTGTCTGGTACTATTGAAAATTTTGGTCAGTCAAATAGATATCACAGCGGATATGTAGAAGACATAAACTCAAAGGAGGTTATTCCTCAGTCTAGTGATTTGTCTTCACCTTTGATTATAACACCTTCTGATGGGGATGTTTGGTATAAAACATCTAGGCTTGTAAATTTCACAGTAAATCCAAGCGGAGTTCCTGTTGGATGGACAAACGGAGGGGTAACTTCATTGTGTTCCGATTATCAATCAGATAGATATCCATTGATATCAACAAATATAGGAAGAGCTAATGCGTATAATAAAAACGCTAAGCAAGTATTTAGAAAAGCAACAATGTACTTTTCTGAGTCTTATTTTGTAGATTCTTCCGAAAACAATATCAATAGAATATATGCTGATTCTTTTAAAGATTACGATCAAACATATGGAGCAATAAAACTACTTTATTTAGATGGATTCAGTTTGTATAATTTTCAGGAAAATAAAGTTGGGGTTATTCCTGTTTTAAGGCAAATGGTTTTTAATCAAGATGGAAGCTCTAATTTAATTTTATCAAGTCAATTATTAAATGATTGTAGGTATTTTGATTATGTTGGAGGTATTAATAACAATCCTGAGTCTTTCTGTTTCAATCAGTTTAATAAGTACTTTGTTGATATAGAAAACAATGCGGTATGTAAGATTGGTGGCAATGGGATTATTCGTATATCTGATATTGGCATGGTATCTCACTTTACTGAGGTATTCACAAAATATAAAAAGACAAATCCTGCATTAGCTAGTGGACAAACTCCTAGATTTTATGGAGCATGGGATGAAGATAATAAGTTGGTTATTTTTGCTCCAGAAACAATTATAGAAAACCCAGAAGATCCCATCTTAACGGCTGCCGACACAATTGCGTATAGTGAAACGCAAAATGGTTGGTCGACTAAAATTGACTTCAAGCCTTCTGCTATTATTGGTGCTTTTGGAGAATTGTTTTCATGGAGCCCTAATACGGGCAAGTTGTGGACTCATAATACCAATAATGTTAGAAACTTGTTTTACGGAGTGCAAACAACTCGCTCTATTGAAGTTCCTAGCTGTCTTGATCCAAACGCTAGTCAATCATTCTTATCATTAATTCAAGAGCCTGCTATGCTTCCTAATGATCGATTTGACAGTGTTGAGCCTGGCTCGGCCGCAGATCCATCAATATGGAATGTTCCAGTAATTACAACAGCATTAGGGCAGGAGAGTAATTTACTTGCTGAAGACTTTGAGAAAAAAGAAGGGCTTTATTTTGCAGGTTTTTATAGGGATACAACAACCCCTGTGACCAACCCTTTATTAGAAGGAGATGCACTTAAGGGTGTTTGGATTAAATTAAAATTAACAAACTCGTCACCTAAAGATATTGGTTTAAATTCAATCTTAATTGGTTGTGTTTTATCAAAACGAACAGGTGCATAAAAAATAGTATATTTGCATTATGGATCCAATGACAATGGCTTTAATTTCTGGCGGACTTGGTTTAACTCAAGGTCTAGCTGGTTTGGTTGGTAGTTCTCGAAACAGAGCACCAAGATATGTTATACCTCAAGAGTATAAGCAAAACTTATCGGAAGCACAAATGAGAGCTGCTGGTGGATTGCCTGCGGCTTCTAAACAATTGGCTACAGAGCAAATGGCTCGTGGTACTGCCGCTGGTTTAACAAAACTTTCTGATAGAAACATGGTTGCAGCTGGAGTTGGGGCTTTGGCTCAAGCACAGGCAGATCAAGCTAATAGACTTGCTATGGCAGATGCTGAGGCAAGATTAAGAGGAGAAAGAGATGTTGCTGCGGCTAGGCTTGCAATTGCAAGTGCTCAGGATAGAGAGTTTGCTATAAAGCAACAAGATTATTTACGTAGAGCACAAGCTAACGCTAACCTACTTAGCTCTGGTATTCAAAATGTTGTCGGAGGAATGCAGAATTATGGCATGATGGATTTAATGAAACAATACTACGGAGGAAATGACACTAAACAAGATTTAAGTAGATTAATGAAGTTTAACCCATCCATGACTGATCAATATAATCAGGCTATGTTAATGGAGGGCTTAGATATTAATGCATTAAAGTAAAAGATATGGCATTAGATACCTTACAAATACCTACGACAGTTATTAACAACGACAAATTAGTGTCGATGTATGGAAGCTTGTTAGCTAAGAAAAAAGCTGAACAGGATGCATATCAAAAAAACTTAGTTGACCAAATGGCTAGAATTGATTCCACTGGGATCAAAAGAGAGGATGTTGATGATTATTCTAAATTATACCAAGAATACGTAGACTTTGGTTCAAGTAATTTAAAAAATTTATCTGATCCATCTGTTCAAGTAAGGCTTAAGCAAATGGAGAATCAATTAAGGGGTTTTATCACCTTGTCTAAGGCTAATAAGGAAGAAGACTTGAAACTTGTGTCATATATGGGCCCTGATTATAATGAAGATACAAGGAAGTCTGCTCAGCAGTTTATTGCTACACCAACATTAAAAAGAACAGGTGCTTTTGATTACACTAAAATTGGTAAGGTTGATACAAAGGATTATATTAATGAAATCGCAAGCAGTATAGACCCTAAGGTTATTATTACTCAGGGCAACTTAAAAATGGTAAACCCAGAGGCTGCGTATCCTAAAATTAAATCTTTAATAGAGGGTAATGTTAGAGCTCAAGGGAATACGCTAACAGGAGCTAAAGCGTTGGTTCAATTTGCTGTTAATGCTGGGATTGACTTAACTACCCCTGGAGGCAAAGAAAAAGCTATAAAGGGCCTATCTAATTCTTTATTTGAAATTAAAAAGGCAAGCTTAGATAAAGCTATTTCTGAGTTTGGAACTCAACCAAAAGAAACGGAAACAGAGCAAATTGGTAGATTAGGATATAATAAAAAGCTAATTCCATCAATGCAGCTTGTTACTGAGATGGCTGATAAGCTTAGAGTTGGTGACGCTAAAACTATTGGTAAATTAAAACAGATGTCTTTGGGTAGTTTACAATTTAAAAATGACGCAAATGATATTAAGGTTTACAAGAAAAATGATGATGGTACTATAAATAAAACGCCTATTCAAAGATTAGACAAAAATCAAAGCCCTAATGATTTTGCCGAACAAGTGGTTTCATTTTTAAATCAATTCGGGTCAGATGCTGGGGTAAAATCAATAGAGCTTGGTCAATATAGAAGCTTTTTAAATAGTAAAGATAGAAAAGATTACACTCCAGCAAAGGGTACTTTTAAGTCTCCTATGGATGTGCGTGTTAATAAAACAGCATCAAAGGGTGCTTCTTCGTCAGGTCAAACAAAAAAAGTAAAAAATACAAGGGGTATATAATGGAAGAAAATAAAGATTATATAGAAAAAGTTAGATTAACTTTAGTTGACGCTGTTGAGGGATTCAATAAAGATGATGCTTCTTTTAGAAAAGCTTTGTCCGATCCTAAATATGTTGAAAATGTTAGGTTGACTTTAATCGATGCTGTAGAAGGGTTTGATAAAGATTCTGAGACTTTTGCAAATTTAGTTGGTTTAAAAAAAAAAGACCTTTCGCAGTCAGGTTCTATGGATGGCTCAAAGCCTTCCCAAGATACTAAAACTGGTGCTCCGTTTGCTAAAGCTAATATTGATAGCCCTTTTGATTATACCGACCAAAATTATGTTTCGAAGGTTCAAGAAAAAGAAGCTAAAGACAAGGCAGCTTTCGAGCAAGGTAAAAAATTAGTTGCTCCTTATAATCAAAGAAACAAACAATTTGAGTCTATCACCCCAAGTGCTGTCCATACCAAAAGGTATCGTTCGGCTGATGGTGATATTATGGAGATTGATGATCCTCAATCTTATTTATCTAATGCATATACTTTAGCTGCATACAATCAAATACCATCAACAGTTACAGGTCTTCTCGATAAAAATCCAACTCAAAAATTAGCATTGGTAAAAGAGATAAGCGAAAATCCAGAATTAAGATCAAAGCTTACAAAGTATGGCTCTACAATGAGGCAGTCGGAATACAGAAGTGAAATTGAAAACATATTAGCAAAAGAGGCTGTAAAAAGAAACGAGAAATTTAAGGCCCTAGAAAGCTCTGGTATGCAAGAAAAGCTTAATAAGGCTTCTATTACTTCGGATGCACTAAAAATTAAAATAGATGAGCTAAAAGCTTTAGATACTCAAAACAACTTTATTAAAAATACTATTTCTAATAGTGCTGGTGATAAAGTTATAGTTGATAGCATTAAGAATTTAAAAAAAGAAATTGATTTATATTCTCCGGAGGCTGATAGTTTAAATAAGCTTGCTAAAGATATTGAGTCTCAAAATTTAACATTTGAAACCAAATATGGGAAATATAAAGATGCCTCTGGTAAATTTATAATTAGCGATCCAATTCTTGTTGATGAATTTAATTCTGATGCATCAAAACTACAGGGACTATATAATACTTATGAGGCAAAAGTTTCGTCTCCAGAATATAAAAAATATTCAGAAGATATCACCAAGTATAACGAATTAATTGGTAAGCAAGAAAGGGCGAATGCACCTGCTTTAAAGGCCAGTCAACAATATAATGCAAACTTAAAAAAGCGTGAAAAAATTGTTGGTGAAATATCGGCATTGTCAAGTGAACTAAGTAAGTACGATGCTTTAAATAAAGATTTATCTGAATATCGCAAATTAGCTAACGAAAATAAAGAGTATTTGTTTGTTGTAGGTGATAAGCCTTTGTCTGGGGCTTTATTGCAAAGATTGCCTCAAGAATACTCAAGGGAGTTGTCAAAACTTTCTAAAGCTATTGACGATATCAATAGTGGTTCATTTATGTCTCCTACAGCAGAGTTTACAGGAAGATTGCTGACATCTACCGCTGATATGTTCTATAAGATCGGAGGAAATGCACTGGGAATTATTGGGGATATAAATCAAGAATATCAAAGCTTGGTTGGAGCTGGCAATAAAAATGAATACACTTGGTTTGATTTACAGAGAGATAGGTCGCTAGATCTTATGAAGGTAAGTGGGCCTCAGTTTATTGATAGGCCTGGAATCGATCCTAAAACTGGCGATATTATATGGAGTAATATTCCATATGTTGCAGCTAGCTCATCTGGATCTATGGTGGCCAATATATTGATTGGTATGGCTACAGGAGGAACATCTGCTGAAGCCATTGTTTTGCCTACATATTTATCAACCATCGGAGATAGATACAAAGAGGCTAAAGAAATGGATCTAAATGAAAGCCAGTCTTTTGTTTACGCAAATAGTTTGGCAATGCTGGAAGGTTTGTCGGAGCTAATTATGCCTGACTACGATTTGTATAAGGGGCTTCAAAAAGCTGCTTTTGCTGATTTTATAAAAAGCAGTAAAGAAGTATCAATAAAGTCTGCTACAGATTATGTTTTCAAAAAAGGATTAGTTGATATTCCTAAGGAGGTTTTAGAGGAGTACATTGTCAATGCTGGAGAGATATTAAATAAATCTAGCATTTTATTGGCAGAAGGCAAATTAAATAAAGATACATTCATTAATACTTTGGGCAATCCTAAGGATTATGTGGTTACAGCATTATCTACAGCTTTAATACCGGCTGGAATGAAAGCTCTTACAGCTGGCAGTCAAGGTAGATCGATGTATAATGCGATAATGTATGATGCATCTAAAAATCTTTCTGCATCTCAACAAGCTGTTTCAAATTTAGTAGATGGTGGTTATTTGACAGAAACTCAAGCCGATCAAATTAATAAAGATTTGGTGAGATATTCTGCTATTAACAGTGTTTTGCCTGAAGATATTATTGCTGAAAAAGCTGTATTAGTTACTCCTTTATTAGAAAAGGTTCAAGACTTAAAGGCAAAAGCAGCTCAGTCCTCAGTGGATGTTGTAAAAGCTACCTATTCAACTCAAATAAACGAGATTAATAAAAAAATTCAAGATGTTCTATTGCGACCAAACTCTGATTTTACGGTTCCATCAAAAGTTGATGAAGTTAAGTCAGAACTTGCAATCGAAGATATTGAGGCGTTAGAATCTAAAAGAGAGCAACTAAAGATAAAACTAACACAGCCTACTGTAGCTATTCAAGAAGAAGAGAGTTTCGTTGATACCGACTTAACAGAGGATCAAAAAACAATAGCAAAACAATATAAGGAAAGGCTTTCTAAATTAAAGAAAGAGGATCCAGATCAGTACTGGAGTGTTGATTTGCCAGATGACGCTACAATAGCTGATGCTATTAAAAACGATAGGCTTGTTGATGTTGGAGGTGGAATGGGTATTGTTACTGAAGACGGGAATATGATCGGCATGTTTAAGTACGACAAGTCTGCTAAAGGAACTGCTAAGGCTGTGCAAGAGGCAAGGATTAAAAAGGGAGGAGTTAAGCTTGACAATTTTGATGGTTACTTAACAAGAACGTACCAAAAAAATGGCTTTAGGGTTGTTGCAAGAGTTCCATTTAACGAGGAGTTCGCTCCTGAGGGATGGAATAAAGAAAAGCACGGAACCCCAGATGTTGTTATGATGGTCTATGATCCTGAAAACAAACTTGATATTGAAGAAAAAACTTTTACGGATCCAAACACCGGGTATGAAGATGCTCAGGCTTATAGAGATTCATTTGTTGAGGAAGCGATTAAAATAACTGCTCCGGCAGAAAAAGTAGAAGCCGTTTCTGAAGAGCAAGTGGTTGCACCAAAAGAGCCTACTAAAGAGATTGTAAAAGTTAAAAAGGCTAAGAAGCCATCAAAAGAAGAAAAAAACTTATCCCGTGTAACGGAAGATATCACCAAAGATGAATCTTTAGTTGAAAGAAATATTATTGACATTGAGAATAAAGAGCAAGAAATAAAAGATGAGAAGGCGAATCTTGATGCTAATATCAAAGAGTTAAAGCAAAAGATTGATGATATCAAAAAGAAAAAAATATCTGATGAGGAGAAGGAAGAGCAAATAACTGAAGTTGAGTATGATATTGAAGATGCTAAGGGTACTTATGATGTTTTATATGAAAACAATATGGCTGACATTAAAGAAATGAAAGCTGAAAATAAAAAAATAGAAAAAAGATTAATAACCTCAAAACTTAAACAAGAAGAATATGCCTCTAAAATCAAGCCCAAACAAGAGCAAGAAGGCTCTAAACAAGACAATAAGCCAAAACGTGAGAGAGTTAAAAGCACACGGAAGCAGGCCGAGAAGCCAAAAGCAGATAGTGGCGATAGCGATATCAGCGGCAAAAAAGCCGAAAAAATAACCGATATAAATGCTAAATTTGTAGAAGTTTCGAAGTTATACGAAAAAACAAGGGAGGCTAAAAGTCCGGCAGAAAAGACTACAGCCAATAGAAAGCTTAGTGCATTCCTTAATTTAAACCCTACAGTTAAGTATATATTTGAAAACATGAACGAATTAGGCAAACAATTAGGCGATAGATTCAAAAAGAATTCATTCTGCCCATAAAATAAAACAAAATGATTAAACCAGAGAAACTAGATCAAGAAGTAGTGGATGTGCTACTTCCTTTGTTAAAGAAAGAATTATCACATTTTTATATGTATAGAAGTGTGACTAATTGGTGCAATAATGTTGGCTTTATGAAAGCTGGGGCATATTTCGCTGAAGAAAGTGCTGAAGAGTCTGGTCATGCTAAAAAGATAGAAAACTATTTAGTTGATTGGAATATCACTCCATTGTTGCCAGTTATTGATGTGCCTGTGTTAGAGTTCATCAATTTAGGAGATGTGATTAGCTATGTTTATACTAAAGAGTATGAGCTTTATGCTGACTACGAAGAAGCTAGTATGAAGATTTTTGATATAGGAGATCTTTCTGTTTTTGATTTTTTACAAGACTTTAGGAAAACACAAAAAGAAGCTGTAACTTTGTATAGCGATATGTTAAACAAACTCGAAGGGGTTGATGTCGCAAACAAATTTCAAATGTTAATGCTAGAAGAAAAATTATTCTAATGGGTCAATGTATTATAACTTTTGATGGTAAAGAGTACTCGTATGAGGAATTTGCCATGAAGCTCCATGATGGTTTATTGCAAGATCTTGCATCCAAAGGCGATATTGATGCTACTAAATTTAAAGGCGATATTTCCCCTGAGATACTAAGCGTTAAGCCGAAGGTTGTAGTCACAGCTGCTTTGAGTGACCTCGAAGTTATGTATAGAGAAAACCCTGTTTCCTTGAGCAAGGATCAGCTAAAGCAAGTTCTCGAAGAAAAAAGCGAGAGAAGAAGAAGGGCTATTGCAAATTTAGAGAAGGGTGGCCTTACGCCAGAAGAGGTTAAAAGAAAGAGAGAGGCTATAACCAAGATTGAAGCAATTATTGATGATTTAATTTTAAGAATTGATTCAATGAGCAACTTGCCCGTTGAGTCAAAAAAATCATTAAACGAGCTATCTGAAAAGTATAATGATAGTAAAGCAAAGCTTGAGGTGCTTGAGGTAATATCAAAAGTTATCCCTACTTTAAAATCTATTTTTCCATCGATGAATATTGTCATTCATGAGAATGGTGATGATTTTTCTTCTGCAACTGGGTTAGAAAGAGTCGAAGGTAAAGAAACTAGGGGTGCGTTTATTTATACCAAAAATGAAGACGGTTCTTACACTGGCAATATACATATTGATTTATCTATAGCGAGCGATACAACTGTTTACCACGAGGTTGCTCATGCGATATTGCTTAAGACTTTTGGTGAAAACCAGGCTGTTTTTAAGGATTTCAAAAGAAAAGTTGAAAGCATTCTGTCTGAAAATTCAAACAAACAGCTTAATGATTTTATTGCTAACTATAGTAAAACAGCACAGCCTGAAGAATACTTGGTGCAACTAACCTCTGTATTAACAAGCATTCCTTCGTCTATTCAGAAATCAGTGTTAGCTCAAATAAAGTCCATTATTAACGACATTGTATCTCGCTTAACAGGTGGTGCTATTATTCCTTTTTCCGAAACAGCTAGTAATGAAGAAGTTTTTGATTTTCTTAAAAACATCTCTAGTGTTTTGACTGAAGGATCAGTTTTAAATCAGAAATACTTGAATGAAATTGCTTCTAAATTTAGCGATAATATAACAAAGTCTGATTTATCATCTGAGATTAACAAACAGATTGCTAAATTAGAGTCTGTTTCTATTATGAAGGATAAGAGTAAGATGGCTAAGTTTGGCTTAGATGCCAATAGAAATCTTACCAGAAAGGTTGCTGAAGCTTTAGAAATTAGACAAAGAAAGTTATTTGGCCTTATAGATAAAAATGATAGATCAGAGTCAGCTATAAAAAAACTATCATCATGGATGGCTTCGGAGGTTAAGTTCTTTATTGAAGCTGCCGGAGAGAATAGTGGCAAAGGTTGGTATGGAGAAAAATTTCAAAAAGCTTTAGATCAAATGGGCAATGTTTTCCCTGAGTTAAAGTCAGACCAAAACGCTAGAGATTTATTTACAATGTTTGTAGCTGTTGCTTCTGATGGAGAGAAGGTTCAAAGCAACCTTAAAATAGCTGCTAAAACATATGATTATTACAGAAAGAACGGTGTTATGCCGACTGCTGTTGGAGCTGGTAGATCTGCTATTGTTGGCCATTTAGCTAAAATCCAAAAGCTATTACAAGAATACAATGGAGATGTTGCAAAAATAAAAGAAACTTTATTGACAATAAAATCAATCAAGGAAATAAATGATATTAGAAAGTCTTCTGGATTGGAACCATTAAAATCAGATTGGCCAGTTGACTTTAAGGCACCTCTTGCTGCGTCTATCTTTTCCCCTAAGTTAGGAATGTTTTATGCTAATCTTTCCGGCGTGGAAGATTATCCAACACTTGATAGATGGTGGTCTAGAACATTTAATCGATACAGAGGTACTTTAATTCCTACCGTCAAAAGAGGAATAACGCCTAAAGGAGAATACTTAGGAATTGATAATATAAAAAACTTGCTTGGCAACATCAATATGACTGATGATGAAGCTATTTTTTATATCAATGCTAACGCTAAATCATATCAGGATAAAGGTTTTAAGAATGGTACCGAACTGGAGGTTGCTTCAAACACTGTTTGGAAAGATATAAACACGAATATTAACGATGCCCCATTTAACAAAACAGACAGGGAGTTTATGTATAACACTATTGTGGCTGCAAAAAACAAGCTAAACAAGAGTGGTTATAAGTTATCCATTGCTGATATTCAGGCTATCTTATGGTATTACGAGAAAAATTTATATAAAACGCTAGGTGTTAACGCTAAGATTGAGGGTATTTCTTATGAGGAAGCCGCAAAGCTTATTGCCGAAGCATTTAAAAAGAACAATAACTTTGACTATACCATTGTTGATGATGAAAATAATGTCAGCGATGAGGATGGTTTAGATGGTGCTGATACAGTAATTAGTGAAGAGGAGAACCCTGTGTTGACAACTGAGCCAAATCGTGCAACAAAGTTAAATAAAAGAAAAGAGGTTGTTTCTAAAAAGATTAAGGCTTATGTCAAGAGTACTATAGAAGAGTCTAAAAAATTAGGTATTTCTGGTATAAAGACAAGGCAACAATTGATTGAGCAAACTGATAAGGATATTGAATTTTTTAATGATTTAGTCGAATATGCTATTGTTTCTATTGAACTTGGGGTTGTTAAATCTTTAGACCAACTTAGAAAAGTACTTAAGACTGAACTTAATTTTGACTTTGGGAATAATTCTCCTAAGCAATTAAAGCTTGTTTACGAAGAGGCTAAAAAAAGGTTGTCAATAACTAAGCCAGACTCTATAAAAACCATAATCAGAAATACTACAGTATCGGATGCTGGTAAGACAAAATATACCATTTCATTTAGACAATGGATTTCGGATAGAGTAAAACAAGAAAATAAGTTAGAAAGAGAGAAGGCTAAAGCGTTTAAGCTTGGTGAGCAAATTGGAGATGCTAACAGACAGGTGATTGTTGATAATATTGTTGAATATCTTAAAGACGCTGGCATTTCAAATTTAGCTAAGTCTAAAATATTAACGATAGTCAAGAGATCCATTAGGGTTAAATCTATTAAGTCAACTAATGACTTGATAAGCTATATTGATTACGTGGTTGCTAATGCTGATTATTATGCTAAAGTTAAACAGTCGGAAGATTTACAAAAATCTGTAAGTAAGAAATTTAAGAAAGATTATTTTGGCCAAATAACTCCATTAGTATCTGAGTTCTTAAATGTCGATCCATCTGTGTTACCAGAAGCTAGTCTTAATGACTATATAAAATTGGCGGAAAAATTACTTGAAAGTAAAGTTGCCGATGCTTCCTCAATAACAACTGAGTTGCAGTCTATAAAAGATGCAGAGAGAAGCAGTTTAGAAAGATCTATCGATATCAATATTGTATCGGAGTCTGAAATGATTAAGATGCTTGATAAGATTGAAAGATTAAGCCAAGAGTCTCAATCCAGCGTATTGACCGCAGCGGCCCGTAAGGCTAAACAGGCAGAACTTGAAAGAGCCGTTACAAATCTAAAAAGAACCTTAGAAGACAAGAAAGAAGATATTTTAGCTTACATTCCTCAGGATGGTGTTGCTGATATTAAAATAGAGGATGCGAGAGAATATTTAGGATTGATTTCATCAATAAAAACTTACAACAGAGCTGTAAATGAAATGGTTTCAATGGGACTTATTAGTGATTCTGTTGCTGAGGAAATTTTGATTGATATTAATTCCGAAGAATTGGGTGATTTGGAAAAATCGCTTGCGGATGTTTTAAATGAATTCAAGGTTTCCTTTGTTGACTCAATCAAAGCTCTTAGAGATGAAATTGTAGTTGAGTTGAAATCTGGGGGTCTTAGAGCTGACTTATTTAAAAACCTTTCTAAGAAAGATCAGGATATTTATTCAGATGTTTTAGATTCTTTACTTGATTTAGATAACTCAGTGTATGAGTCTCTTTCTGTAAAGCAATTAGACGATATAAAGAAAGCATTTGAGCAAGCTTTAAACGGCTATATTTCGCCATTATTATTGAGATCTCTTAATGAGCTTCAGGTTAAATCAATTACCAACTCTTTAGAGTCAAAAATCAATCAATACGTAGAAGCTGATAAAAAAGTTGACTCTGCTTTCAAAAAGATGTTTGCTCCTTTTATCAATAAATCTGTAAAAGATTTTACTCCGCCTAAACTCCAAGAGTTGATGCAAGGTTTGGATTATTTTCAAATAGACGCATACATTAAAGAAAGTGGATTGGGTAGAATATACCAAGAGTATATGTATTACCCACTAAACAGGCAGTACTCTAAATATAATAACGTATCAAATAGGCTATTAGATAAAGCAAAAAAGGTTGCCGATTCTATGAATGAATTGGATAGAAATATTGTTGGTTTATTACTTATACAAGCCGACTATATGCAGTCTGAGGAGTTTAACTCACTACCTGACAATGAAAAAGATTTAGCTGGGTTCTTGATGAGCCAACACAGTACGGTAACTCCTGTAAGCACGAACGATGATAAAGTTGTGATGCTTGACAAAGCTAGGAAAGCACTGTCAAAATACGATCTAACTACGAAGGCTGGTTTAGAAAAAGCTACAAAAGAATATTTAAGTAGTAATAAAAAAGCTAAAGACTTGTATAATATCATCCGTGAAAACATGAACGGAGAATTATATTCTATGAGCAAAATCAACACGGAGTCTGAGGGTGGTTATTTTGATTACAGAGATAACTATATTCCAATTCAAAGAAGAGGCCCTAAGGATATTTCTGTTGACGATTTAGATGCATCTCTTGGTTTGATATCAAAAAGAACAAATATAAAGCTTAGATCGAATGCGACCTATAAGCGTGTTGGTGATCCAAAGGTGTTTAGAGAGTTTGATGCATTTAGAATGTATGAGTTGCATGTGGATGATGTTTCCAAAAACTTTTACATAAAGCCTATTTATTCTAATTTCTTGAGATCTATCAGTGAAATTGCGAATAAAAATAAGAAAGATAACGAAGATGTTTTTATATTTTTAAATGCATCTCAGGGTGCTTTAAGAGAAGCGTTTAAGTTAAGATTTGGTCAGTTAGAATCAAAAGGGTTAACTGTTCTTAGAAAAATCAATACATTTTCACGAAGAACATCTATTGCCAACTTCTTTAGACCTATCAAGGAATTCCCTTCCAATATTGCTAAAATTTTACTAAGCATTAGGCCTAATGAATATGGGGATCTTTTCTATGCTAGTAGTTTAGGTCAAATTTTTGGAAGTAAACAATATATACCAAGCGATGTATTTGACAACCTTACCAGTCTTGTTGGCTCTTCGGTTGCTTTAAATACAAATAGTACTAATATTGAAAATCAGTTTGGTGCTTATAAAGCTAGGGCATCTAGAATTGATAAGGTTCAAGGATTTTCCGATGAGATCGCACAAAGATTAGCTTGGAAAACAAAGTTTATATCGGAATTTAAAAAGAGATCTGGTAAGAATTTTGACAAAAAAGAGTTCTCTATTAATCCTGTTGAGTACTTAAGAAACAACAAAGAAGCTTTAGAGAAGTCTGTTTTTGAAGCAGATTTATTTTTGGATAAAAAATTTGTAACACAAAGCCCTATTGCTAAGGCCACTACATTTAAAGTTGTTCCTTTTGGACAAAATTATAAGCGAGGTGGAGCTGGCTCTACGATTTTAGAAACAATGAACTCTTATGTGATAAATGACTACAGAGTTTTTTGGGCTTCATTTAGAAAATTGATAAATGATCCTACAACTAAAAATGCAGGGGAATTTGTTGGAGATAGTTTACCTATAGTTGCCTCTAACTTAATGTATGTTGCTTTGGCTCCATTGGCTCAAGCTGCTGCTGCTTCGGTTGGGATGGCTTCTGCTGAAATAGCACAAGTTATTTTTACTAAGCTTACCCCTGATGATGACGATGATGAAGATTTTGGCAAGGCTATGCAAAGTGTTGGTTCGTATTCTGCTGATGTATATCAGGATGCTATGGACGAAATATATGGAATGATATTAAATGAGGATGGTTCTGTTGCTTATGAAAACTTCTCTAAAATATTAGCCACAATGCTTGTTGGTAAATACGCTATTCAAGCTAAACTTGTTTACGGGTTAGCCGCTGGATTGTTTGTATCTGGAGATGTTGAGTCTGAAATGACTAAATCTGATAAGCGTAGTAAATTTAAAGCAAGACAGGACGATTTATCTGTGGTAAACAAATACTTAGATTTTAAACCTATCATACTGACGGGATTAAAGTTTAATGTATCTAAAGTTACCGATGTAGCTGGCACAATGCCATTCCTGGGTATTCCGTTAAACATAATGAACACAGCCATGGACTCTGAAGATCCTACGTCAGTTGTTTCATTTGTAAAAGAAGGCAAAAAAGCTTACGAGACAGGAGATGTTGATGGTCAGGCATTGTTTATATCAACCACTCAATTGGCTTTATTGGGAATGACTGCATATGGCTACTACATGGCTCCTACCGCATACAGGGCGGCAATTGCTCCAAGAAAAGTTGAAAAAACAAAAGAGTACTTGGAAAGACAAAAACAAAAAGAGTCTGGATCAGGTTCTGGGGGAGGACTAAAACGAAAATTAGGGAAAATTAAACTTACAAATCTTAAGAGGGATCTTTAACTAAGGGGGCTTAAATAAGCCCCTCTTTTTTTGCTATATTTGCACATATACTACGCATAGATTTATGGCATTTAATATAGATTTTTCTTGTACACAAACCCTTGACTGTTCGAAATTTACACTTACAGATGATTCTACGGGTTATGTTGGAGGAACTTATCAATTAACTTGCTCTGCTGTACCAGCTAGCCCTGTTAAAAATAAGATCCCTTTCCAGTTTGACTCACCATTTATTAATGGTGGAGCCCCTTATTTTAAAAATGTAGTCGTTTCGAACGGAATGACAAATGAAGACGTTGCAATAGCAATTGCTGCATCATTTGCTGCCGATTCTAATATCAACAGCGTTTTTACTGTGACTAGGGTTTTAGGTGTTGTTACTTTAACGGCCATAAAATCATTTGCTTATGCAACCATCACTCTTGCTATTGATTTGCCTACTGACTTTAACGGGGTTTCAATTGTCGAAACAGTGGTTCCTACGCCAAAGGCCCCAACAAGAACTGTGATATTGACGTTTGCTGATGCAACTACTCAAACAATAAACTTCCCATTTGTAAATGGAAGCGGAGATACCTTGGATATTGCAATTTCTAAGGATTACACTATTGATGTAGAGTTTAGAATTGTTGGAGCTACAACCTTTTCTAAGGATGTTGTTTATATAGCTACTTGTAATACTGATACTTACTATAGGAATATGGGTGCGGAATTAGATGATAGATTGGATCAAGGAGGCTGTTCTGACTGTATTTTGGGTATTATGGAAAAAATTGACAATTATAGAAATACGGCAATTTCATTTGCCTCAATTGATAATTTATCATTAAGCCAAGAATTTTTAGATAGGATTCCTGGGGTTTATGACTTAGACTGTGTTTGCTAATGAGGCCTGTAAGCGAGATACAAGTATATTTGGTTAATGCCAGAATAGTTCTTGCTGAGTATTGGCAAGAGTTGGTTACTAAAAACGAAAATGGCGTTGTCCTTTCTGACTACGAAAAACGTAGAGTAAGGATAGTAAAAGCTTTAATAAAGACTATACAATACGATATAGATTACGATCCAACCAATTTGGTATTAATTAATGAAATATTTAATACTTTGTTGGATTACTTGCCAGCAAACTTTTTATCTACCACATATGAGGTTCATAATCCTCAGATGACTCAGTTAATTAACCAAATTATTGTTGCATCGGTAGTTAAAGCTACGGATCAAATTTTTGGTATTGTTAAGCTTAGTTATCCTGCTGATAATTCTGAAGAACCGATTGTAATTTCTGAAAGCGATCCTAAGGTTGATACCTGGGATGAAGCTTATCAAGAATCAATTGTTTCAACCAGCGTTACAAAAGGAGAGACTTATAATGTTAGTTTAAATCAAAGAGATGCCTCTGTTATTCCTTTGGAGTTAACAATGTCTCATAGACATATTCAAAGCTCGAATAGCAATACGTGGGTAATTACGCATAATTTAGGATATAGACCATCCGTAACTGTTATTGACTTAGATGGCGATGTGGTAAACGGAGATATTACATACAATACATTAAATCAATTAATATTAACATTCTCAGTCGCATTGTCGGGTGAGGCATACTTAAACTAGCTATGGCACAAAAATTTTATACCAGTATTCAGATGGGATCAGGTACAACGATTATCAATGTCGTTGCAGATCCAAGGGCATCAGCTCCATCAAGTCCTGCCGCTGGTCAGGTTTACTACAACACCACCGATGGTGTTTTGTACTACTACAATGGTAGTGCTTGGGTTACATTTGGTGATATTACTGCTGTATTAACTCCAACAGGCTCTGCTTTATCTGGAGGTGGTTCTGCTGGTGTAATTACCCTACAAGTTGTTGTAGATAATTCAACCATTGAAATTAACTCTAACTCCATTAGATTAAAAGATGGCGGTATCACATTCCCGAAATTAGCTTCAGCTGCTTATACTGATTCAATTACCGGCTCTTCATCAACCAAGTTGGTGACAGAAAACGCTGTGGTTACATATGTTGCCTCTGCGATTGCTGATATTGGAACTTTTATTGGTGGTTTTGCAGCAGGCTCTGCTACAGACTTCCCAGTTGCTCCTGGAGGAACAAATAAGGGCGACTACTGGAGGGTAACATCAAATGGTACTGTTCATGGTGAAATATTAAAGATTGGTGATGTTTTAATTGCTGCTGTAAATTCTCCGAATATTACAACAACTACAGATTGGATCTTCCTTCAAATGAATGTCGACCAAGCTACAGAAACTGTTCCGGGTATTGCAGAACTTGCTACTCAGGCAGAAACTGATGCAGGTACTGATGACACTAAGATTGTAACACCATTAAAATTATCTACATTTTTTAATACTGTAGTTGGTGGTTATGCTGTAACATTTGGGAATGGTACATCAACGTCATTCGTAATTACTCATAACTTGAATACATTAGATGTTGTTGTGCAATTAGTAGAGGTTTCTACAGGAGACACTGTTTATGCTGACGTTGCCAGAACAACTGTAAACTCAGTTACGTTAACATTTGCAGTCGCACCATCAACAAATCAATTTAGGGTTATTATTAAAAAATAGTATAAATGAATTTTTATTCTAAATTATTAGCAAAAGCAGGGTTATTAACTAACTATGCAGACTTTGATACAGCGTCTACTCAAGTAGGTGCTGTAGGAAGAATGGTATGGAATGATGCGGATGGAACCGTTAACTTAGGCTTAAAGGGTGGTAATGTTACCCTACAAATTGGCCAAGAACAGGTTGCTCGTGTTGTTAATAAAAGCGGCGGTGTTCTTTCTCAATCAAATTATCAGGTTGTTAAAGTAACTGATGCTCAGGGCCAAAGATTAGCCGTGGACTTAGCTCAAGCTAATAATGATGCAAATAGTGCTGATACGTTAGGTATTGTCACAGAAACAATAGCACTTAATCAGGAGGGTTTTATCATAACCTCAGGTGTTGTTCGTGATATAAATACAACAGGATCGTTGCAAGGAGAGACTTGGGCGGATGGAGATATTCTTTATTTGTCACCAACAACTCCAGGTGCAATTACAAACATAAAACCAACTGCTCCTCAGCATATGGTAATAGTTGGGTATGTTGAGTACGCTCATGGGGTTCATGGTAAGATATTTGTAAAAATTCAAAATGGTTATGAGTTAGATGAACTTCACAATGTTTTAATAACAACTCCATTAAACAATCAAGTTTTGGGTTATGAATCCTCAACTGGGTTATGGAAAAATAAATCTATTGCTGATTGGTTAGGATACACCCCAGCAAATGCTGCATCAATAAGTGGTACGACTGGCAAATTAGCCAAGTTTACTTCAAGCGGTGCTGTGGGCGATAGCATTGTGAGTGAGAGTGGTAGTGTTATAAGCGTTGCTGGTGCATTAAATATTGGAAACGGAATAACCACAGGCAATATTGATTTGTTGATAAATGGAAGTGCAGGGATAAGGTTTGACTTAACAAACGGAATATTAGGTATTAATAGAGGTTCTGGGTTAGATATAAGGCTTTACTATACAGGAGGGAATACGGCTTTCAGAGTTTCTAATAGTTCGGGAGAACTTTCTATAAATAGAACACCCACTACTTCAGCGGGTAGTTTTGATTTATTGACACGCAATACTTCAACTGGTGCAGTAGAAAAAGTAGCTTCAAACTACTATGCAACAGCAGGTAGTATAAGTGGGACAACAGGAACTTTACCAATATTTAATTCTAGTGGAAGTATTACAGATAGTTCGATTATTAAAGCAACTAATACTTATATTGCTGGTAATACCACTTTGGGTAATAATTTAAGACTTGTTTCACATAGTTACGGCAATACAGGTATATTTGAACTTTATGGAACTGATAACGCTCTTAAATTACAATTAGGAACAAGTAGTGCTACCGAAGCCTACATTTTTGGAAACACAGGTGTTGATTTGAATGTTTATGCAGGCGGTGCTAGCCGAATGATTTATAAGGCTTCTGGTTCAATTATTACTCACGGAGCAAGTGCGACAGGAGAAAGTTTTATAATAGGTGGTAGTGCGAGAGTGAATGGGAATTTACGTTCAATAGGTCGTATGACATCAGAAGTTTTAACAAGTGGTGCAGCATATTTTGAAGCCAAAAACACATCTGGTTCTTCTTATTTTGGAAATGATAGCACTGGTGCTTATGTTATAACAGAATGGAATGCACCAATATTGTTCTATACAAATAATACCGAAAAAATGCGTATCACTTCAAGTGGTAACGTAGGTATTGGCACAACAAGCCCTACTGAAATATTGCACTTAAATTCTTCTGCCCCAGTAATTAGATACCAAAAAACAGGTGTATTAAATTGGTATGCAGGAAACGTAAGTGGTAATAGCTATATTATAAGTAATGATGTTAGTGGAAATTCATTAGAATTAAACGTAAATACTGGTGCAGCAACATTTAGTTCGAGTGTAACGGCAGGTGCAAGTGTTACAATAGGAACAGGTGGTAATTATGCAGCAGGTTCTATATATTCCGATGCTAATTGGGGCATGATATTTAGGGCAAAACAAGCATCTCCAACTCTTTCTGATTTTATGTGGGCAAACTCTGCTGATGTGGAGTTAATGAGATTAAGTACAACACAACTACGAACTTTTGGAGCTGCCAATACAGGAGAAAATCATATTTTCGGTGGTAGTGCGAGAGTGAATGGTGCGTTAACTACAACAAGTGTCATACAAATAATTAGAAATACAGAAGCTACATTTTTAAGAAATACAAATACGGGTGGTGATTTCTTTTTAGGTATAGATTCTTCAACAGCAAATTCATTTGGTAATGGTGTTTATTCAAGAGTAATTTATAGCTCAGGGGCATATCCTATTGATTTTTATACAAACGATACTGTTAGGGGTCGCATAACTAGTAGTGGTAATTGGGTGTTAGGTACAACAACAGACAATGGTACAGATAAACTACAAGTTAATGGTAGTGGTAGATTTAATGGCAATATGTTAGCTACTGGTCTTCTTCGCACTCAAGATAGATTGTATATAACTGGAGATGTGGCTATATCATCTTGGATTTCTTCTTCTTTAACAGCAGGATATAGTTCTACAAGTAGTTATGGGTGGATTAATTCGCAAACTTCTTTGAGATTAGGTGTAAATGGCTCAACCCAATTAAATCTTACAACTAGTTCAGCCACATTTAGTTCGAGTGTAACTACAGGTGGACATATAACTTCTGGGGCAGGTGTAACAATAGCTGCTTCAAATAACTTAACTTGGGGTGGTTTATATGGTGCTAATATACCAACGATTACAGCTAGTCATACTAATGGAATATATTACTACCCAATAGGTAGTTCATCCCCAACTGCATTGTTTAGAATGACAACAGCTGGTGCTTTAATTGTAAATGGAGAGTCAGACAATGGTGTAGATAAATTACAAGTTAATGGTAGTGCGAGAGTAAATGGAGTTGACCCGTTTTTAAGAATAAATAATATCTCTGGAAATAATCACGGTATAAAAATAAGTTATTCAAACTCAGACACTCACGGTTTACATTTAATATATAATGCTAACGCAGCTACATCTTTTATAGAAAATACATATCCATCAACAACTGGTCAACCTTATGGCGATATTCACTTTAGACAAAATATTAGTGGTACTATGACTACTAGAATTTTGATAAAAGCAGAAAATGGTAACGTAGGTATAGGGACAACAAGCCCTACGCAAAAACTTGATGTTAATGGCAATATTGCTTTATCTTTTAATGGGGAAAGTTTAATTGTAAACGACCAAAGAGGTACTGATAGCATTTCTATAAGAGGTGCTGCGAATATTAATTTCCATACATTTAATGGTTCTTCTTATGTAGAGCATATGCGTATTACCTCAAGTGGTAACGTAGGTATTGGAGTAACAAATCCTTCACAAAAATTGGAAGTTCGAGCAATAGACCCTTCAAATGGTATAATATTAGCTGTATCTAATAATAATGGTGGTAATGCTACAACTGGTTCAAAAATATTGTTTGATGCAAGTGGAATAGGTAATTTTTGGGAAGGTATGCCAGCTGGAGTTGAAGCGTGGGCAGTAGGGTTATTTAATGGTTCTACAAATCCAGAATATATGCGTATCACTTCTGGTGGTAATGTGCTTATAGGAACAACCACAGATGCTGGATACAAATTAGAGGTAAGTGGAGATACACGATTAAGAAATAAAACGTACATAGGCACAAATGGAGCTTATATTGAAGAGTATTATGACGGATCGGTGTATAAAGTAAAAATAGTAGATAGTGCAGGTAATGATATAATATTGTAAAATGCCAGTAGTTTCAAAAGTAGATAATCCATCATATAGTA
>JACCDX011620258.1_pt1 | contig 25422 bp, 18 predicted proteins | sample 7449681 | NCBI WGS metagenome assembly JACCDX01 (sample SAMN15323450, study PRJNA562643) | freshwater metagenome | isolation source: river surface water | place: USA:Blue River Watershed | collected 2017-08-18
AAGAAAACTATCACAAGCAGAGAGGCGAGATTATGAAGGACATTTTTATCTGTGTCAAATCAAGAGCGCTTTATTTTGCAAAAAACTGCCTAATAAAACCCGAATAAAACCTTGATCGCGCCGTTCGCCGTTAATCATTAACTCCCGCCGTTAATCATTAACTCCGTTAGTCAGTTAATCATCAACTGTTACATTGATTTTAAACTTTGCTTAGATACAGAAAACTTTTGCAACAACAAATCATTCAGCCAAGCCCGCTACTATAGCATGAATATTTACGCATCACCTTGCAGAGAATCCGCATGACCGAAGACATACTGATCAACGTGACACCATTCGAAACGCGCGTCGCGCTTGTCGCACAGGGTGCCGTACAAGAGCTTCACCTAGAACGTAGTATTCAACGCGGTCAAGTGGGCAATATCTATCTCGGCAAAGTCGTCCGTGTCCTACCCGGGATGCAAAGCGCCTTCGTTGAAATCGGATTAGAGCGCGCAGCCTTCATCCATATCGCAGATCTTCGAGAAAACCGCAGCGAACGAGCCTTGGGTGTACCCACTACCCCTATAGAAAAACTGATCTTCGAAGGCCAGAGCCTGATGGTCCAAGTGATCAAGGATCCGATCGGTACAAAAGGAGCTAGGCTGTCCACGCAAATTAGTATCGCAGGTCGAATGCTTGTATATCTGCCGCACGAGCCACACATCGGCATTTCACAAAAAATCGGTTCCGAAGAAGAGCGGCAAGCGCTACGCGACCGAGTCCAATCCCTTGTCCCAACGGAAGAAAAGGGTGGCTTTATCGTTCGTACACAAGCCGAAGGTGCGACAGACGATGAGTTACTCGCTGACCTCGCCTATCTGAAAAAGCTTTGGGCGAGTGTTCAGCATGCAGCCCGCACCCTGCCTGTCACAAGCGTCTTACACCAAGACCTCACCCTGGCTCAACGTGTGTTGCGCGACATGGTCTCGCCGCTCACCGGGCAAATCTTGGTCGACTCTCGCACTGTCTGCGCGGAATTGAAGGCGTGGGCCGATATCTATACACCGTCAGTCGCAGAGCGCATTAGCCACTACAGCAGCGAACGCCCATTGTTTGACACCGCAAATATTGAGGAAGAGATTATTCGCGCGTTATCTCGTCGCGTAGACCTCAAATCTGGTGGCTACCTCATCATCGATCAAACCGAAGCGCTCACGACCGTCGATGTCAACACTGGCGGCTTTGTCGGCGGACGTAATTTTGACGACACCATATTCAAAACCAACCTGGAGGCCGCACAGGCAATTGCGCGACAACTCAGGTTGCGTAACCTGGGTGGCATCATCATCCTGGACTTCATCGACATGGATGATCCAACGCACCGAGAGGCAGTATTGGCCGAACTGAACAAGGCGCTCGCCGCCGACCGGACACGCATGACGGTCAATGGCTTTACCCAGTTGGGACTGGTAGAAATGACACGCAAACGCACGCGTGACTCTCTGGCGCATCAGATGTGCGAGCCGTGCCCCACATGTCAAAGCCGTGGAAATGTCCGCACGAACCGCAGCATTTGCTATGAAATTTTGCGTGAAATTTTGCGTGAAGCCCGTCAGTTCAATCCAAGGGAGTTCCGCATTCTTGCTTCGCAAGACGTGATTGATTTGTTCCTTGAGGAGGAAAGCCAGCATCTAGCTATGCTTGGGGACTTTATCGAAAAGAAGATATCGCTCGAAGTTTCCCCTGGCTATACGCAAGAACAATACGACATTGTATTGACCTAAAAATAACTGCAGCATCGCGGCAATTGTCAATCTAGGGTTGACCTGTAGACGCATTTTCGTCCAAAGAAGTCCCGTAGACGATAAACTCGAAGTCGACCCATAGGGCAATAAAACTCCAACTATAAATCTAGGAGCAAGTATGTCTACATTTTTTTCTAATGGACGTATGAATCGTCTAATTGGTACGGCTCTTCTTGGACTGTGCGGCGTTGTTGCAGCCACAAGCGCACACGCCCAGGCGCAAGCGTACCCAAACAAACCCATTAAATTTGTCGTTCCCTACTCTGCAGGCACGACAACCGATGTCATCGCACGCCTGTATGCTCAAAAGCTTGGTGAGATTCTGGGCCAGTCAGTCGTGGTGGATAACAAAGCTGGCGCAGGCGGTAACATCTCAGCCGAGTCTGTGGCGCGCTCAGCACCTGACGGCTATACGCTTACGTTCTCAACCAGCGCCACCCACGCTACAAACCCTGCGCTCTACGGAAAAATTCCTTTCGATCCCATCAAGGATTTCACACACATCGCATTGATGGTCGCCGCGCCCAATATGTTGGTCGTGAATCCTAAGATCCCCGTTAACAACATGGCTGAGCTGATCGCATACGCGAAAGCGAATCCAGGAAAACTGACCTACATGTCGGCTGGCTCTGGAACCTCTCCTCACATGGCCGGTGAACTGCTTAAAACCATGACGGGTATCGACATTCAACACATCCCATACAAACAAGTGACTCAAGGTCTAACCGACTTACTCGCCGGTGAAATCTCGATGTCCTTCTATCACGTGCCAGTTATTTACCCTCACGTTAAAGCGGGTCGCCTCAAAGCGATGGGTGTTGCGACATCTGAGCGCAGTCCAATCGCTCCCGATGTTCCACCCATTGCAGACACAGTGAAGGGCTACGACATACGTCCTTGGTGGGGTTTGGCAGGACCTGCGGGCATGCCTCAGGATATTGTGAACAAGCTTGAAAAGGCGACGATGCAATTCCTGAACGATCCAGAAATGCAGAAGAAGCTGGTTGATATTGGCGTAATCGTCACACCGATGAACCAAAAGGACTTCAACGCATTTATGGCCACAGAGTTGGTTAAGTGGACCAAACTTGTGAAAGACTCCGGCGCCAAAGTTAACTAAATCATTTGCAGATATAACGTAGCATGGATGTCACAGACGCATCGCAGTTGCTGCCCACAACAGTGGTGGGCAGCTACCCGCAACCAGACTGGCTAGTAGATCGCGCGATGCTTGCGAAGGGTGTGCCACGTACACGCGTGCATGATATGTGGCGCATCCCGCAAGAGCACCTAGAGCAAGCACAAGACGACGCGACGATTCTTGCCATTCGCGACATGGAGCGCGCTGGCATCGACATCATCACCGATGGTGAGATTCGCCGCGAGAGCTATTCAAACCGTTTCGCGACAGAACTTGAAGGCGTTGACGATCGCAACCCTGCGATCGTTGTATCGAAAGCCGGACTGCAGACGCCTGTGCCACGCGTGGTCGGAAAAATCACCCGAACACATGCCGTTGAAGTGCGCGATCTTCTATTTCTCAAGGCCAACACCGATCGCAAAACGAAAATCACCTTACCTGGGCCTTTTACGATGGGGCAGCAGGCAAAGAATGAGTTTTATCGTGACGATGAAGAAATGGTGATGGACTTCGCTGCAGCTGTAAATGCCGAAGCACTTGACCTACAGGCAGCCGGCGCGGATTTCATCCAGCTCGATGAGCCGTGGCTGCGCAATAACCCAGACGCAGCAAAGCGCTATGCGGTTGCAGCGATTAATCGTGCACTTCAAGGGATAACCGTTCCAACGGTCGTTCACTTATGTTTTGGTTATGCGGCTGTCGTCACTGGTCAAAAGCCGAGTGGCTATTCGTTTTTACCGGGCTTGAGCGGAACGATTGCAAAGCAAATTTCGATTGAAGCCGCTCAGCCCAACCTAGACTTAGGCGTCTTGAAAGACCTGTCTGACAAGAAAATCATGCTGGGCGTACTAGATTTGGGCACACAACAGATTGAATCAGCCGAACAGGTTGCGCAACGTATTCGCGCTGGCCTTAAGTTTGTCAGTGCAGAGAATTTAATCCCCGCCCCCGACTGCGGCATGAAGTATCTACCGCGCGATGTGGCCTTCGGTAAACTTCAGGCGTTAAGTCAGGGTGCGGCTATTGTCCGGAAAGAACTCAGTTAGTCTGCGCAGGCGGCTGGATGCATCGTGTGCCAAGCCGTCGCTTGTTCATACGCTGCACCCACTCTAAATATTGATGCCTCGTCGTAGTAACGACCAACAATTTGCATCGACAGCGGCAGCCCCGTCTTGGAAAACCCATTCGGAACAGCCAACGCCGGATGTCCAGTCAAATTGAACGGCACACGCGCTTGCCGGGTGTAGGTTCTTACAACTTCGGGCACGTCATCGATCACGCAGGCAGGATCCATTGAGTTAGCCACCAACAGCACATCTACCTGCTGAAGCACATGATCAACGGAATCCATCAACGCCTCTCTGCACTGCATCGCATGCACATAGTCACCCGCTGAGAGAAACGCGCCGCACAGCAGCTTACGCCGAGACATTTCTGCAAAATCCCCCGGCCTCTCTCGCAACGACTTGGCGTGTATTGCCCAACCCTCGGCCATCAATATAACTTTTTGTGGGTTGGAAAATTCCTGCAAACTGGGAAGACGAATATCGATTAACTGCGCACCCAAACCCTCAAAGACTCGGCAGGCTTCTTCAAATGCAGCAGCCATGTCCGGCTCTGCGATCTCATCTTCAAGATGAAAATGTCGTACGACACCTATACGCAAGCCTTTGATTCCATCATTAAGAGGACTCGCTTTATACGCGCGTGGGCTCGTTGGCGTTGCAGTCAACGCCTCGAGCAGCAACGAAGTATCGAGCACGGTTCTTGCCATCGGCCCCACATGATCGAGTGAAAAAGACAACGGAAACACGCCGCGCCGCGATACTAAATCATAGGTCGGCTTCAGACCTACGACTCCACAGGCCGCTGCAGGGTGTCGCACTGAGCCGCCTGTATCTGTGCCAAGCGCTAGAGGCACAAGACCTGACGCCAACGCCGCCCCAGACCCCGAGGACGAACCACCTGGATGATGATTCGTATTCCATGGGTTACGGGCTGGAGGGTACGGCAAATCAAAGGATGGACCACCAATCGCAAACTCATGCAGGGCGAGCTTCCCCATCAGTATTGCACCGCCTTGGCGCAAAGCCGTGATGCAGTCCGCGTCCGTTCTAGCGACCGTACCTTGCATGACCTTGGAGTGACAGGTCGTAGTTTGACCAGCGATGTCAATAATGTCTTTGATTCCAACCGGCACACCGTGCAAGGGCCCAAGAGACTTACCAGCGAGCAGATCTCTCTCTGCCTGCTGCGCCGCTTTTAAAGCTACGTCCGAATCGACCCGCAAAAAAGCGTTATAGGTCGAATCAATTTTTTCTATGCGATCCAACTGTGCTTTGACAACTTCGACAGGGGATAGAGATTTTTTTGCGTAAGCGTCACGCAACTGTGCAGCGGTTAACCAAGCATTCATGGCTTCACCTTCATCGTCGGCCATGGCTCGGCCGTATTGCACGCAGGCCCGGCAAAGGCCTTTTGTACCTTCAACGCAGTACGCGCAGCCGTCATGACATCTTGGCGATGCTCCGTTAATGCAATATCTAAACCTGCAAGCTTTGCAAGAGTCAGTATTTGAGCCTCTTCATGCTCATGCGTCTCATCTTTGAGCGTCGTCATGTAAGTTACTCCTTAGCGAAGGCTGAATTTCTTTTTACGAATGAAGTCACCGAAATCTGCACGCTCGGGGACGGAATAATGACGCGCCTTGTCTTCTGACCATCCATTGAAGGAGGCATCGGGATAAAGATCGGGATACCGTTGTCTTCTCAGTGGGAACTGGGTGTGCCTGCGCTGATCATATGCATCAATTCGGCTCTGCACACCTTCCTCAGAGAACACATCGGTGTGCACGGTGACATCAAGCCCTAATCTTGGAATAATTCTGCCAGACTCAACGGGATACCCAACGCATAACCCTGCAACAGGGAACACCGCATCGGGGAGGCCTAAAATCTCGCTGGTTTTTGCGCTGTGATTGCGCATGGCGCTGATCGGCACAACGCCTAGTCCGACGGCCTCCGCGGCACGAATAAATTGCGACATCACAATGCCTGCATCGACCGCAGCATTCATGAAATGATCGAGATGATCGTTGACGAACGGCTTTCCGCGCCAATCCCCAATCTGACGAATACGACGATTGTTTCCACAAAACACCAGCACAACCGGTGCTTGGCTGATCCATGGCATGTCCGGAATCAGCTCCGTAAGCGCTTGTACTTTTAGACGGTCCTTCACATGAATAATATCCGCCTGTTGCAAGTCGGACTTCGATGGTGCGGACAACGCTGCCGCAAACAAAACCTGCAAGAGCGCGGCATCAACGGGTCGTTCGGTCCAACGACGATGCGAACTATGTTCAAGCATGCGAACCAACTCATCGATACCGGGCATATCTTGAGCGAACCGATCAAGATCGGATGCCGAAGGCGCACACTCTGCTCCAAACCGAGCCGCGATCGCGCGGATAAGACGTTCTCGCTGGCTTGACTTGGCGTCGCTCATGATTACTCGTCCCTGAATTGCATTTGATAGAGGGCTGCGTAAGCGCCCTCTTTCGCTATTAATTCTTGATGCGAGCCATACTCCACGACTACGCCTTGGTCCATCACCACAATTTTGTCCGCATTCTGTACTGTCGACAAGCGATGGGCAATTACCAGCGTCGTGCGCCCTTTCATTAAGGTCTCGAGGGACGCCTGAACCTGTCGCTCTGACTCGTTGTCGAGGGCTGACGTCGCTTCATCCAAAATCAGAATCGGTGCATTCTTAATTAATGCCCGAGCGATAGCAAGTCGTTGACGCTGGCCACCAGACAGTCGCGTCGCATTTTCACCAACCTGTGTCTGCAAACCGAGCGGGAGCGCATCAACAAAATCTAATAAGTTCGCAGCGCGCAGAGCCTCGCGAATTTCTTGCTCTGAGGCGTCATGCAAAGCTCCGTAGCCGACGTTCACAGCAATCGTATCGTCGAACAACACAACATCTTGGCTCACGAGAGACAACTGCTCGCGGAGGTCACGCAACCGCAAAGTCGCAATATCACAGCCATCGATACAGACTTGTCCTTGCGTGGGTAATACGAAACGAGGAAGCATATTGACTAAGGTCGTTTTGCCGCTGCCCGACCGTCCCACTAAGGCGACGGTCTGACCTGGTTCAACGGTGATGTTGACGTCAGAAAGTGTGTTGGTCTCCCCATCAACAAACCGATGAGACACACCTCGAAACTCAACCTTGCCTAGCGCTCGTCCCCCCAGAGTGTTTGTGCCCGAATCAGGCTCCGAGGCTTGATCCACCAGCGTAAAAACGCTCTCGGCGGAGACCAGCATTTTTTGCATCCGTCCTGCCACTTTGGTTAGCCGCTTAATGGGATCAAAAATCTGCGCCAAGGCAGCCATAAACGCAGCGAAACTGCCCACGGTCAGCGTTCCCATATTCGCCTGATTCAAAGCCACGGCGATTACTGCGGCCACAGCAATCGCTGTGACAACTTGTGTAATGGGAGTCATCGCAGCGTCGGACGTTGCCGCACGCATATCGAACCGACGCAACCTACCGCTGACATATGAGAATCGTTTACGCTCAAACGCATAGCCATCAAAGAGCTTAATCACGCGTTGCCCATCGATCCCTTCGCTGACCACACGCGTCAGTTCGGCATTCATGTTGACTGTGTCACGATTGATTCGGCGCAATCGCGCGATAAAGGCGCGCGAGATCAGCACAGAAATAGGCATGGTGACGAGAATAATCAGCGTCAACTCCCACGACATGTATAGGAGAACCGCGATCATCGCCAAAACGACCAAGGACTCGCGCACGATGACCGTCAGCACATCAGTGGCATACCCAGTCACATTGCCTGCATCAACGGTAAACCGGTTGAGGAGTCGACCCGTATCCCCTTTCTTGAATTCGCTGTCTGGCATGGACAGCAGCTTCTCAAACATGTCAGCGCGCACGCCAAGCAAAACATTGTTGGCAACCCATGCCAACAAGTAATCACTAAAAAAATTACAAACCCCTCGCAAAGTAATCAGGCCAATAATGGCAATAGGCACCTGCCAAACGTATTCCGGCTTTGCGCCCGAAAACCCTTCATCCAGTAGAGGCTTCATCGCCACTGCAAGTGTGGGCTGAGTCGCCGCTGCACCCGCCATGAAGAACACGGCCAGCGCCAACCCTTTCCAATACGCGCCAACTCGGCCGTAAATACGGCCCCAAAGGTTCTTATTGGTCGGCTCCGCGGTGGCAGGTACCGATCTAGTCGATGAGTTCAAGATGTGACTCTAAAATTAGAGAAGTGTTGATTTTACCCGTCCAAACCACCAAGGATCACTTGGAAGGTCGGCCAGGCTATCGTATCCTTACAGTCTATGAAAGCAAATGCATCAACTCCCAGCCGAGACCCGGTTCTGGTTCGTCTGCCCAACTGGGTAGGCGACGTCTGTATGGTCCTTCCGGCGCTCGATCTTTTGGATCAACACAAGATTCCATATGCGCTGTGTGGGCGTCCTTGGGCGCGTTCTCTTCTAGCTGGCAAATCGATTGCAGGCTTCGTGCCAATGACAGACTCGGTACTAGGCAACATGCGCTCGGTGAAATTTTTTCTCAAAGAGCATCCTAATTACCGACGTGGGCTGTTAATGCCTGACTCGCTGTCCAGCGCGCTGAGTTTTCGTATGGCGGGTTTGCCATCTGCTGGCTGGCGTGATGACGGACGCAGCCTACTCCTACGATGGGGGTTTACTAAGCCTGCTAGGAACTGCCATGCGGTGGAGTCGTGGTTAGAGTTGACGCAACGCGCACTCAAAGCATGGGGGCATGAAGTGACCGACCAAGCTCCGGCCGCTAGACTTCGGCTTCCCTTGGCGAAGCATCATGATCAAGCGGCTGCCGCTGCCCTGAAAGAGGCTGGCTTAACGTCGGGTGAGTTTGTCTTGATTGCCCCAACAGCTACGGGACGGCACAAAGGTCAAGGTAAAGTTTGGCCGCACTTCGACGCCTTCACGCGCGTCTTGCAAAACAATAAAGTCAAGGTGGCGATGTGCCCACCTGATGAAGAAGTCGACAGCGCGTTTCGCACAACACCTACGGCAATACAAATTCGTCCGCTTGAACTCGGTGCTTTTTGCGCGCTCACGCGTCACGCCAAACTTGTCGTGTGTAACGATTCTGGTGTCTCACACCTTTGTGCTGCAACCGGCGCAACGCAAGCAACCCTTTTTGGTGTAACAGATCCCGCTCGCACAGGCCCTTGGAATCCGGACGCAACCCTTTTGGGCACAAACAATCAGTGGCCTCAATTAGGTGAAACCATCGCACGCGTGCAACAGATACTCAACGCGCGAAAGGTATAAGCGTCGTGCTCTCAGACATCCCCCTGTCCGGTCTGCTGCTCTATCCGCCAGGGCTCTGCCTCATCCTGTTGACGGCCGCGGTAATTGTTGCACTGTTTTCGTTCAAACGCGTGGCCATAGTGCTGACACTCGTCGCAATTGCATGGGTGGGAGTCTGGTCTCTTCCCATTACGTCGATACATTTCGGGCAATTGCTTGAAGAAAAATACCCATACAAGCCGCCACGTGAACTCCCTAAGGCAGATGTCATCATTGTGCTCGGAGGTAACACGCAGGCTAACCGCGCAAATTGGTTTGAACCCTACAACAGGGCGACTGCGGTGGATCGCATCGATCGCGCTGAAGCGCTCTATCTTGCAGGACGCGCGCCCAGGATATTACTTTCGGGCGGCGCTCGGGAGGGCAAAGTGAGCGAGGCGCAGGGAATGGCCCGGCTTCTCAAACAACGGGGCATACCCGACTCCGCAATTATTCTAGAGAACGAAAGTCGTAACACCTACGAAAACCTGCGTTATAGCGAGATCTTACTGAGATCTCACAAAATTAACTCAGCGCTATTAGTGACATCGGCACTGCACATGCCTCGCGCCCAAGCAGCGGCTGAAAAGAGAGGCATTAAAGCCATACCGGCCAACAGTGCACCCCAGATTGTGCTCCCGGAAGAGGAACCACCTGCCCTTTGGTGGCCACATATTCGCAGCCTCGAGGCAAGTCGCACAATCATCAAAGAGTACCTAGGACTACTAGGCTATCGATTACGCGGCTGGATTTGAGTGTTTTACCCATGCGCACCCACCATGGCGTGCGGCGAGGCTTTTTTCATATAGCCTCTCGTACTGCTCAGCGATGGCTTCCCAAGAGAAATCAGCAACAAGCCTGGTCGCATTGAAAATCAAACGCTCACGCACGACGGCATCTAATCCAAGCGCAAGGATACCCGCTGCGATCTGATCAACATCCTGCGGATCGGACAGTACCCATGCGTTCTCTTGATGCGTTACATACTGCGCGAAACCGCAGTGCTTTGGACTACTTAACACAACGGGCAACCCGTGCGCCATGGCCTCAAGTGGCGCCATACCAAAGCTATCTTGCAACGTTGGGTGCACATACACATCTGCCGCAAGGTAGTATGGAGCCACTTCGGGTGTAGCAGCAATGAGGCTCACACGGCTCTTCAGATCAGCAAACTGCGACGCTACTACCTCATGTACCTCGGGACCTGCACCGACCACTGCAAGCCTGAAATGGCTTGGCAATGAGAGCATCGCACGCAACACAGCAATCAACCCCTTTCTGAGCGGATTGCGAGCAACGAGCAAACAACCGATATCTTTTTGCCCCCAACCTAGTTCTCTGCGAACGCGTTGGCGCACAAGATCATCTGTCAGCCCGGGCTCAGCGCCTGGAGTAATCACCTCAACGGCCAACTGCTGTCCGTAGGCTAGCTTGAGCTGCTGCCTCACCAATGGTGCGACTGCGACAAGAATATGCCCCACCGCAGGCTTAACGGCCCGCGACTCCATCCACAAGTACGCAAGCTGAACGGGAGTGAGCCATACGAATAGTTTTTGAAAAAAAGTGCGCTCAAAGAACCTTCGATACCGAACAGGAGAGACATGCATCAGCTGAATATTTGCCGATCCGGCATTCGTGTGGCTATGGGTAATATCAAAACCTGTTTGGGTAAGCGCCGCACAACGTCTTGAGAACAGCCACAACCGCAACCAGTTCGGACACCAAGAAGGAACCGAGATAAGGTGCTCTTTTATTGGTAGATCATGATCAAACTCACGCGCAAACACCGTGACGTCATGCCGTTGCGACAAGACACGAAACAAGCTCACGGCATAGGACTCGGCACCACCGAATTTATGACCAAACCGCTCGGTCAGCAGAGCGATGCGCAGACGATCAGCCACGTCGGTGGTCTTCATGGCGGGTTAAACACTTTTGAAAAAAGCGAAGCATATGGGTCGTACGCCAAATGCCAACTCTAGGTAAAAAAAACGGATCGTCTGAAGCATTCGCCAAGCCACGCCCAGTCGTTGTAGCGTTCGTGTAGCCCGCTTCTTTGGCAAACAACCCGTGCTCGGACGTAAAGTCGCCGTAGGGATAACAAAAGGCCGTCACATCACTACCAGACTCTTGTGACAGAATCTCCTTGGAGAGCGTAATCTGCCGCCGTGCCTCTTGCGTAGAGACCTCCGGCAAATGCACATGGTCCAGTGTATGCGACCCCACCTCTTGACCGGCAGCTGCCCAAGCCCGAACCTGTTGGGCAGACATCAAGGCTGCAAAAGGAATGTTCTTGTCTTGATCCCACACGTTACTGCCGCCAAATTGGTTAGCGACAAAATAATTGGTCGAGGTGAATCCAAGCTCCGACAGCACAGGCAAAGCGTTCTCGTAGACATTCGAAAAACCGTCATCAAAAGTAATTCCGAATACTTTTCCCCGGCGCTCGCCCCTGAGGTAGGGCGTCAAGTCCCGCATGCTAAGGCCTTGGTATCCCAAGCGTTTCATCCATCTCATTTGACGACGAAAGCTTGATGGATGCACAGTCAAACCGCGAAACTGTGTACCACGTGGCGCAGGTGGCGCGACTTGGTGATACATCAAGATTGGAATAGATTGACTCATACTCGACTCACGACTGCTGGACGGTAGGCGCTTAGGGTTTGCTGCACAAAGTCCGATAGCTGAAAATTCCTAACTGCATGTTCACGTGCCCGCTGCCCCATCTGCTGAACGAGCTCAGGATGTTCCAGAATCTGTTTCAAGGTTAACGCAATTGCCTCTGGCGAGCGCGGTGGCACAATCCAGCCTGATTCATTTTCGATTAAATTCTCAGGTAACCCCCCTACTCGCGTGACCAGCACAGGAAGCCCAAGCGCCATCAATTCTCGACACGCGAAGGACAAGGCTTCCTGGTATGACAGGACGTATCCGATGTCGCCCGCCGCCAAGACAGCACGCACATCATCAATCAATCCTGGATAGCTAACTTGCCCAGACATGCCGAGCGCCTCGACCCGCGCAAGTTTTTCGGCACCCGGGTAATCACCGGCCACAACGATATGGAAGCGCTGTCTGAGTCTATCGGGCAAAAGCGCAACGCCCGCAACGAGATCAAGCCAACCTTTCTCGTAGTCTGTACCACCTGTGCTGACTAGAACCAATTTATCCGCGCTAAGAGAACCAATTTGGGTCGCACGCAACGCGAGCCGCTCTTGCTGAGAGACAGGCGCAAAAAAATTCATATCTATTCCATGTCGAATCGTTCGCACATCACAGCGTTTGTAAGGAGAGTCGAGCACTAGGCCTTTGATGTAATCACTCACCGCAATGACACAGTCAGTCGCAAATCGCGCGCGCAGCCAATGGCCGAAACTCTTCAGTGCATGATCGTTATGTTTGGTAAAGATGATGCGCGGGCGCGGATGCATGCCGACCACAGCCAACATCACCTGTTTATGATCTGCCGAACCGTTGACGTGGATAACATCGAAGCGCTCGCGTTCGATCAGCGCCCGTAATTGCGCACGAGGCTTGAGCCACGAGGAAGGTCTCGTTGTGTAAGACATGTCGACCATATGCACGCCTTTCACCTCAGACGCGTGACGATACAGTCGACTACTAGCCGGCGTTGCAACAGTCAATTCATGCTGCCCAGACAGACCGCGAAGCAAATTAACAATGTACGTGACATGTCCGCCGCCATTACGCCCATGAAAATTTGTATATAAAACCTTCATGACTTGCGATTTTTCTCTTGGGCGTTGGATGAATCACTAGAATCGCTCAAGAACATCAACTTGGAATAACGTAAGAAATTACCAGATGCGGCAGTGACAGCCAAAACAAAGCCGTGCCGACCATCTAACAGGCCTAGTCTTATGAAATAAATTCGGATAAAGGTCCACACACTATGCACGATAATCATGGGCAATCCCGCCCGCTTACCTTCTGCGAACATCATCTTGGCAGCTTCACCTGAATATCGATTCACTTTATCAATCAAAGAGTCCAACGTCGGGTGTGGGTAATGCAACAAGTGCGATTTAAAGCGACCAGGCTTACCGTCGGAAAGCGACACGCTTTCATGTACTAGTACGTCATTAAATTTTCCAGAATGACGCCTAAAAAGTCGTAATACAGGATCGGGCCACCAACCACTGTGACGAATGGGCTTGCCGCAGAATTCAGACAAGCGAAGCACCTCGTAACCCGTGCGTGTGGGCGCTCGGAGAGTGTCAATGATTTCTTGGCGCAACTCGGAAGTCACACGCTCATCCGCGTCGATAGACAACACCCAGTCTTGGGTTGCGAGCGCGAGCGCACGGTTTTTTTGCAGTCCAAACCCAGGCCAATCAGGCGACTGATGGACGTCTGCTCCAAGGCTGCGAGCAATCTCGACCGTACCATCGGTACTGCCAGAGTCCAGAACGATGATCTCATCAGCGAACGATACCGAAGCAAGGCACGCTTCAATGTGTGCTGCCTCGTTTTTAGTGATGACAATCACCGAAAGACCAAGCCCTAGGCGCGAAGTTTGCGTTTCCATGATCGCCATTTATTGTAGAGAGGCCCGACGATAGGATGCGATGCAGTCCAAACACGTTGGAGAAACCAACGGGCGCCACGATTTTTTACCGCAAAGCGATAAATGTGTGCAGGATCCGAGGCGCAAAGATTTTGTCCGTAGGCCTGAGTCGTATATAAGTATTTAAAACCAAACTCTTGCGCAAGGCTCGTGTAATCATCTGCAAAATAACCTTGCGGCCAGCAAAAGTGCTGCGACACACTCCCGAGCTGTTCTGTCAGCAACGCACAAGATGATTCAAATTCCTTACGCATATGCGCAAGACACTCCTCTCTGGTTTTCGAAACCTGATCCCAGCGAGTGTGCGTATGGGTATGACAATGAAACTCAAAGGTTCCTGCCTCACGCATTGCCTGGATCTCACTCCAGCGCAACATAGCCGAGTCTGTAGAGCCAGCGGCCCAAAGAGCTCTGCACTCTAAGTGGCTTGGTAGACGTGGCAAGGACTCCGCAGTCTGCTCAGCGCAAGGCCGCACTGGCCCATCACCGATCAAACCAGTGACAATAAAAATTGTGGCGCGTAGACCGTATTTTTTAAGGATTGGGTGTGCATACACCCAGTTATCTAAATAGCCATCGTCAAATGTCAATAAAACTGACTTGGGTGGCGTAGGTTTTCCATCGAGAAAGTCGGCGAACTCATCGCAAGTTAACGTCGTATAGCCCTCATCGACTAAGCCCTTCATTTGACTTTCGAAATTTTTCGGTGAAGTCGTGATGGGTCCCGTTTCCGGTGAAACGTGGTGGTACATCAACACCGGAACGCAATGCGCTGTTTTCATATTATTTTTGTATTGTTATGCATATTCTCGTGGCGCTAATTCCGCCAACCAGCGACGATACACACGCTCGGTGTTCTGTGAAAGAGTCGAAATATCAAAAGTACGTTCGGTACGCACGCGTATGTAACCCGCCTCTCCCAGTTTTTTACGTAAGCCCGGATCATCAATTAACCGCTCAAGTGCCTGACGAAAACCTAATACGTCGTCTTTAGGTACGAGGATACCCGTCACACCGTCAACAACCATTTCACCAACGCCACCAACATTGGTGCCAATCACGGGGAGTCGGTGCGCAGAAGCCTCGACAAACACAGTGCCGCTCGCCTCCTCTTTAGTCGCTAGACAAAACAAATCCATTCCGACTAAAAGGTTTGGTACATCTTTACGCGTGCCCAACATATGAGTCTGATCACGAATTCCAAGCTCATCGATTCGTCGGGCGACACGCTCAAATGTCGGCGACCCTGACCCGATCAAAACCAAATGTAAGTTGGCACGGGACTTCAGTAGCGGCTCCATCGCCTCGAGCAAGATATCGTGACCCTTATTGGGACGCATCACCGCCACGCAACCAACCACAACATCTGTGGCGTTAAGACCAAGCTCGCCCCGTAACGTCGAGGTCTCGGGCATTGGGGCCAAAAATATCGGACTGTGGATCGTTTCAATATGACTGGGCTGCACGCCTTTTGCTATTAATTGTCGCCTTACATAATCACTCACCGTGGTGATACGGTGCGGAAGCCATGTGTAGGATAACAAGGAATTGACTTTGCTAGACAAGTGACGCGTACGGACGATCAGTAGTGTCCCAGCCAATCTGGCCGCAGCAGCAGCAATAATCGTATCTTGCCGGCTATGCGTGTTGAGGACATCAAATTTACCCTCCTGCAAGATCCGCTTGATCGCAAAAATTCCACGCGCAATATTCCAAGCACCATCCATCGGCAGCGTGTGAACGACGAAACCTGCCTCTCGCAACTTTAATACAAGCTGGGCATCAGGCTGACAAATCGCCTCAAGGTAGTGACCTTGCTCACGCATCGCAACCATTTCTTTGAAGATGCGATTTTCCTGTCCGCCAAAGCTAGTCGCGGCCTCTGAGTGCACAATGCGTAGGGGCTTCGTGCTCATCAGTAGGTGACTTCCACATCCGAGGGCGATGTCCAAGTACTTAGCTGTTCAACGAGCGTATCGGATAAACGAACACGCCAGCCCTCGCCGAGGCGCAAGGTGCAACTTGCAAGCGCGTTTTCATAAACAACCTCTACAGGCGTTCCAGCAAAACCATTTTCGGGAGATGCTCTAAACGGGTTCAAGACACGCTTAAGCATCGCAGCATCAGCATTGCCATTCAATCGAATTCGTAGCGACTTCGCGCGCGCCTCCCGCGCAAGCTGGAGGTCATATATATTCTCGGCGGCGACGCGCATACCGCCCGAATACTCATCATTACTGACTTTGACTTGCAAGATCAACAATTGATCCTCGCGCAAGCGATTTTTATGTTGATCAATCATCTCTGAGTAAATAGCAACCTCAACTTGAGCGGTGCCATCATCCAGAACAACGAAGAGCATTTTTCCGCGACGTCCCATCATCGTTCGGGTGCCTGCAATGACACCAGCGATCCATTGGGGATCGCGCGAGGGCTCGAGCCTAGAAAGCGGCTTGCTCACGAAATGGCGAACTTCATCTCGCCATGCATCGAATAAGTGTCCACTGAAAAAATAGCCTAGGGCAATTTTTTCTTCCGTTAAGCGCGTTCGCAAATCCCACGGAGGACACTGCGCAAGCTCCGTCGCGACGACCTCATGGCTATCGTCACCAAAGAGTGACACTTGATTTGCACTACGACTGAATTGCTCAGCTGCTTCAAGAGCCGTGCCTAAAGAATTGATTAACGCAGCGCGATTTGGCTCAATCTGATCAAAAGCGCCAGCACGTATAAGCGCCTCGACACTGCGTCGATTAACGGTATGACGGTCTACTCGCTGACAAAAATCCGAGAGCGAAGTGAAAGGACCTTGTTCTCGTACACGAAGAATCTCTTCAACCGCTGCCTGTCCCGTTCCCTTTACGGCACCCATGCCGTAACGAATCGTCCGGGGAGGCTCGCCTTTTGCACTATGCGCGTCCGCAACCGGCTCGAAACGATACCCTGATGCATTCACGTCGGGAGGCAAGACCGTAATCCCATTCGCGAGGCAATCCCGCCAAAAAATTTGTACCTTCCCGGTGTCATCCATATCAGATGACAATGTGGCAGCAAAAAACTCTGCGGGATGATGGGCTTTAAGCCACGCCGTTTGATAGGCAATTAAGGCGTAAGCAGCAGAGTGCGATTTGTTAAAACCGTAACCTGCAAACTTTTCCATCAGATCAAACAGCTTGACCGCGAGCTTCGGGTCATAGCCCTTTTTAAGTGCACCTTGCTCAAAAAGCCCTCGATGCTCTGCCATTTCTTCGGGTTTTTTCTTACCCATCGCGCGCCGTAGCAGATCTGCGCCACCAAGCGAGTAGCCACCTACGATTTGCGAGATCAACATCACCTGCTCTTGGTACACGATGACACCGTAGGTACTCTTGAGCGTTGACTCGAGGTCCGTATGAAAATAGTCTACCGAGGCTCGGCCATGCTTACGATTGACGAAGTCGTCCACCATGCCCGATTCAAGCGGACCAGGACGAAATAATGCAAGCACCGCGACAATATCTTCAAAGGTGTTTGGACGCAGTTTCTTAAGCAGCTCTTTCATCCCTCGCGATTCGAGCTGAAACACCGCGGTGGTATTCGCGTCGCACAAGATTTGGTAAGTGGCTGGGTCATCCAGCGGCAAGGACATCAGATCAAATTCTCGCAACTCGGCGTTGAATCCGCGCACAAAGCGCACGGCCCAATCAAGAATCGTCAAATTGCGCAAACCTAAAAAGTCAAACTTCACAAGCCCAGCGGCTTCGACGTCGTCTTTATCAAATTGCGATACAGCACTACCTTCTTGCCCCGGCTGGCAGTACAACGGACAGAAGTCTGTCAGCCTACCCGGCGCGATCAACACGCCCCCGGCATGCATGCCAACGTTGCGAGTCAAGCCCTCAAGCGGCCGCGCGAGATCGACTAGCGCGCGTACTTCTTCCTCGTTTTCATAACGCTCTTTGAAAGCAGGCTCGTCTTTTAGGGCACGATCAAGTGTCCACGGGTCGGCTGGATTATGCGGAATAAGTTTCGATAAACCATCACACAGCATATAGGGCATGTCGAGTACACGACCCGCATCCCGCACGACCGCTTTGGCACCCAAGGTGCCGAACGTTGCAATCTGACTGACTGCCTCGCGACCGTATTTCGTTTTGACGTATTCGATGACGCGCTCTCGATTGTCCTGACAAAAATCGATATCAAAGTCGGGCATCGAAACGCGCTCTGGATTCAAAAAGCGCTCGAACAGCAAATCGTAACGAATTGGGTCTAAATCTGTGATGCCAAGAGAATAGGCAACCAGCGAGCCTGCGCCCGAACCGCGGCCTGGGCCAACGGGCACGCCGTTGTTCTTGCCCCAGTTAATAAAATCTTGAACAATCAAAAAGTAGCCCGGAAATCCCATCTTGATGATGGTTTTGCACTCAAGCGCTAGACGCTCGGCGTAGAGCGGATAAGCCTCTTGGCGCTTGATTGGGTCCGGGAATAACTGCAGCATGCGCCGCTCTAGCCCCTGCTCCGATAACTGAATCAAATAGTCATCGAGGGTGACGCCTTCTGGCGTCGGAAAATTTGGCAATCTGGGTTGACCGAGTTCAAGAGTCAGGTTGCACCGCTGGGCAATCGCCACAGCGTTCGCCAACGCCGAGGGCACATCATGAAAACGCTCGTACATCTCAGCGCTCGATAGCAAGTATTGATCACGAGTAAACCACTTGGGGCGCCTCGGATTCGTGAGAATCTCCCCCTCGGAGATGCACACGCGCGCCTCATGGGCCTGAAACTCGGTCGGTCCAATGAACTGGACTGGATGCGTTGCGACAACTGGCAGCTCGCACTCGGCCGCCAAGCTCAGCGCAGCATGCACATAGACCTGATCCGCCTCCGCCTCCGTTCGCTGCAACTCAATATAAAAGCTATCCGGAAATGTTTTTTTCCAAAAAAGGGCCAAGGACTTTGCCAGCTGGTGATTTCCCGCCAACAGCGCCTGGCCAATATCACCGCCGCGCGCACCCGACAAAACAATCAGCCCTTGCGCACCCTCCAGCCATTCACGGCGCATCTCGGCTCGACCCCGGTGCGCGTTCTCGAGCCAAGCGCGGGTCAGCAGCTGACAAAGCGCCAAATAACCGGCTTGATTTGCCACAAGCAGTAGAATACGCGTAGGTTTATCCCGGTCTTCGTCGTTTGATAACCAGACATCGCAGCCCACCACGGGCTTGATGCCCGCCGAGCGCGCCGCCTTGTAAAATTTGATTAAGCCGAAAACGTTGGACAAGTCAGTCAGTGCCACGCCAGGCTGGCCGAGTTCAGCCACACGCTCAATCAGATCCGGAATGCGCACCGTACCGTCAACCACCGAGAATTCGGAGTGGACGCGCAGGTGCACAAAAGGGTGTGTTTGCAGAGGGGACTGAGCTTTTTCGTGCATCTAGAGATTGTACCTTTTTCAGCCTAGCTCAAACCACTTCTTATTGAGCGATACTTAGGGTCTAATACCCTTTACAGACGTTAGTATTGAACAGGAAAGTAGTATGAAATGGATCGTTTTGGTGGGTTGGATTGCATCGATCCTTTTTGCCCATTTCCGGGGCCGCGTGCGCTTGCCTCTGGGCCGACAACTTCTAGATCACTCGATTATTCTGGCCCCAATCAATGCGTTGATGGTACTGAATTCACGGGTACCGACCACCCCCTACATCCCGAACGAAACGATGCCGGAACTCAAGTTGCTGGAAGACAACTGGGAGGTCATTCGCGATGAGGCTCTGCATCTGAACCACTTGCAGCGGATCAAGGCGCCCGAACTCCACAACGATATTGGCTTTAACTCATTTTTTAAGTACGGCTGGAAGCGTTTTTATCTGAAATGGTACGACGCACGCCATCCCTCGGCTGAAGCCTTGTGCCCGAAAACGGTTGCCCTACTCAACCAAATCCCCAGCGTCAAAGCAGCAATGTTTGCCGAACTTCCTCCCGGGGGGCAACTCAATCCGCATCGCGACCCGTTTGCAGGCTCACTGCGGTATCACCTTGGGTTGGCTACCCCAAACAGCGACCTGTGCTACATCGATGTAGACGGCATTCGACACAGTTGGCGCGATGGCAAAGGCGTGATTTTCGACGAGACCTATGTGCACGACGCCTACAACCGTAGCCCGGATGACCGGATCATTCTGTTTTGTGATGTCGAACGCCCAACCAAATGGGGCTGGGTATCTGCTTTCAATCATTGGTTTGGTCGAGTGGCAATGTCAGCTGCGAGCTCTCCTAATGAAGACACTGACCAGACGGGCATCATTAATAAACTCACTCATTACCACTGGCTGCTTGACCAAAAACGACGCGCCTTTAAAAAGGCGAATCGAACGGCGTATAAAGTCACAAAATTCTCATTAATCGCTCTGGCGATTTACCTGTTCATTACGTTGTAACCCTAGCGCTGCATTGCCTCCCAGGCCTTCTGCAATCTCTTGACTGAAACCGGCATGGGCGTGCGTAGCTCTTGTGCAAACAGGGCTACGCGTAACTCCTCAAGCATCCAATAAAACTCATCCATTCTTTGATCTTCCACGCCTTTCAAGGCACCACGCGCACGGCCGTATTGGCTAAGCAAAGGTGCCATCTCAGCCATCAGCTTGGCATCCCGGGCAGGGTCGGCACGTAACTTATCAATCCTCGCAACAGCTGCCTTCAAATACCGCGGGACATGCCCAAGCTGTGTGTAGGGAATTCGCGAAACGAAATCCGCTGGCACCAGGTGCTGAAGTTGTGTTTGTATATCCTGATATGTAGACCCATGCACTTTCGCCTGCGGCAGTTTGCGCTGCAATGCAGCCCACTCATTCAGCACTGCGCCAGCCAAACGCGCGACCTCCTGGGCGAGTAACCCAAGCTTTGCACGCCCCTCCTGACGACGCGTGTCGAAAGATGCCGCATCAGCTGGCCACGGCTCAGCCAAACAGGCACGCTTGATCGCACAGTCAATGATCTGATCGCGTAGTTTCTCTTGGGAGCCGAGTGGCATGTACAACATCCCCAAGCGCGTCAGGTCATGTAAATTTTTCTCGAGGAACTTAACCTGCTCGCGCAATCCAATTTTGAATAATCGCACAAGACCCTGCTGATGGGCATGCAGTGCAACCTGGGGGTCATCGAACACATCTAACGCGCACGTTGCGCCTCGATCGACCAAGGCAGGATAGCCAACAACGGTCTGCCCCTTGCGGCGAATCTCCATTAACTCAGGCAGCGTTCCAAAGCTCCAATCCGTAATCTCATCTTGCGCCAACACATTTGCGACAGCTTGATCGCGGTTCGCCAGTTGCTGAAAGGTTGCTTGCGCCTGCTTACCGAGCTCCGCACGAATCTGAGCCAAGTTGCGTCCGGCCGCAAGCATCCGACCGTGCTCATCAACCACTTTAAAAGCCATAAACAAATGTGCGGGTAAGGTCTCAAGCTTGAAGTCGGTCTGCAACGGACGAATCTTTAATTGCGCCCACATATCCTGAATGATGCCGTCGATCAAACTGCAACCTGGTTGATCGAGCCGTTCATACCAACGCTCATAGAACCCCGCAGCGTAATCAGGTAACGGTACACAATGCCGACGGATTTTTTGAGGAAGGGATTTCAGCAAGAGCTGCACCTTCTCCTTGACCATACCAGGTACAAGCCACTCGCAACGAGCCGCGTCGATCTGATTCAAGAAATAAAGGGGCACGGTCACTGTCAGACCATCTTTCGGCGAACCCGGCTCAAAATGGTAATCAACATTGAGGCGCACGCCTTGCCATTCAAAAAACTTCGGAAAGACCTCTGTGGTCACCCCAGCAGCCTCATGACGCATGAGCGCGTCCTTCGTGAGGAGCCAGGCTTTAGCCTGTTCAGACGATAAGCCCTTAAACCAGTGTTCGAACGTCGCCGTTTGATGAATGTCAGCCGGAAGTAGGCGATCGTAAAAAGCCTGGATCAAGGCGTCATCCACCAAGATGTCTGGACGCCTAGTTTGATGCTCCAGCTTTTCGATCTGCGCGATCAGTTTGCGATTGTGTGCGATGAACGGTAAGTTGCTTTCAATATCCCCAGGCACCAAGGCTTGAAGGATAAAAATCTCGCGCGCACGTTCGGGGTCTAGCGGTCCGTAATGAATTCGACGCCCAGAGTAGACAGGTAAGCCGTATAACGATCCCTTTTCGTTGGCGACAACCTGACCCAACTTCCGTTCCCAACGCGGATCCGTATACGACCGTTTAATTAAATGTCCCGCGACACGCTCGACCCAAGCCGGTTCGATTTTGGCGATGCAGCGCGCATAAAGCTTGGATGTATCAACAAGCTCGGCTGCCATCACCCACTTACCGGCCTTCTTGAGCAGCTTTGAGCCCGGATGAATCCAAAAGCGGATGTCACGCGCACCTTGATAATGTCCGGACTCCTCGGACTTTAAGCCAAGGTTACCCAACAAACCCGACATCAAAGCGATATGAAGCTGCTCATGTGTCGCTTCGGTTTTATTTAACCGCCATCCCTGTTCACCCACGAGGGCCATGAGCTGACTGTGGATGTCATGCCACTCGCGCAGACGTAAAGGTGATAAAAACTGTTGACGTAATTGCGCGACGAGCTTGCGCTGGGAGTCTTTATGGGCCACCTGCTCGTGATACCACCGCCAAAGCTTGATGTAAGAGACAAACTCCGACTTATCGTCGGCAAACTTAGAATGTGCTTGCTCCGCAGCCTCACGCGCCTGCATCGGTCGATCGCGTGGGTCTTGCACTGAAAGCGCCGCAGCAATAATCAACATTTCAGTCAGACAATGTTGATCTCTTGCCGCAAGAATCATTCGACCAATTCGAGGGTCGACAGGAAGCTTTGCGAGTGCCTGTCCCGTAGACGTTAAAGCCTCGGGGCGCTCAGCGTCAGGGTCCATCGCTCCCAACTCTTGCAATAGATGATATCCATCAGCAATCGCACGACCACTCGGAGGATCGACGAAAGGGAACGCCTCAATGTTGTTGAGTTTTAAGGCCTTCATTCGCAAAATCACGCTCGCCAATGAGGAGCGCAAAATCTCCGGATCAGTGAAGGCCGGCCGGTCCTTGAAACTTTGCTCGTCATACAGCCTAATGCACACCCCCGGCCCCAAGCGACCACAGCGTCCGGCACGCTGATTGGCCGAAGCTTGACTGATGGGCTCCACGCGCAACTGCTCAACCTTATTGCGCCAAGAGTAGCGCTTAATGCGGGCTAAACCGCTATCGATGACGAAACGAATGCCAGGAACGGTCAGCGAAGTCTCGGCCACGTTGGTGGCGAGAACCACTCGACGCGCGTTTGTACTGGGACGAAAGATTTCTTCTTGCTCCGCCTGCGACAGACGAGCGTACAGTGGCAGCACCTGCGTGCTGGGTGGATGATGTTTACGCAGTGTTTCTGCGGCCTCACGAATCTCACGCTCACCAGGCATAAATACCAGGATATCCCCTGCCCCAACCCGAGCACATTCGTCGACCGCGTCGACGAGGGCCCCCATGAGGTCTCGCTCCTCATCCCGTGCTTGTGCACGCTCGGAGGGGGTGTGGCCGGCTGACGCACTAACAGCATCCGGGTCGGGAGGCTCGACAGGTCGATAACGAATATCTACAGGGTACAGCCGCCCCGACACCTCGATGACGGGCGCTGGCGTTCCACGTGCGTCGCAAAAATGTGCGGCGAATCGACCGGCATCGATCGTAGCAGAAGTGATAATGAGCTTGAGGTCGCGGCGCTTTGGCAATAGCTGCCGAAGGTATCCAAGCAAAAAATCGATATTGAGGCTGCGCTCGTGGGCTTCGTCAATAATGATTGTGTCATAGCGACGAAGCATCGGGTCCCGCTGAGACTCAGCCAACAAGATACCGTCGGTCATCAGCTTAATCGCAGTCTGCGCGCTGCTGCGATCCTGAAACCGTACCTGATAGCCTACCCACTCCCCGAGAGGCGAATGCAGTTCATCGGCGATACGACGCGCAACAGAACTGGCAGCCAGACGCCTAGGCTGCGTATGGCCGATCATCTTCGATAGACCGCGCCCCAGTTCAAGGCAGATTTTAGGCAGTTGGGTTGTCTTTCCGGAGCCGGTCTCGCCACTGACAATGACCACTTGATGCGCGGCAATCGCCGCAGCAATCTCTTGACGGCGTCCGCTAACCGGCAAATCCTCCGGATAGGTTATCGGAGGGGCAAGTCGTGGGGAAATGACAACGCTTTCTGGCTTTGAATCCGCCAAGCGCTTTGAATCGGGCATATTTTCTGATCCGCTGAACGGGACATTATAAAATTTATCGCTCAAACTCACAGACCACGAGGTTTAAAACACTAGCCACCATGCCAGATTCCCTAGAACAAGAAACCGTATCCGCTCAAGAAGCCCCAGAGTTCGCTGCCGCGCAGTTCGTGCGGTGGTTTCGGGAGGTGGCTCCCTATGTACATGCTTTTCGTGGAAAGACCTTTGTGGTCGCCTTTGGTGGCGAACTGGTCCAAGCGAATGTCTTAAACACCTTGGTGCAAGATTTATCACTGCTTTCGGCCCTCGGCATCAAACTGGTGTTGGTGCACGGCTCGCGCCCCCAAGTCAACGAGCAACTTCGACTCAAGGGCTTTACCCAACAATTTGATCGCGGACGCGCCCCAATGGACGCAGACGCGCTTGAGTGCGCCAAAGAGGCTGCGGGCGAAATACGTTTGGATATCGAGGCTGCGTTTAGCCAAGGCCTGCCCAATACACCCATGTCGCACGCTCAAATCCGAGTCATCTCTGGCAACTTTGTCACGGCGCGACCAACCGGAATCATTGATGGCGTCGACTACAAACACACAGGCCAGGTCCGTAAGATCGATGTCGAGGCTTTGCGCTCATCGATCGATCGAGGCTCTATCGTGCTGTTGTCACCGCTCGGCTTTTCGCCAACAGGTGAGGCCTTCAACCTGGCAATGGAAGAGCTCGCCACGAGCGTGGCGACTGCCTTACGAGCAGAAAAGCTCATTTTCCTGACAGAATCTCCCGGAGTCGTCTCGGAAGACGGCTCGGTGGACACTGAGCTCGCGCGGCTCGACGCAGACGCCCTGCTCGCCTCGGGTTCACTCGACCCCGACACCGCCTTTTATCTCCATTTTGCGTCCCGGGCCGTCAAGCGAGGCGTCACGCGCGCCCACTTGATACCTTTTTCGATGGATGGCGTGGTGTTACTCGAAATCTTCACACACGATGGTGTTGGAACCATGGTGGTTGAAGACACCCTAGACGACCTGAGACCAGCAACCATCGATGACGTGGGTGCAATCTTGCAGTTGATCGAGCCTTTGGAGCAAGACGGTACATTGGTGCCACGTGGTCGTGCGGTGATTGAGCGCGACGTGGAAAACTTTACCGTGCTTGAGCACGATGGCGTGATCTATGGATGCGCGACCTTGCACGACTTCCCCAAGGATCAGATGGCGGAAATGGCCTGCCTGATTGTTCACCCAGAATGGCAAGGCACCGGTGAAGGCGAAATCCTT
>JACCDX011273000.1_pt1 | contig 25398 bp, 46 predicted proteins | sample 7449681 | NCBI WGS metagenome assembly JACCDX01 (sample SAMN15323450, study PRJNA562643) | freshwater metagenome | isolation source: river surface water | place: USA:Blue River Watershed | collected 2017-08-18
CAATAATTGGTCGGGCTAATTTATTCTATACTGGTTACAATGATGGAACGGAAATAGTTTGGAATGAATACCCTACAAAGTGCGATATTTTAGTTGAAATAGACTTTAAAAAGATTACCGTATACAGTGCAACTCCTCAAGTATATAATAAGATATCATTAGACGTACACGAAGAAAAAATGTCAAGATGGTTGGCATCAAATCAAGACGGCATGTTTTGTTATGTTTACGTTGGTCAGTATGGTAAATCAAATGAGATTGGTTTAACCGTAGAATTTAGTGATGTTGCTTGGACTTATGTGGTTACACCTGAGAACTAACCCAAATATTTTGATAAGGCAATAGCCGCTTCTCTGGCCTCCTTCCAATTCTCAATAACTTTTTTACCTCTTTTTTTGAATGGAATAACTGATGAAATTCCTTCATTGTAGATATATTTCATATCTATTTCATCTGCATTTTTTATAGATTTTTGAAATTTTGAATTAAATTCTTTCCATTCTTGTTCAGTGTAATCACTAGCGGTCGGAAGATAATAGTTATCAAACATTCTGTCACCTATTTTAAACAAGGCACCACCACGATGAGTATAACCATAATACCCTTCAACATTATCATTCTCAATTTGTTCGGTTATAAAGTTTTCATAATCATCCAAGATATAATTCCTCAATCTAATCACAGGACTATAAGTTTTTAACTTAATTGCAACTCCGTGAGGGTATTCCTGACAAACATAAAATTTGTTGTTGTAATACCACCAACCTCTTTCGATATCACCAATGTAAGTTCCATCATTAGACAAGAATGAATTTTCAAGGACGTGCTCACCATCTCTCCCAAATATGTGAGTTCCAATTTTACCGCCAGTATAATTGGTTATAAGTTTGGTTACCTGACTATTAATCACCCATCCACTTTTATTGTTGTATGGAATCATACGACTAACAAGCTTGGTAAACCCCAAATTAAGATGTACTTTGTTTAAAACACCACTACCACCACCCGTATAGTGCGGATATTTTTCAAATTTAAGTTTGATGTTACCAACGTATGGTGTATAATTCTTAATCATACGCAAAATATAGATATTTTTTAAATTAAAATAAACCCATAATATTTATATAATACAATTATGTCATTTAATATAACAGAAAAACAAATAAGAGGTATTGACCTATCAGTCAAAGCAACTAAAAAAGCATTTCCTTTTATCAAAGGTTGGGAGTTTACTCCCGATTGGGAAAGATATACCACAGTGATTTACATTAATCTTTATATTGATTTTATTGCTCTTGGTAAATTTTTGAATATGGAAGTTAGAGAATATTGGTTAGATAGGTATGAAAGTGGCGAAGAATTTGTAACAGGGGCGTTATTATCTCCTTTTGATTGGGGTGATTATGGTACTGATAATTGGGATAAAATAGCCGAAATATCTCACAATTTAAGGCAAAAAATTAATGGTACTTTAACCAAGGCTTATGAATTCATTCCTGATGATATGAGTATTTTTTATAATGTTGGTTCAGGAGCTTTGAGTTCCGATTACAAACCAACTATATCTAGCGATAACTTCATTTATAAATCTTAATCCTCATGTAACCATTTAATGGTTATTTTACCAATTCCGTTATCATCGTTTATAAAACTCATAATACTTCTTATTTCTTCATCAATAACAACTCTTAATCCGGCATTGGCGGTTTTCTTACCTCTCCTAAAACCTTTCATTGGCTCAAACCAAATACCCGATATTGCCCACCATTCACATTTATTTAGGTTAACAGTCAAATCGTATTCGGTATCATAACTACCATACGCAGTATGCACAACGTAGTTTAGTTTACGTTCCTTGGCCCTAACCAAAGTAAACTTACCTCTGAATATCATTGTTTGAAATTCAAATTCTTTTCCAACAACATATTTTTTGAATCTTTCAAAATTATTCATTTAACAAATATAGAACATTTTATATTTATTATTAATGAAAATAAGTAAATTTTTCAAACTATTACCTGATTTTATTAAGGATGTAGATGCTAATGGGGTTATTATTAGAGCCCACGAGGATGAGTATTTAGAAACCGTTTATCGTGTTACAGGAGAAAGATTCGATGTACCTATCTTTACTGTATACAATCCACAGGATTTGCCTTACACAAAAGATGCCCTTTTAGAATTTTTATTAGATGAAGTAACTAAATTTTCTAGATTTGCCTCAACTGACTTTATAGGTGTAAAAAATCTAATTCAATTTGATGACTCTGTATTGGATATCTATATACCCGAAAGAGTTGGAAAAGAACTTTCAGAGTGTTTGAAATCGGTGAATTTTAATAAAATTATTTATACGTCAAGGGCGAATTATAGAATTGAGGGTCAATTCACTGGTAATTATTCGTTTGAAACTGAAGGTGATGGTCTTATATGGTGGGTGGCTTTTAAGCCAATTAAAATTGACGTTGTGGATGAAGATGGGTATAAGGTTATAAAAAGTATTCCCAATAGAGAAATGGAGGACATAATTAACCATATCAAATGGGATTATAACGAAAGATTCGAAGACCCAATTTGGCGTTGTTCGAGAGACAATCTATCATCATTGAATTCATTTTATGACCCAAATTGGATGGTTTGGTCGACTTACATTGATGTGGTATAAGTTATAGGAAGAACATAACAACCATAACAATAATAAAAAAAACGACTGACACCACAAAAAGTTTTCCTGAATCTACAAAAGGTTTTTTTTCCATATTTTTTAGTTTAAAAAAAGAGGTCGGAGATGGAGTTAAACCACCCTAAAATGTTTTGCAAACATTCACCTATTCGCTCGGACATCCGACCTTATAATTATTTTTTATTTCCAAAGGACTTAATGGTAAAATACCAACTTGGTTTTATATGTTTTGGGTCTTGTATGACCACATATATTCTACCCTTTTCTAATCCCTTATTATCATCAGAAACCGCATCTTTACCAACGGTAACTGTCCAAATATAACCATCTTCATCCTTTACCATACTTTGGATATACATTGAGTAACGACTAAACCATTTCTCAACCATAAATCCATTATTGGGTAATCCCTCTGAACTTAATGTAAGTTTAGTTGGATATTTGATTCCAATCAAGGCTCCCTTCTCAGAAATATCAACATAAATGGCGTGTTTACCTTGTTTAACTTTTTTAATATCCCAAGTTATTGAGATAGTGTCGGGGGCAACAAATGTACCTTCCTCAAAAGTCTGAACAAGCCATAAGTCTGACTTAAAAGACACTGGGTCTTTATAAGTTTGTGAAAAAACGTTAATACTAAAAATTGTACATAGTACAAAAAATACGTGTTTCATTGTTAGGTTTTATAGTAAATATCTTAAACAAAAGGCGAGTTAGATATGAACTATAGTTTTTCAGTTGTAGTCGGAGTGGGAGTTGAACCCACAACCATCACGGTATAAGCGTGCCGCTCTCACCACCTGAGCTATCCGACTATGTTGGGTGGGTTAATGAGTGGTTTCCCCCACCTCTTTTTACTCTGTATCAGTATACCCGCTAAGGTAGCATCAACCTGTGCCACTCTGTGTTTTAGGTAAGGGGAAGATGGTCGCGTGGACAACCCCTTTTACGATTGGCATTACTTCAGGTGAATACCTGTCAACTCCGATTATACCAGTCGGTATCCACTCTCAAACTATTGGTATAATCATTCCCCAATCAACCTATAATGTTGTCGGTGGGGGAGGAACAATAGCGACTTGTTCCCTTAAAGCTCTACTTGTCGTTTATCCATCGTGTTTTAAAAAACACCGTAGCTACGTTTGACTTGGATATATCTAACTTTCGTCTGCCACCCCACCCTTTAAATATTTTCAAAGAACTTCTACAAATATACGGCTAATTTTTGAAATAAACATCAAAAAAATATTTAGGTATTTTTGAATGTTCCATATTAACGTCTACTGATTCACCACCTGTCTCATTAACTTGTTTAGCAACCTTTACCAAACTTTTGTTAATATTACCCCAATTACTATAATCATAAATCATATGTGTGTTTGGTCCAAAATCTGTTTTAGTATAAACATCTCTTGTGCTTGGGTCAATAAGTCCGATAAAGGCGTATTCTTCATTATAATTTTTCAGAACATCCAAACCTCCAGCGCTAAAACCTATAAGTCCTGTTGTTTTTGGGTCAATATCCTTTTTTATTTGAGATAAAGGAGTTCCGTATGGGACAATATAAATCTCATATTGACCCCACATCCAATCAGGAATTTGTTGATTCATCCACTTAGGAGTTGCATAATGCATTCCACCCCAAATAATAATTGTACAAAGTAAGCCGTTCATTTATTTTTCTAATTGACCTAATTCTTCTTTCAATCTTTCCAAAAAACTTTCTTCACCATCATCACCCGATATTAACCAATCTATTCTTTGAGCGTAAACTGCTGCGACTCTAAGAACTTTCATACCCTCTTTAAACCTTTCAATTACCTCATCAGGATATTTGTAATGGTATAAATCTTCGGGGTATTTTTCATACCAATCATTGTTACGCCATCCTTCTTCTTTGAGTTCCTCTCGTGTTTTTTCACGACCATTTTTCTCAATCAAATCCTCAATGTCATCTGCAATCTGCTCGATGTGCCATTGTCTGTAATCAAATGCTCCTCCTGACATTTTATATTTCTTTTAATTGTGATTTAGCACATGCTTTACCAAAACTGAATGCTCCTTGACTATTGTGACCATCAGGAATTTCATTATAGTATTTTCCATCGGTAATTGATAACTCAAGCCACACAGCTTTTGATGGGTTAAGTTTTTCACCGCATCTTTCACACCATATTGTTTCTTGTTTCATTGGACAAAATTAAGGATATTATCCTTAGTTGCCAAAATTTTTTTGGATATTTTATTAAAAGAATATCCTTGTTCAAACATTCGGTGAAGGAAATTAACATCAACCTCGTCAAGGTCAATAATCCCAATTAAATTTTCTTTTTTGTACACTCCGATGAATTCCATAGTCTTTAATTTTAAGTACACAAAGATACAACAAACTATGTTATCACAAAATTAAATTATCAACAAAATTCATTCATTGGTGATGTAATCTTGGAAAATTCTTTTTTCGATGACTTCCCCACTATCACCATACATTCTACCACATAACCTTTTACCTTTTCTATATTCTACTTCAGAATATAACTTACCATCTGGTTTATAGACTTTCCAAATACCATCTTTAAGACCGTTGTGGTATTGAGCCGTTGACCAAAGAATACCATTTTCATAATAAGCAACCCAATTACCATCTTTCACACCATTTTCATTAACGTGGCCAATTTGGTTAATACACCCGTTATCGTATTTGGTTACGATTTCCTTAACCTGAGAAAAGCCTGTGGACCACACAAACAAACTCAAAAAGAAAATAATCTGTTTCATAATATTAACGATATATTATAAATAGATTAAGGAAATGTTAATTCATATTAACAATTTTGACAAATGAAAAATTTAACATATCTATTACTTATGAAGACAATATTCATTGCAATAGTATTTAAATTACTTATAGTTGATTCACAAACAGGTGAAAATTTGGTTGGAGCAAAGGTTGAGACCAATAACAACACATACTTCACTGACCTTTATGGGTATGTAGAAATACCACAAGGTGAAGAAGTGAAATCAATTTCATACATAAGCTATGAGTCAAAACACAATATAGAGGTTACAAAGGACACCATAGTCGATATTTCACCTCTTTAATTACGAGACCTTCCAAGCGAAGTTAATAACTCGTTTCTTCATTGTTGCGTCAGATGTGTTCCCAACAACTTGACCATCAATGATTGAGAATGCGTGACCACGAACAACAACAAGATACTTACCAACAGGATATTTCTTAATGAACGTACTGGTGGTCATATTACGTTTAACCATTTGACCTTTGGACTTAACATCGTATTTCATATGTCCGTACTGGTCACCTAAATTTGAGAATGATTTTCCATTAATCAGAATTTTATGGTCAACCATATGACGCATACCACCAACAAAGTTTCTTGTCCCCTCAAAGTTTTTACGGAACCAAATCTTTGCAACTAACTTGTGAGCTTCATCATAATGCATTTCAAATGCTGATGAGATTGCCCTTACAACACAGTCATTTTTTTCGGTTTTAGCAATTCTTGAATCAGAATATCCAATAATTGCCTCTTTGGTGGGTATGTATTTGATTTCGTTATTCATACCACAAATATACGGCAACCAATCCGTTCCCACAAAATTAAGTTATTAACAAATACTACAACAAATCTCGTAAATGTCTCTGAAGTGTAAAATACTTAACCCTCCACTCATTAGCCTCGTCCATATATTTTTTCATCATAACACCATCGTTATATCGAAGATGTTCGATTCGGTCGATAATGTCGTGAGACAGATTAAATTCCTTTAGGTTTCTTTCCCAATGAGCTGATAGAGGGAGTCTTTCGTCTTCTATTTGATTTTCCATTAGTAGTACTATTTTTCTTTGCAATGTTTAGATTTGACCACTCCTTATTACCCGTGATTTCTTCACCACAATAATCAGGAATGTTTACAAGGTCAATTTCATATTCTATTTCCGCAGATGTTTTACCATCAGGGTAGACATCTATATCAACCTTGTTACCTTCAAATGTAGTTCTATATCTTGTTTTTTCAAGCTTAATATCGGTAGATTGATACAGATGATTGGCATCCTGCACAGGAATTTTATATTCATATTCGGACTTTGTTGTCTTATCAATCTTAACTTTGTAAGCAATATAAGCCTCATTATCATCGATGATTCTAACCCTGAATTGTTTCTTCTTATCAAACATAAGATAGGCTTGTTTGATATGAATTGGAGTTAGACCCTCAGGTAGATATTTGAGCCTGAATTTACGTTCCCTTTCAATCATCGATATTTGTTGTAAAGAGTTTCTAAAACCTCAATTTCCTCAGTTGTCATCTGATAATATTTGTCAGATAACAATAACATTTTATCACTGAACTCAATTTCATTTGCGGTCATTTTTGTGTCATCCTTAACTTTGTGACGACTCAAATGACCCACTTCTCCAAGATAGTTAATTAATAGTTGAATTTCTCTGTCAGTACAAGAATCAACAAATTCATCAATTTCAATTTCAACATCAACGTCGACTGTAGTGTAAATGGTTCCCATGTTATTTATCTTTTTCGGTTTTAATTGTTATTACACAAATTAAGAACAAGTATACGTAAAACGATATAATTGCTAATATTACTCCTACCACTTGTTTAATTTTCTACAAATGTAAGAACAAAAACCTAAACTGACAAATTTAATCTGGGGTAATATCTGAACAAATATCTAATAAAGTGTCAAGACTAATTTTGATATCCTCGGATTCTAACTTATTAAGTATTCTTTTTAAACCTAAACCGATTACAAAGTGGTCTAATCCCCCAAGTGCGATGGTTCCGATGAAACCAAATGCCCAAAAGGCCAATGGCCAAGATTGACCCATAAGCGCGATTGAAAATACCGCAATGAATGATATTAAAAACGATGCTTTCAGAATTTTTTGATTTCTATTCATCCATCTGTATATTCCCAAATCGAAATAGTTATCGTGGAATACTTTTTTGATTCTGTTAATTTCTAATTGTGTCATAGTATTAATCTCTTATATAATTATCAGGTATAACCTCTAAAACTTCTCTATCACTTACTCCACCTCCTAATAATTGAAATATCTGACCATTTATTTGGTCTACGTGAATCCAAATTTGTTTCATATTTAATTTACTGTCATTAAAACTTCCAACCTCAGACCCCATATCAGTAAGATAATCAAATAACCAAGACAATAGTATTTGTTTTTCTTTACCCTCTGTTAATTCAGGTATTATAACATTAACAGTTGCATCATAATGGTCTGGCATTTCTTCATCAAGTACTTGAAGTTCAGTCATAACAAACGGTAATTCAAACGGAATCATAATTTCATCCTCATCTGCCGCTGAACAATAAAGATAACCACCAAGTTTGGACTGTACCATTGCTTGTAGGTAAGGATATTTTTTGGTTATAGATAATAATTCATCTATACCACCAAAATACTTTGCAATATCCAAAATATCGTGACCATTATCCATCATTGATATTATGGTTTCAGAAACTCTGCTCATAACCTATAAATATAAATAATCTGAGATATTTATTATAAAAATAATTCAAATGGCAAAGGCGAGAAAAGAAACAAAAAGAAAGGGTAATCGTGGGAATGTGGTTAAGAATTTGAAAAGGATTGCAGAAAACGATATAGTATTAAAGATGTTGGTTGAGAAGATGAAAGTTGAAAAATAAACTTTTAAAAAAACAAAAAAATGGATTTTCCTTTATTGTGGTCGTGTATTTGGAAAACTTGGAAGTATCAACTAACAGGTTGTTTATTCATTCTAACAATGTACATTTTAAATGAATGTGGTCTTTGGAAGGATGAAAATAGTCTTTGGTATACTTACGGTCCAGTAAGTTTAGTTATACCGTTAATTGTGGTTGTACCAATTATTCTTTTGGTTAATGATTCTTATAAACATTATAAGGAGATAAAAAAGTATTACCCAAATGGGTACAAAAACAGAGATAAAAAATGAATTTACTACATGTTATACTCTGTTTAATCGGAGCGGGTTATGCAAAAGGTCGATTGGACCATATTGCGGATACAGGGCAAAAGGGAGATGATTGGAGAAATAAATATAAAATGATTGACGGAGTTTTACAAAAACCAAAAAACCATTGGTGGTACTTCGGACTCTATAAACCAAAGTTCCAAGAAAAATTCCCATTTAGCTCAACAGTATTTGTATTTGTAACCGATAGATGGCACTGGTGGCAATTTGCGATGTTAAGATATTTCTATCTTGCAATTGCTCACGGAATCACAGATAATCTAACGCATCAACTATTATTGTCCTTTGTATTATTCCCAATAGTTCTTGGAGTTACATTCGAGATGGTTTATAAGTGTAAAAAGAAATGAAATTTATAATCAAAGAAAGTAAGTTTAAAGAAACTATTATTGATAACATAGACAAGAATGGTCTATTAGATACTCTTAAACTTACAAATATGAGTTTTACCAAATTGTTCTCAATGATTGGAATGGATTTTCTAACCAATAAAATAATGATTCAGTTTATCAAAGACGTTGTTGATAAAAATGGAACTTTCTCTGTTCACGATATAGGTGAAGACCCAATTTATTATTATAAATTTGGAGACGGATATCGTGAAATATCTTATTTTGGAAGAAAATTTGTTGCAGTTGATGTATATAATGAGAATAATAATTTAGGTAATTTTCACGTTATGTATGAAAGTTTAGATGATGACAAACTAATGGAAGTATTTGATTTCATAATGGGAGCCTATGAGAATGGAAAATTTAATAACATATGATTCTCAACAATAAAATACTAAATAAACTTATAAACTCGGATTATATCAAAAATATATATCCGATGGTTGACCGTATTGATACAAGAGTTGTTTGGGATGGGGATGAAGAATTTCCATTTTACAATATCGAATTGAATTTACATTTAAATGACCCTGATATAACAACTTTCAATATGTTTGAAAAAGGGTTTGACCCACATTATTTGATTAATGAACATATGATGTTCATACTTAGAATGGCAGGAATTAACAGAAACACGGCAACAATAGAACAAGTTTATATTAATGTATTAAATCCTAACGGAGAAAATATATATAGGTATTAATAAACAGGTGGTTTATCTCTCTTGGGGTACACTGATATTTCATCAATATCAACCTCAAACTTTTCACTAAACCAATCAGCAACAATATCAACAACCTTTGATTCTCTGATATTAATTAATCGTCTTATAGTATCAACAATATCAGGGTGGATGTGTAACATACCAACACCGTAGTGTTTTGTATCTTCATCATTGTAACCATAGTCATCATATTCACCAGGTCCATAATAAAAATATGTAATATTACCTAAAATTAATCTGTATGCGTTAGGATTATGAGCGTTAGTTTGTTTATTGTGCTCCACATTTTTAAACGCGCTGTCTAAATATTTGTATACAATATTATGAAGTTGAGTTTGTGTTATTATATATCTCATTTTATGCCAGCGAATTTATTTTTAAATCATATTCTTTTTCTAAGTAAAGCGCCATCATGTCTGTAAACGTGCTAATTTTTATACCAAACATATCCCACTCATTACTAAAATATTCTCCATTAAAATAATAGTTATCAAGCTCACCTCCTGAGGGAGAACCAACTAATAACTGACCATCACTACCCCATAGTCCTTTCCATGTTTCGCCCTCATAATTTCTTATATCCAATTTTGAATTCTTAAATCTATAATCAAAAAATGGTTTCATTATTTTGTAAAGTTGCTCTTGGCTCAAATGGTATTCCATGTTATCAATAAATACTTAATACATGGAAATCAATATCCCATTCGGAACCATATTCTTCCATATTCAAACTAAACATAGAATTAATTGTCTGCCAAATTTGTATTTTTAAATTATCACCTACAGTGATTCCTTTGTTTGGTTTAAAGTTACCCTTTAATATTCCTTCGGGGTCAATTAGTATTTGAATGTTGGTTCTCTCAATTCTTCTATCTTCTGAAGCTAACCATACCCCAACTCTTTTGAATTTAACATCAACAACCTCATCAAAAGAACTCCTAAGAAAACTTTCAATGGTGGATTCTATTTTGCTTTCGGTGATTAGGTATTTCATTTGATATAAATATTAATCAGCACCGTAATCTGAATATGGGTATTTAATTTCAATACCAATTTTACCCTCAACCCATTTTGCAATTATCATTAAAGAACGAGTCAAGCTCAAAGAAAAGAACCCTGCAACTTCGGTTAGAATATCTGAACTTATATAACAATCCTCACTCATATAATAATATGCAATTGTGGCGTATTGATTGTCTTTATAACTACGTTCAGATTCAAAGAAATAATGACCTCCACCATCTTCACGATGATAAAAGTCCTGATTATCAAGATAGTCAAATATGATATTATCAAGCTGTGATTCGGTGATTAGGTATTTCATGTTTTAAAAATAATATACAATTACATCTTTTTGAACATCGGAAACTACAGAACTAACATTAAAGGTCTTTTCAACCCATTTATCAATAACAGTTATTACATCACTGGGACTTAAAGAAAAGAATTTAACAATCTCAACCACCAAATCAAAGTTAATGGTACAATGGTCGGATATTCTATTATATCTAATTTGAGCATATTCATCTTTTTCAGAGTTAACCAAATAATCGTTCACACCATATTTTATATGAATAAAGTCCTGATTATCCAAATACATGAATATAACTTTATCTATTTGCGATTCGGTGATTAGATATTTCATATGATATAAATATTATCTAACACGTACTTCCCCAACTCTTGTATCCAATTTATTTCCAACCCATCTGGCAATAACATATTTTGAAGCATCAAAATCCAATGAAAAGAATGTGGCAATCTCATCAATCAATTCAATATTAATATAACAATCACCATCTCTATAAAAATTAATTAATGAGTCAGCGGCCAAGTCTCCACTTGAATTAAGAAAGTGAGTTATATTACTAACCCCAAGATAAGTTTTAACTGATTTTTTTATAACAAAATCCTGATTATCCAAATACTTAAATATGACGTTATCTATTTGGGATTCGGTAATTAGGTATTTCATATAGGATAAATATTATGTTCTTGAGTGATATGACCTTGCAAGTAATCCCCTGTGATTTGTTGCCGCAATGTAATTGAGTCTAATACGCTGGTCAATATAACCTTGAGCCCAATTGGTTATTAAGTTAGAAGAATAAACGTTAGATATGGAGAAGAACTCGGCAATCTCATTAACCAATTCAAAACTTATGTATAACATTCCTTTTTTCTTGTCAAATACAATAATGCCTTGTTCATCATCAATTGAGTTAAGAAAGAATATTTCTTTTGGAGTGACATCTTTAACAAAGTCCTGATTATCCAAATACTTGAATATAACGTTATCTATTTGGGATTCTTTAATTAGATATTTCATATTAAGAGATATTAGCGGTTCTCACATCAAATACTTTATATTCGGGGAAAACAACATTAAATGCGTCTGACATTAAATATTTGCCGTGAACGTACCAAAAAGGGTGAGGAAGAATCTTTTCTAATAAGTCACCAAAGTCTCTACTATAATATAATTCACCTGTCATACCATCCTCATATATAACAAAAACACATATTGTTTCACCATTAGAATCGGATATGAAAATTCTATTATTTCCATCATCATATGAATCAAATTGGTCAACAATATAAGGAATGATTTTATCCTTTATCTTATTATATTGTTCCTCATATTCAAAATCCCTCCAATCCCTTTCAAGTTCAGAGATAAGTTTAAGTTGAGATTCGGTGATAAGATATTTCATATGATATAAATACTAGTTATATCTATCTAATTATAATTTCTTTAACTCTTCTACCCAAAGTATTTTCAACCCATCTGGCAATAACATATTTAGAACTATCAAATTCCATAGAGAAGAATTCCGCAATCTCATTGATTAACTCATAACTTATGACACACTCACCACCACTTCTATAGTGTTGGATTAATCCGCCTGAAAATTCATCATTTTCTGAATTAACGAAGTAAGTTATATTATCACTATTCATTCTCTTAATAATAAAGTCCTGATTATCAAGGTACTTAAAAACAACATTATCAAGTTTAGATTCGGCGATAAGATATTTCATATGATATAAATATTAATTATAATAGGGTATTCTCAATGCAAACCACTTCGTGTTGTTGCGCCATTCGGTGTTTTTGACCTTCATTTGTAGGGTATTCTCAACCCATCTACCAATAACTAGTTCAGAATCATAATGTGACATAGAAAAGAAGGTGGAAATTTCTTCAATTAATTTATAATATACATAACACCAATTATCATTTTTATCATATTTAATTTGAGCGTATACATCATTCACTGAGTTCACGAAGTATATTTTTTCATCAAAGTTAATCTGAATAAAATCTTGGTTATCCAAATACTTAAAGATTACATTATCAATTTGTGATTCGGTGATTAAGTATTTCATTTGATTATATACGCTTTTTGATGTTTGTGATTCTCCTTTGCAAGGTATTCTCAACCCATCTACCGATAACTTCTTTAGAATCAGATTTTTCAATAGAAAAGAAGTCAGATATTTCGTTAATTAATCTATAATAAATTCCACACGAACCATTATTTTCATCATAGCTAATTTGAACGTGTTTATCCACCTCAGAATTAACGAAGAGTATTCTATCGTTCTTTTCAATCCTAATAAAGTCTTGATTATCCAAATACTTAAAGATTAGGTTATCAACTTGTGATTCTGTTATAAGATATTTCATATGATATAAATACAAAGATAGAACAAAATATCCACCTTTACTTAACGGAGGGAATTTACTATAATTAGATAAAAATATATACAAATGAATATAATCGAATCGTTGCAGTGGAGATACGCCACAAAGAAAATGAATGGGGAGAAAATCCCACAGGATAAATTAGATAGAATCTTAGAGGCAACACGACTTGCTCCGAGTTCATACGGACTAACACCATATAATGTAATCGTGGTGGAGAACCAAGAACTAAAGGAGAAACTTGTTCCAGCATGTTATGGTCAAACACAACTAGCAGATTCATCAGCGGTATTAGTGTTTGCAACATGGGACACAATCAACGAAGAATCGGTGGATAAGTATATGAATGAAATTGCCACCCAAAGAGGAATAGGTGTGGATATGTTAGCTGACTTCAATGGTATGGTTAAAGGAACACTATCATATATGAATGAAGAACAGAAGACCACATGGGCTCAGAAACAAACATATATAGGATTAGGTTTCGCATTAGTAACAGCAGCACTCGAACAAGTAGACTCAACACCAATGGAGGGATTCGTTCCTGCACAAGTAGATGAAGTATTAGGTCTTAAAGAGTTAGGTTTAAAGTCAGCAGTACTTCTTACATTAGGATATAGAGATTCAGATAATGATTACCTATCGTCACTGAAGAAAGTAAGATGGGATAATGAGATGTTCTTTATTAGAAAATAATATTATGACAAAAAGAATTTTAGGTTTATCAATGGGGGCTCACGACAGCAGCTTCGCAATTTTTGAAGATAACGAGTTGGTATTACACGAAGAACTCGAAAGAATCAATCGAATAAAAGAAACCAATGATTGTATTATAACACATTTGGAGAATTTTGGATATAACTTGGATGAATTCGATTTGATTTTAACATACCCACATGGGGATTCATCGTGGTATTCACCAAAATACTTACAGTATAGAGAAAGAAATCCACAAAAGTGTCCGTTGATTGGTCATCACACATCACACGCGGCAAATGCGTACTTCACAAGTGATTTCGAGGAATCATTGGTATTAACAATTGATGGTGGTGGATGGGATGATTTTGGTGATAGTGATTTAACATTATGGGAAGGTGTGGGAAATGATTTAAATCTACTACATCATTCATATCATAATCCACCTGAATTACCAAACGTGGGTACGTTATGGGCATCTTATCTTGAGCACATTTATGGCCTATCAAAATGGGGACCACCATATGGTTGTCAAGCGGGAACGGTAATGGCAATGGCGGCATATGGAGATAAAGAAGCCATCAAGAATATGGAAGGTGTTATTTTATACGGAGGTCATGCAAAAGGACAAGAAAGGTTATTTGCAAGAGAAAACGATGAGAATGTAACGGATGAGCAATTAAAATTCAATATGGCTCTCTACCTACAAGAAGCGTCAGAAAAGGTTGTAAGAGATTTTCTAAGTAAATACTTCGATAAGAAACCATATAAGAATATCTGTGTTGCGGGAGGTGTTGCATTAAACTGTGTAATGATTGCGAAATTAAAAGAATGGTTTCCGTCATTAGAGAATGTATATGTTCCACCTGTACCATATGACGCGGGTCTAGCAATAGGAGTTTGTCAGTATTATATTCATACGACCTTAAAGGTACCAAGAAAGAAATATCCATTGTTACAAAGTCCTTATTTAGGAAGGATATATCCAAATGAATTGATTATGGAAACGTTAATTAAAAACGAATGTAAGTATAGACAAGCGACCGATGATGAAGTTGTTGATTTACTTATAGACCAAAAGATTGTTAGTGTATATGGTGGGGGAAGTGAATCAGGAAGAAGAGCATTAGGTAATCGTTCAATACTGGCCGACCCAAGAAGCAATGAGATGAAAAACCTGATAAATGAAAAGGTTAAACATAGACAAAGTTTCAGACCATTCGCACCATCAATCATAAGAGAAGAAGTAACCAATTGGTTTGTATCAGATGTGGATAGTCCTTATATGAGTTTCGCAGTTAAATTCAAAGATGAGGTAAAAGATTTGGTACCAGCAGTTGTTCACGCAGATGGTACAGGTAGAGTACAAACAGTAACAGAAGAAGGTAATAAGTGGTACTATAATCTTATTAAGAAGTTCGGCGAAAAAACAAATGTCCCAATTCTATTAAACACAAGTTTTAATGATAGAGAACCAATAGTAGAAACACCACAAGATGCTGTTAACTGTTTCTCAAAAACTAATATAGATTATCTATATTTCAGAGACTGTAATATCTTAGTGTATAAGTAGAAAATAATATAATATACTCACTCACTACAATGGGGACTCCTTACAGGGTCCCCTTTTTCGTTCATTCGTACATTATATTATTTCCCCCATTTTATGTAAGGTCCCCCATTAATTAAGGACACAACTTATAGGACATTTTTATACCCGTTAAGGTATAATATGTGAGATGTATAAGAATATATACCCTATCGGGTACAAGATTATACTATGTGGTATTATACTAATGGGTATAAAAGTATGTGGCTATTCGGGGAGATAATGTGTCATATACAACACAAAACCCTATGGGTTTGTAACTTATATGACAAGTTATATCTCCCACAATTTACCACACATAGTATTGTCCATATGTAAGGTGTCTATGTTGAAGGGGACATATAATGGTCCACTAAAGTGGTCTCGTTGAAGGTCTATTTAGGGTCTATCCTAACACACTACGTGTTTCCCCGCTCTATATACTATAACTTACATTTTTTGCTGGGGTTTATAGGTATATAAAAAACTGGTCCTCTTGACCCCATCAGAGGGGAAAAATCCTCATTCTGTATAGCAACAGGACCATTAGTGGTGGGAAATTGTGGTAAGAGATGGTGGTAGAATGTGGGAGAAAAGTGGTGTGGGGGATTATCCCCATCGTAAAGTCTCCCTGACATTTTGACAAAATCAAGTTTTTTAACATATTTAACAAATAAAAATCACACCTGACATGATGTCAGTTGACAAATTAGTATTAATCGTTATGTTTATTTATATGTACTTAAACAAGTTTTCAACAAGTATAACCACAAATGGTGAAGATTATGTGGTGAATTATCAGGGGGAAAACAGATATGGTCATTGTATATACAGAAGATTAGACCTAACGGGGAATAACAAACCTATAAGACAGAGTGTTATGTTATTAACACATTGTCAGATGGGGGATATTATCGATGACATAAATGAGACAACCCCACTAACAGAGAAAGACCATGACGGTCTTTCCAAAGAGATACGAGAACATTCTTTATCCACACTTACTACTTGGCTCGAAGGTCAGATAGAAGATAACGATTAAGTTTTTTCTCCATCATCCTTGCTTCCACTTCAAAGGGGTTGTCCCAATACCCATGTTTAACAAGAGCCGAAACATACTTGGTACGAACAGGTTGTAAGTAGTGAGTATATTCGTGAATGAAGGTGGAGGTCAAACGTCCAAGAGTCTTACACTCATTAAGAGATACGTGGATGTGATTATTGATGGGGCAATAAAAACCATAGAACCCATCTTCCTCTTTTCCAAAAGAATATGTAAGGTCAGAACGCTTGCGGTTGTTAACCCCCATGTTATCATAACACCAATCAGCGCAGAACTGAAGAACTTTCTTGATTTGTTTCTTGGTTAAGGTTTCGATTGGGGTTTTGCTGTACATCATTCTTTTTCTTTTTATAGGTGAACTTATTAACTTTTGAACTATTGATTCCGTAGAACTTTAACATGGAGTGTAACATACTCTTGGGGAATTCCCAATACATATTGTTGTTCCTTCTTCGAGTAACGGCTGACTTGGTATACCAACCATTCTCTGACATTCTTTTGTAGTAATGACTATCCTCGGTGATATCCACTTCAACATTAATCTTTGCCCAAGCAATCTCTCCATCATCATGACGGTATGACATCTCCTTAATGGAGATAAACCTAAGGGTTCCTTTCATACCATCACACTCAAAGGGGAATAACTTCTTCCCCATCGTCTTTCTAATAATGTCTGTGAGTTGTTTGTTATCCATACCACAAATATACGGCGAAACTCTTCTCCCACAATGAATAAGTCAAGGAGTTATCAACAAAATATATTTGTTAAATTTCTTGGTTGGTATTCATTCTCGCCGTAACTTTGGTTGATGCCTTTCTGTGTGGGGGAAACAATAAAGCATCATGCTAAGTTACAACCCCCAAACCAAACTACCAAACAATTTAACATATATAGTTATTAACAATCCTTGTGTATGTCCCCATTCTGACACGACATCATTAGAGACCATTACAGACAGGGAGGGGGATATCGGAAACTATGTCATACGTGGGGGAGACTCTCCCTATTACCCCCTATTAGGTGGGGGATACCCCTCCCCTCCCCGTATCCTCCCCCCATATATGACATTTTGACGGTCAAAAAGGGGGGATAATCCCCTAAACAAAGTGTATGTATAAAAAAACTTCCAGAAAAATTTTTGGAAAATTTTGGTATTTATTGTAAAATATATACTATGGGAAAAGTTATAAGATTAACGGAGTCAGATTTAATAAGACTTGTTAAGAAAGTAATTAATGAATCTGAGGAAAAAACAATTAAATTAACCACGACTCAAAAGATGAAGTTACTTAAATCGGGACTTAAACCTGATTATAGACAATCGGGTGATTTACTTATGATAGTTGGTGCTACTCAAAAAAGAGGTTCAGCAATTGCTACTATACGAAAAGATGAAGATAAGATTGTTTTGACTTATCGTGGTGAAAAAAAAGAGTTTGAAAATATATCAGATTGTATTGATTATTTTTTAGATGATATGAACTCAAATAAGAATTCAAAATAAAATAATATAACCCCTCCGATGATAGTATTGTCGGACCGACCCCACCTAATGAGTGGGGTTTTTTTATTTGATATATACTTATTGGTATAAACCTTGTTATAATTTAATTATGAAAAAAATACTTATATCTTTTCTTATGATTGGTTTGTTTGGATGTGCCAGTGTTAATGGGTCCACTTGTTGTGACTCAAAGACTGAATGTGTAAAACAAACTGAGTGTTGTGGTATGGACCACTGTGATAAAACAAAATGTGAAGGACAATGTTGTGACAAATCTTGTTGCGGTTAATTGTTTTTTGTAAACTAATTAAACCCCATTACAAAAGAGTGGGGTTTTTTATTTCCTCATATATTGACCCCCTCTTATAAAATGTCCCCCAATATAGAAAAAAAATTTCTGGAAAAAATTTGAGAAATTGGGGACTATGTATTATTCTTATACTCTATGAAAAATTTCTTTATTAAATATAAGAAACCTATTGTGGTAACATTGTCTATAACCATCCTTCAACTATTGTTTGGGTTTGACCCCAAGTTTACATTGATTAATATTATTTGGTTGTTCTTATGAAAACTTGTTATACATGTAATGAACATAAGGACTCCTCAATGTTTAGAGATGGGAGAAGAACTTGTAAGTTATGTGAGAACAAAATACGGTATCAAAAGAAGAAGGAGAAAAGAAAGAATGATTCTTCATATGATGAGAAGTTAAAGAAGTATGATGTTATAAGAAAGAGAAGAAAGGAAAAGAATCCTATACACGGAACCATTCAAAGTTTAAGGAGTCATTTGAGAAAGATTAGAAATAATAGGGGATATATTAAGAATAGTTCCCTCTCGAAGATTATTGGTATTGAGTGGAATGAGTTTAAAATATATTTTGAATCCAAGTTTAGTCCAGGAATGAATTGGGATAATCATGGGGATTGGGAGTATGACCATATTATTCCTGTGTCATCCGCTAAATCTATTGATGAGATTGAAAAGTTATTCCATTATACAAACCTCCAACCTTTATGGAAGGAAGATAATAGAAGAAAGGGGAATAAGATTCTCTAAAAATTTTTTTCGTCGTTCCGATTCCCCCTACCCCCCTTTTTTATTTCTGATATATTTATTGATATGAAATTTATTCTTACAGAGTCACAGTATGCCGGACTTATGAAACTAATCAAAAAACATGAAGACGATTTAAGTTTTTTGAAAAGTAGCGTGGTTACATCAATTGAACATGATGTGACAGATTTTTTAAACTCAAAGTTCCAAGGTAGATTTGGACATTATGGTTATATGCAATATCCCTCATTTTTTATTTATCCCGAAAAATTGGCGTCCGAACTTGCGAAATATAATGTAAGGGAACCATTTTTGGTTATTGATTATGAAGTAAAAAAATCTACAGGTAAAGTTGAAATTAGAATCTTTTGGGATTCAAAAATATATTTTGATTATAAAAGAGAAGATGGTAGATGGGAAAGACATAGACAACCCCAAAATAGTATTAAGTGGGACTATATAAATAACCCTGATGGACAAGAGGAATTCTTATCTAAATTGGAAAAGACCATTAATGGAAGAATTAGTGAAAAGGCTCAAAACAAAATTATTAATGATTTTGAAAAACTTTATTCAGGTCCATCACCTAAGTTTTTTTCCTAAATTTTTCCCTTCGGGTTGTCAATCCCCCTACCCCCTTTTTTATTCTGAGTATATTTATCATATATGAAAAAGATTATAAGACTTACAGAAAATCAATTAGTTAAATTGGTTAATAAAGTTATAAGTGAAGCAATAATTAAACCATATGATTTTTCTTCTTATTTAGAAGAATTAAAATCTGAAGAGGGTAATATTAATGGGTTTGGTGATATCAATAGAATATTTGATGGTTCAAATATACATTTCTCAGATTTTGATGAGTATTATGGTACTCTTACAAAAGAAGAAGAAAAGGTTGTAGCACCAAAAGATTTAATGTTAATGGGTGGTGTTAAATTTGCTTTATATAACACAAACATTGATAGTATAAATGTTGTTGTAGAACCATCAATATTTTTTGAATACATTAATTCCGAAGACAATAAAAAAAGTTTTTATCAATTTTTGGAATTAGTTTTAAGACATGAATCAATTCATTCACAACAAGTAGAAAGAATGGGTAAAGAAAATTATGTGTTAGACGCGTCTCCAACTGTAAATAGTAAAAAATATTGGCAGAATCCTCACGAGGTTATGGCGTATGCTCAATCTTTGGTTGATGATTTAAGAAATCAAGATTTAAATGATGATGAAATTAAAGAGTTATTAAGGAATCAAAAAAATATTAAAAGTTGGATTTATGATGTGTATAAAAAAGTATTATCCCCTGAACAATTTAAAAAATTTATGTCATACACATATCTTTATTTAATGGGAGAAATTTGATAATTATTCTTATATGAAATATATTATCACCGAGTCTCAGAATTTACAACTTAGGAAAATTAATTTATTAAAGGACTATGTTGAAAAACTATTATCTAAATACGAATGGTTTAATGGTGATGTTAAAATAAATGTGACAACTTTTACTCAGGGTAATAAGACATATCCTTTATATGAAATTTTGGTAGATACGGGTGGTCGTAGTTATCATGCATATGACGAAGGTGAGGAGATTGAGGGTAGTATTGACACTATCTTTAAATTTTTATTTCCTAAAGATGAAAATGACCGTCCCACTTCTCTATGGGATATTGTATTTGTGTAAAATATTTTTTCTCCGTTGTCAATCCCCCTACCCCCTTTTTTATTCTGAGTATATTTATGACATATGGAATTCATTATAAATTACTCACAACTTGAATCATACATTCGTAGAAGATTTTCTATTGAAGACATAAATCAAATTATACGTTCAGTTAAGAAACAGATTGAAGATGGTGATAGTGTGGACACGGCGGTGTATGATACAATCAGACATTATATTGCGTTAAAACGACCTACCCGTATTAATGATGAGGGAACCGAACAAGAATATTGGGATTCTTATATTAAATATGAAATCCCCCTTGTTGAATTTGTTAAACATGTTTTGGAATTAAAATAATTTCTAAAATTTTTCCCTTCGGGTTGTCAATCCCCCAACCCCTTTTTTAAAAAACAAACCCCCTAATTAAAGGGGGTTCATTCAAAAACATAAAAACGTATTTAAAAAACAAATATCATTCAACCATTACCTTGAAACCTTTTCCTGAATCATAGACATAAATCTTGTTTCTTGTGATTCCTTTGTTATACACATCTCTAATTCTGTCCAAAGAAAAGGAGATTGATTTTGAACTTGGAACTTGCCAATTTGAGTAAAGGATTTTTTCTTTGATTCTATCTATGTTAAGGTTCTCAACCATTGATAATTCAAATAGAGCTTTTAGATAGTATCTTTTTCCAACTTCTTGTTTTGATATTTTATCACTAAACTCATTAAGAAAATTTAATTTCTCAAAAACCCATAGAGTGTCAGTATCATCAAGTTCCAATTTACCATCTTTGAACCATTGATAAGTCATTCTTGTTCTTCCTGGTTTTCCATTCATAACATAGAATATAATTTCATGTTCAAATCTTCCCCCATGACTCATTTTAAGTTTTTGGTAATTTACATAACTCTTAACACCAAGGGTTGCCTTTGACATCATAAATGCTGTGATGTCCCAAACTTCTGACGCGGTATTGAGTAGTTCAACATCCCCAAGAGATTTTTCCAAAATGTTCATGTCAAAATCTTCCCATATTGTGTATGTTATAGGTAGAGCAAGTTCTTTAAGAACTTTGTATCTATGTTGACCATCAATAATTTTAAGTGGTCCACCCTCATTTGGGTTTGGGTCAAACCCTACGATAAGACAAGATGGTTTTAGGTGTTTTGTTTTTAATGATTCACGAATTCTATTGAGATTTGCGTCAACAAGTTCTCTATTTGCATTTATAAATCCAAACAATCCGTAATTTGTTGTCTCATAGATTTTTGAATACTCCGATGATTCGGCAAGAACATCCTCCATTTTAAATTTTGGTCCTTGTGTGTTATCACTAAAAATAATGTAAGAAATTGGAAGATTTAAATCTTTTTGAGTTTGAAATCTCGTTTTCCCATCCACAATTCTGAAAACAGCTTCAGATGATGGGTCCGGGTCTAATACCACAATTACTGGTGAAAACCTGTAATTTTCATAATCTTCCCCGATTTCACTTTTAATTCTTTCTAAATGTTCTTTTGATAAATGTCTTACTTCTGAATTTGGTGTGTAAAACAAATTATAATCTCTTGTCTCTTTGATTTGTGACGTTTGAGACAAACCGTCAATTAAGTTTTGCATTTTATTAATAATTTTTTGGAGTCTATATCGGTCTCATGATTACCAATCTTACTCCCTGTTTATATTATTACCTTCGAAGGATGATACAAATGTAATTTTAATTTTCTAATTAATCAATTTTTTTCTAAAATTTTTCCCTTCGGGTTTGTAATCCCCCCCCCTCCCTACCCCCTTTTTTTCTGAAAATTATTTCATATATTGATTATTATGGAACCTGAAGAAGAAAATAATATTGGTTTAACCGCATGGGATAATTTAACCACAACAAATACTGATAATAATATTACCATAACAACTGGTGGTGATTACGTAATTGCGGGAGGTAGTCTTATGCATAACTCATATGCTCAATACAGTACTCCGTATGATATGGATTTTAAATTACCTGATATTTTTTTGAAGGTTATTAAACTAATGATTCCTGAAATTAAGAGTGTCATCGTATCTAATTCTTCTTTGAATATAGATTCATTGAATCAAATTGGAGAATTAACAATTAACTTGTTTATTGTTTTGGATGAATCATCTATTGGTGGTACGAACTACGAAGAAAGAATTCGTGATTTGTTTAGAATGTCATTTCCTGACATTGACTATGTTGTGTTGAATGTTAAACAATTTGATTCTAATAATAAAAAATTCTCTGAGATTCTTAGATTGTTTGGTAAATAATGTTTTGGTTTCTATTTGGTTTTTTTATTCTAATTGCCGCTCTTATTGGTTTTGTTGCCGATTTCTTTGAGCAAATGAAAACATCTGAGTATGAGATTGTTCGAGTTATCTATTGGATACTCGTTGTTTCTTTTTGGGTGTATATTCTTATTTGGTTGATTAATTTTTAAAATTTTTTTCTTCGGTTCCCGATTCCCCCTTTTTTATTTAATCTATATTGACATACTGTTTCATTTTGTTTATCATTATGGAAAATTAATTAAACAATATGAAAAAAACATTATTTTCTTTTATCCTAACCGTATTGAGTATTTGTTCATTCGCTCAAAACACGGTTGTTGACATTATCGTTAACAGTACTGAACATGACACATTGGAAGCTGCCGTTATTGCTGCGGAACTTGCCGATGATTTATCTGGAACTGGTCCATTTACAGTTTTTGCTCCGACTGACGCGGCATTTGCGGCTCTTCCTTCAGGTACAATCGAAACCCTATTGACTGACCCAACTGGAACACTTGCTCAGATTCTTTTGTATCACGTTGTAGGTGGTCAAGCTCTCTCAACAGATTTGAGTGATGGTCAAACTATCGCAACACTACAAGGACAAACTGTAGAGGTTACTATTAATGCTGATGGAGTATTCATCAATGATGCTCAAGTTATAGTTGCTGACATCACGGCAACCAACGGAGTTGTTCACGTAATTGATGCGGTCCTTCTACCACCGGCTCCACAACCAACAACTACAGTTGTAGATGTAATTGTTAATAGTGATGCTCACAATACACTTGAAGCAGCTGTTGTTGCTGCAGGTTTGGTTGAAACACTTAGTGGTACTGGACCATTCACCGTATTTGCTCCGACTGACGCAGCATTTGCGGCTCTTCCAGCTGGTACAGTAGAGACTTTACTCGCCGACCCAACAGGTGCTCTCACACAGATTCTTCTTTATCACGTAGTAGGAGCTCAAGCTCTTTCAACTGACTTGACTAACGGACAGACTGTTGCAACATTACAAGGACAAACTGTGACAGTTACTATTAATGCTGAAGGAGTATTCATCAATAACGCCCAAGTTACAGTTGCTGATATTGTTACAGATAATGGTGTTATCCACGTAATCGATGCGGTTCTCGTACCACAACAACCAAGTTTTGTTTCAAATGGTGAGACAATCGGAAGTGTGGATGTCTATCCAAATCCGGCAAATGACATCCTTAACGTTTCAACAAATAACCAAGGTGTAATTGAGATTTACTCATCTGAGGGTAAATTGATTAGCACAACAAGTTACTCAGGTCCAAACACTGTGGTTAATGTTGAAGAATTGGGTCGAGGAAATTACATTGCGGTTGTTAGAAACAATAACGGAACCGTACAATTGTCCAAATTCACAAAAAACATCTAATAATTAAATTATTATAATCAACCCCTCCCATAAAGAGGGGTTTTTTATTTTTCAAAAGTCTTTGTTTATATCAATTATTATATCTATTTTTGTAAAAAATTAAAATAATATGAAGTTAATAATCTCATCACTTTTCACTTTTTTGACACTTAATGTGTTCTCACAACTACTTCCAACTTTTAACTTGTATGTTATAAACCCTGATGGTTGTCAATATACATTGACCGGGTCATATATCGCATACGGTAATGGAAGTGAGACAATTGGAACTATTGAATTTTCACCAGCGGGTGCTTTGGATACGTATATCGGATTTTTGCCTTCGGCCGATAGTATTGATTATGTTATTTGTGGTGTTATGGTTGGACCATGTTCAGGTCAAAATTGTATCGAAGGAACTCTATATATGAATCCTGATGGAACCTTTGGCTCAATTACAATGATAATTATGAATCTTATTTTGGATTCCGATGGGGATGGATGGGGTGATGACGTTGATTGTGACCCGTTTAATGCGACAATAAATCCTACCGCTATTGAGGTATG
>JACCDX011688199.1_pt1 | contig 25393 bp, 36 predicted proteins | sample 7449681 | NCBI WGS metagenome assembly JACCDX01 (sample SAMN15323450, study PRJNA562643) | freshwater metagenome | isolation source: river surface water | place: USA:Blue River Watershed | collected 2017-08-18
GGTTGTATTGTTTAATACCATCCCATAATTCACCACCAATGTAACTCGTAGTATCTCCTTGACCTCCATCATCGGCGCCCATTTTTTTGAATAGGACACCACCCATGTCAACATAAATTTGATAAGTTTTATTTTCATTCAACCCCATCATTTCTTGTATTCTTAATATTTGTTCTTGTATATTCATATTTTATCTGTTATAATAATATAAGTACATTGGAAATATTACATCTTTATACATTTCCGCAATTTTATTTACATAATCAATCTCTTGTTGCTCTGGTAGATCCTCCCATCCCATATTATATTCTTGCCACATAATGTGTTCCAATGATTTCAAAACCAATTCATATTTGAATTGTTCATAATTCTCCGTATCAAAAAAAGTTTCAGATGCAAACAATTTGAAGTTTCGAGCAACTTCTTCAGGATTAACTCTTCTGTGAAAAAACTTTGTTTCATTAAGATTATTCTTTATAAGATCATTATCGATTATATAATCATATAATGCCTTTGCCAATTTTTCACCGAATTTAATATCAGATGGATAGTGAGCCTTTGCCATTTGTCTTGAATACATTATATCGTCAGCAATCTTATTGAAATCTTTCTTATATTTGGGAAATAATTTACTCAACACCAATCTTAATAAGTTGGATTGTGTTGAATGTCCTGACGGATATGAATATCCTGTGGTTGATTTTAATGATGGATCCTTAAATGTTTTATCTAACTTAAATGGTCTCGGTCTCTTATAATGTTCTTTTAACAACAATATGATGTATTTAGAATCATTTATTAATTTCTTCAATAGTTTTCTATTGTATTTAAGTTCTTTCTCCTCTAAAAAATCAACAAAGTTATCTAATATGTTATCTTTGTCTTTGAAAAACTTATCATTTAATTTAATTGACTTCAGGTATTTTATTTCTTTGTTTGTTTGTTCACTATTATTTTTTGGTGGATCTTGATTCTTGAAACTTGATACATCAAAACCTTTAAACATATTAGTTTTAGGTATGTCACTCTTTGACGTAACCTTTAAAAGAGTTTCCTCCCTCAATGCTATTTTTATATGATCTTGTAAATCCATTTTTAATTATAGATTGATATAATATCTTCAATAAATATCACAACTTCGAACCCAAAATCCTTACTTATTCTATATTGAATTTCAGCTCTAACATTATCATAATCATAATCATACATATCACTCACCACATAAAGTATTATGTAAGCTTTGGGTTCGGTTATGTTTACAAAACGATCAACTACAATTTTTTCTACCGAATCAATTTCTTGTATTTCATCCATCTCACCCAATCCCCAATGTTCCGTTTCTTTAGCAAGCTCTTGGAATTCATACTCAATTAATTTTTGTATAGTTTCTTTGTTAAAAAAATCTACGTCTTTAAGAATTTTTTTTAAATTGCTTAATCCTCCCACAGATTTGATCGCACCACCAAAACCAAATTTATCAATCAATGATAAAACTTTATTTTGTAATGAATTTTCTTCTCTCAATATGCGTCTAATTAGTTCTTTCATAATTAATATTCATCTTCATCATCTTGATTCTCTCTATAATATCGGTATATCATACCCCCATATTCATCTTGAATATAAGTAAGGAAATCATCGTACATTTCATTATATCCTCTATCTTCAGGCATTATATGATTTTCATCAAAAAAGTAATCTGTCACCTTAAATATTACCTCATCAGCAAATGAATCTTCATTTGAATAATCTTCTAAATACAAATCATTCATAACAACACGTATGACTTTTCTAACCTCAAGTTCATCCAATCCTTCCTTAAATCTTCTTCTTAAAGCAATGTTATCACGGATCTCTTTTATGACCCTAATAAGTTCTGATTCTTTCAAATTATATGGCCTAAATCTCATTGGATTTGATTTAACTGCCAATTTTGAAAATCGTAACCCACTACCTTGTCTTCTAGCGTTCTTTAATGTTCTTGAATATTCCTCAATTTCATTTCTTTTACGTCTACCATCACAATGTGCCTTCTGACTAAATCCTTTGGGATTGTTACAATTTATAGATCTTTTATACTTTTCAGTCCACTTTTCAGTCAATTCTTCTTCATTATTTCTTTCATCACTTATTACTTCAGAATCCAAAAATATTTTTACATTTCTGTTAGCAAAAGATGGTTCCCAAGATGGTGAAACTCTGAAAGGGAAAAGTTCTTTAGTCAAGTAATCCGATATTTCACGATCAAACCAAGTTGTTATGTTTGATGCACCTGAAGTTGTTTTGAAATAAGCCTTGATAATTTTTCCATTTGATGAATTTCTCACTTCAAGAAAAGATATATCAATTTCATCAATTTCAACATGATAAAGAAAGTTTTTCACTAACATTTCTTGTGTGTCTATATCATCTAAATTAAGATTTAATATCTTAGCAACATTTTTCATCCCACCAACCGCATTTGATGCAAAATCAATACCTTTTGTATCAATAAGATTTTTAAGTTTTGTTTGTAAGGAAGTTTCTTCCTTCAATATTTTCTTAATCATGTACCTCATAATGATAAATATACCAAAAATAAAAAATCCCCCACTTTTAATGGAGGATTATATTTTTAATCGTCATCATCGTCATCATCGTCATCATCGTCATCATAATAATCATCATTATCGTCTACACTATCATCTACATTATCATCATAAAAATCAAATATCATATCACCATATTCATCCTTCATAAAATTGTATATGTCATTAAAGATATCATTATACATTGGGTCGTTATTATCACTAGGATAAAAATAATCAATTACCCAATCTAATATATTGGAAGCATATTCAAACTCATCGTAATAATCATTAGGATCTGTTTCACCCATTTCTTGTTCAATACGTTGGATTACGTTTTCTTCAGTAAAATTATCACCTAATCTTCTTCTAATACTATTTTGTTTGTAAATCTCACTAATCAACTTTATTAATTGGGATTCATTTAATTTTATTACTTTTTTCATGCACTCCTGTTGTTTCATATTAATGTCGGTAAATTGATATATGTCCACCTCTTAATCTTTGATTACTATTGAATTTGATTTCTTTAGGTAAATATTTATCTAAATATAGATATGAAGCCATCTCAACAAGGTCATCTCTCCATCCTTCGTCTTTTATTAAATTTATTAACTTATCCTTGAAATTATGATCAATATGAACCTCCCCATCTCTTTTTGATATCATATATGCTATTTCATCAGCATCTTCATCAACATGAAGAATATAATCTTTTAATATCTCCGTTAATATAAGATGATTAGCCATCAAATAATTATATACCAACTTCACATTCATTTGGTCTCTCCTTGGTAGTTCCTTAAATTCCTCACCTGTTCTTCTTGAAGTTATTTCCTCCATTAAAATATCATTTTCATTATTGTATTCAACATACTTATCCATAATATAATCGTGGAATAATTGATGTAACGCATTGTGAATACCATCATAATCAAAAGGAAGATTACCACTATTAGATAAAATTGGATGGAAGTCGTCCATTGTCGCATCTAAAACAATACGTTCAAATGTATCACCATCCATTTCTTCTCTATCCCTAAATTCATTTACAAATATAATCGAGTCGTTTATGGCTTTAACTATATTGTTATAATTAATTCTTCTTTTTAAGAAATTTAATGCAGAGTTTTTTTTATTTTCTTGGAGATTATAGGATTTGTTGTAAGTACCCTCCCTTAAAATTGTCCTGATCAATTCTTTCATAATAATAAATATCCTACTTAATCTTATTGGTATGGGACTATCGTATAATTAATTATATCTCCGTATGTTTCTATCCATTGAATACATTCTTCATATGTTGAGTTTTCCAACATAATATCTCCTGTTGATATTTCTATTACGTTATAAGTTTCCATGTTTAGTAAAATTTAAGCGTTAATGTCTGTGTAGCAGCACCAACTGTTGTTCCAATTCCACCCCAGTTTGAGTTATTAATCCAAGGTCTGAGAGCCGCTGTACTACCACCACTACATAATGAAACATTTGCAAATTCAACCGCTCCGTTCAATGCCCCACCAGCTCTACAAGCACAACATCCAACATTCCAAGTTACCCCACTAATAGTAACCGCTAAATTAACTCCTGTTGTTCCTGTCCTCAAAGCATTTGCCAATTGCTGTACTTTTACAGCATCTGTTATACCCGTATAACCCTGACCATTGGAGCTTGTAAAATCAAATTTAGTGTACGTTCCTGTGAGTTGACCTCTGAATGTTGTCCAAGCAGTTTCTATTGTACTGCCAGGTGCCGCACCACTTGTGAAAGTTTGTGAGAATGTAACCGCAGAAGATACTGACAATGATGTAGTTGGTGTTGGTGTAAGTGTTGGTGTAGGTGTTTTAGTTGGGGTAACTGTAGGCGTTGGGGTCGGAGAAAGATATGTTTGAGCAGTTTGCCAAGTATCTCTAGTTGAGGTTGAATTAAATCCTGTTACACTATGTATTAAAGTCCAATTGGTACCATCGTTACTACCTTCTATTTTCCAAGATTTAGGATCTCTACTTTCTTCATCATTAGCAGTAGCCCATCTATACCCACTAAATAATCTACCACTTGGGAATTGGAAAACAAAGTTTGTTAATCCATTAGTAACAAAATTTAAATCTACACATTTAGTTGTTAAATTATTATCAACTAATTTTGATGGTTCCTCATTTACAGGATTACTACCACTTGGATTAGTAACCACAACACCTGACATACTTTGGTCTACACCATTGATTTGGAACACAAATTCTGACGATTGGATAGCATTAGCATTTGGTGGTGTTGTTTTTGCTTCAGTTATTTGCCATCTATAATATATATAAGATTGCCCTTGTAGTGTTGGTGTTATTGTTGGAGTTATTGTATTTGTAGGTGTAATTGTATTAGTTGGAGTTATTGTATTAGTTGGAGTTATTGTATTAGTTGGTGTAATTGTTGGAGTAGGAGTTTTGGTATTTGTTGGCGTGATTGAAGGTGTAATTGTATTAGTTGGTGTGATTGTTGGAGTAGGAGTTTTGGTATTTGTTGCCGTAATTGAAGGTGTAATTGTATTAGTTGGTGTAATTGTGTTAGTTGGAGTTATCGTATTAGTTGGGGTAATTGAAGGTGTTATTGTATTAGTTGGAGTTATTGTATTAGTTGGAGTTATCGTATTAGTTGGTGTGATTGAAGGTGTTATGGTATTAGTTGGTGTTGTTGTATTGGTTGGAGTTTGTGTAATGGTTGGTGTCACAGATGGTGTCACAGATGGTGTCACAGATGGAGTAACTGTTGGTGTTATTGTATTGGTTGGAGTTTGCGTAATGGTTGGTGTCACTGTATTTGTTGGTGTCGGTGTAGGAGTTAAATCAACCCAAGAATTCCAATAACCTTGACTATCCAAATAACTTTTACATTGATTACCTGTACTAAATGATTGTTCGAATACCGTATTTACTAAACTTACAAAAGATTCTTCTGTTTTTAATTTTGATCTCAGAAATCTGATGTATGCGGGGACATTATCAGGATTTGGTTGGTTACCATTTAAGTTTGGTCTACATATTATATACCCCAAATCTTCATCAGGACCTTCCCACCATCTAACACCACCAACACCACCAGTGTAATCTAATGGGTCAACACCAATTGCCAAATCACCAAGTTGTATCGTACCTGATATTGTGGATCCTGTGTTATATGCAAATGGTCTTGATGTTGACAAATTTTAAGGATTAAAATTTTTATTAGGAATTAGAAAGAATTTTTTCTTCCAGTCATCACTTCTTTTCAAAGTTTCCAATCTTTCTTCACAACTTTTTTCTTCACTAAAAAACCCAGTCACCATAATAAACAATTTTGTATTTAAAACTTTTTTAATCTCATTTTGAAGTTTTGGTTCGTAATCAGTGAATCCATAAGTAGATTTGTTATAATGTAATAATACAATTATGCCGTGTTCGGTTGGGACGATAGTACTAAAACACACAAAATTAGGTAAAGGTCTTACTGACATATATTTAACAACAAGTTTTGAAATCCTTTCATAATCTTTTTTATCATCTACATTAAACTCTTCCCTTAATATTTTTTTTATCAAATCTTTCATATATTATAAATATATAATAACAGATTTGTTTGTTTAGAAAATATTTTTTATATTTGTAAAATGGAAAGAGAATTATTTGAATATATCGTTATGTCCGTTTGTAAATCAGAGGAAAAAACAAATCAAGTTATGGAAATTGTTTACGGTAAAATAAAATACCTAAAATGTCCTAACAATCATTATTATAAAGATGTCTATGAATGTTGTCCACATTGTAATAACAGTAACGACAAGGTTGTTGGGTCTTTTAAAAGATGTGTCAATAAACATTTTTATCGTAAAGAGTTAGATACTTGCCCAAAATGTATACCACAAACGATTTGTAAAGAAACATCAAAAAAACAAGAATTATTAGAATCTTTAGATTATCTTAAGAAAAAAGAACATAAAACAGATAAAGATAAAGAATCAATTTCTATTATACAAGCAATTTTAAATGGAATGCAATGATTTCAGAAAAATTAAAACATGGTTTTTTATCATTTTTAAAAATGGTCAGCAATGGTCGTATAACCCATATCGAATCAATAGAAATAAACTATTCCGATAGACCAATTAGTATTGCTAGTATGTATGGTAATGATATAAGGATTCTTGAGGGTCATATTATCACAACAATTAAAGTGACAGGTAAATATGCAATTTGGGATATTGAATTAGTTGATATGGAACGTAAATTTCAATCTACCTTTAGTTCTCAATTGAACGGTGCTATAATTAAACTTGATTATTCAGTTTTAGATCCAAATAATCGTTGGTGATTTTGATACATCAACCCCATTGTAAATCAATGTTAATTTCATCTAACGTAAAAGAAAATAAAATTCTATAGAGAAAATCTATTATTATATCTCTTATTTCCATATCTAATTCCCACCACAATTCATCTGAAATAGAATTATGGTCTGTCAAATCATAATGCTCACCTTCGATTGTGTCCACGGTGCCGTTCAAAATATCAAACGACGCATAAATATCTTGATTATATTCATAATTTTCAATCCTGAAATCAATAATTTTAAATGTGAAGTTATATCCACCTACATTAATCCCTTCTTCTTTAATATCTGATGTGGTGAATTTTTTACCAACAAAATAATTAGTAACCTCTTTTATTAAACCATCTCTACCCCCCATATAATCAATATAATAGTCACGTATTTGATCCCTACGATTCAGTAAACCTAATTTTTTTAGAACAGTATATTTGATTCTTGGTGGGTCACCTTGACTTTTTTTTGAACCCCACAATCTATGTAAAAGTTTTTTTAACGGTTCTCCAATATTTTCATTCAAAGATTCCTTTCTTTTTTTAATAATAAATTTTTGTGCAAATGGATGTATTAATGATATAACTGACCAGAATTCACCATAATAACCTTCAAAACCACCAATCTCCTCAACATCTTTTATATTATATTGCCACTCTTTTGTTTCGTGTCTTATAACGCTTTCCATCTTCATGTTTTCATCAAACTGAATCCACCAAGTTAACTCCCAATTACGGTTACTTTTTATTTCAACTTCAAATATTTTTCTATATTCATCATAAACCACCCATTCAATCTCAGATTCTTTTAACCATTTCTGTTCAAAATTTCTTCTAAGTTTAAAATATCTATCCTGAAGTTCATATTTAATTTTATGTAAATAGTTTTTATCTTCATCTGTTTCTTCCTGTAAAACTTTTTTTATTAATGGTTTGATTGATTCCATTTGTCGGTCATGAAGATTGTTTTGATCCATCACTGTAAAAACAAGGAAAATTTTATACTTATTTTTTATGTGATCAGTAATTGATGTTAGTTCCTCATCAAAGTCCACAGATTCAAATGCGCTACTATAATCAATGTCCACTTCAACGTCAAACATTGGCATATTACTCAATCCCTTAATTGGTAAAATGTTTTTTACATGAACCTTTTTAATAAGATCTATATAATCACAATCTTCAAAAGATAACCAATCAGGAATATTTTCACTATCTAAATTTTCACAAATATCTTTTATATCAGTTAAAGATTTATTAATTATTTTTTGAAATGTCTCAACATTATTACTTTCATTAATTGACCCTTTACCTTTTCTTCTCATATTATAATAATATTCTTTTAACAATGGATCATATGTATTTACCAAATATTCGGTAAAAGAGATTACATCATCAGAAGGTACTGTTTCCAAATCAATATCATATTTGTAGTGTAGGTAATTTTCTAATGTTGCAGTAACTAATTTATATTTGAACTCATCAACATTATTTGAGTCATAATAGATATAAGGAATACCCTTTCTCATCATTTTTTCAAATTTATGATGGTCTATTCGTCTCCTAAAAAACGGTGGTATATTCTGATCATTACTCATATAGTATATAAATACTTAGAGTAATCAAAAGTGAATTACTTTTGTGTGGTTTTACTTACAGATCCGTAAGCATCGCAATTAGTGTTTTTAGATGTTTTACAACCAACTAAAACAAATAGGATCAATAGTATAATTATTTTTTTCATTTTGACATTACAAATTTAAATGGTTCATAGGTTTCTTTATAATAATCACCTTTCATTCTTCGATTACTTTCTTTATCCATATATCCAACCATATAAGTTCTATTGATTAAATCTGACTCATGCCTTTTAAGTTCTTTAATCTCTTCTTTTAACTGAATTAAATGTTCTCTAACATCATTGGATAATAGATCTTCTCTTTCTTCAATGAGTTTAATAATTTTTTTAGTAATTGTTCCCATATGATTAAATTTTTATATAAATACAACTATAATAAAGTATCTTCGCACCATATGGGGGTTTTTTCCCCCACATAAGATCCAACAACATTGTAGTAATAATGTTCTAATGCATCCTCAACATCCATTCCTTCATTTACAAATATTTCAATACACTTTCTCTTTGAGTAGATAAGTCGTAAAGATCCTTCCTCAATACCAATAATCGCATCATCAAGCCCATCCGCTTTTAATATTTCTTCATCAGGATAATTATCAACAATTGAATTCACCATTGAATAATTTGATGTTATATTTTCAAACGAAACTAATTTAGCGACATCGCAGTCCGTAACACTAAACTCGTCACTACCAATTGCAATAGTTTCAATAACAAATTCAACTTCTTTACCATGTATTAGATTTTCATCACCCTTATTATCAGGATGAAGAGGTAAGTCAATAAACTTAGGCATAAAGGAATCTATCGTATTTACAGCTCTAACGACAAAACTTCCGTCAGATAATTGTTTTAGGTATCCTGTTAATAATTCCAACATAAATTATCGTTTAAAAAAATATTCTATTAATAAAACTATTGTAATAACCAATATTGCCCCAATCCATAAAGGTGAAGTAACCCACCACCAAGACCAATCAATATAGTTTGTAAGTTTAAGAACTAAAAAAATCAAAAATAAAATGGTCCCCAAACCAAAACCACTACTACTATTATTGTTACTCATACCAAATGTTTTATTTAAAAATAAACATTTAATTTTAATAAATCAATTATTTTCTAACCATTCATCCATTTCTTTTCTGGCAATTTTAAGTGCTTTTTTTGAGTAGTATTTAATAGCGGAGAAATAGTTTGTTTTATAATAATCAACTAACTGTTGGATTGTTTTGAACTTCTCATCAATGACCATAAATTCATTAAATTCAAACTCGGATTCATATTCTTCAGCACTATTTCTATAAAAATCTATTGATATAGGTAATTCATAATCATCATCCCAAAAAATTGTAGCATAACCTGTTATTCCTTCTCTCTCATTTTCACCAAAATAAATTGTGAAGGGCCAAGTACCAGCAAAATTATCATAATCAACATATATTTCAACCTCATCATCTTTATAATATGATGGTAATTCTTTTTTATCGAAGATGTAATATTCTATAATGTCTTTACATTGGATCACACTAAAATGATGTGTTCTATGATAAACTAATTGGTCTCCATCACGAAAAAGATTACCAGGTTCAATTAATTTATTTGCAACATTAATTGTTAAACCATATTTTTTTATTGTAGGAATGAGACCTATTTTTTCAATAGATCTATCAATCATGTTCTTTGTTTTCTCTAAACTATTTTCACTAATAATAAAATTATTATTCGTTTTTTTTATCTCTTCAATATATCCCGCCAACGGATTTTTAATATCTAAAGGTGAGTTTTGTATAAATTCTTCAATTTCAAAAAATCTTTTTAAAATCTGATTGACGGATTCATCCATAAACTCTTTTGAAGGTGATTGGTTTTCACTTATTTCATCATTATTATATGATAACTTTTCGGTTATTTGTCTGTTTGCCAACCTATAAATTTGTTCAAACATTTCATCACCACCTTTTTCAAATGCCATTGGGATCTCAAATCTTAATCCAATAGCATATCTGTATCTTGGATTCTCACTTCTTGGTCCTCCCATTATATCTTTATAATAATAAAGTTCAAGAACGGTGTTATATTGTCGGAAATTAAGTTCAGTTGGAGGATCTGTTTTGTAACTAACATAACCAACATTTTGATTATAAGTTACATCTTGGAATTGTATTCTAACATTACCATTTCTTTCGTCTGTGACAGATGTCTTAAGGTATTTTAAAAAAGGTATTCTTTTTTTTAGATATTCTTCAGTAATCTCTATTGATTTATCTTCAATCTCATTAACCATATTATGGTTTTTCCAAAACTTTTTTAATTCTGTCTTATTATACTTGTTTGATTTATTATCCCAACCGCAAGAATGACAAAGATTTGGGTGTTCATCATTTTTTTCTATAGTCCAAGAATGATCACACTTAGGGCATTTTATTTTACCCTCTATAAGTAGTTTCGCCTGATCTTCAGTTACAATAATTTTCATTTATCAATCTCTTTGGTGACTTTATCTTTCACCATAAATATCTTGTATTTTGAATTTACAGGGTATATTAATATATCAACGGATTTATTCTTACCATTTTCATAATCTTTGATAAATCTATCAACTTGTTTTTGATTTGTTTTGACTTGGACGGTGCTAACTATACCGTTTCCATCAATAATTAAATCAACAGAAAAACACATATCAATGTAATCACCATTTCCTCCACTATAAAGAATTTTGTATCCAAGTTTTTCTAATCTGTTAGTTACTTCCAACTCTAACTTCTCACCAATACTTGATGTAAATTTGATATTAGTTGTAAAATTCAGAAGTTCTTTAGGTGAATTCAAATAAGTTTCGAATAGCTGAGGTAACTTATGTTTTTCTTTCATCAATATACTTTTGACTCTGTCATCAGAATCAATATTGATCAAAGCCTCAGTTACTTTCTTACCAACCAAACTACCATTATTGTAAGATCTAATAAACAATTCTGTTAAAAGATTAGCTAAATCATAAAAATTAGTGTTTAATTTATTAACGTAGTTCCATTCACCTTCAGGATCAATATTTCCTTGTTTGTCAGTATGTACTAACTTTCTTTTTTCTAAATTTTTTACAAAACTCTCATATTGTTGATTTGTAATTTTATTATTTGATTCCAATAATTGTGCACCAATAATAAACTTATTTTTATTTGATTCAGAAATTGGACTTTCGAGTGGTAATAAAATATTTTCAACAATCTTTTGAATACCTAAACCATTGTCAGAATATAACCAATAAGTAAACCCCGATAATCGTTTTTCAATTTTATTTCTGTGTGTTTCAATCATACAATTAAATTATAAAGTACAAATATACTAATAAAAAACTAATTAAAAAACAAAACCCCCAATCTTTTTTAAAAATTGGAGGTTTTTAATAATTGGTAATACCCTTATTTAATATCCGAAGATTCAATTAAAGTATATGTAAATGAGTTCCCGTGAATGTCTCTTGCTTTTCTACAGATCTTCATAAACTCTTCAAAGTCAGCCGCTTTTTTGAATACCTGACATCCTTCAGACCAATTCTCAACATATGTGGAATCGGCACCTGCTTTATGAATGTTAATACCAAATACTCCTTCATCAATTTTGTTTTCGTTGTAAGTCAAATCGCGATTTGCATCACGATAAACTTTAACGTTTTTAGCTTGTTTCAAAGCCTCATATTTACCTTGATGTAAACCAATCCCGTGTGACCCACGATATTGACCTTCAACTAATCTTGCAACACCAGCTTTGTTATGATATTCCATAACACCTTTCTTACCTGGGTCCGTTGTTGCCGGCCAAGAATGAAATTTCCACTCACCATTTTCCTTGTAGGAAACTGTTAAATGATCATCAAATGCATTTGTAACTTTATCACCCGTCGCAGAGTTTCTAACACCAACGATGTTTACATCGTATCCTTTGTTGTTTGCGTCCTCAAACCAAACATAACCTTTAGCCTTTACGGCCGCTTCAATTTGTTCTTTTGTATATCCCATATTTATTTGTTTTATTAATAAATATGTCTTTACTTTAAGAATTTACATTTAAAGTTTTTTCAAATCCTGTCCAACCCCATTCTTTTGTTCTGTAATTACAAACTACTGTAATCTCTCTGTCGTTTACATATATTGTTCCATACGAACCTTCTTCACTATCCCAACCTGTAAAATAATCATTAAGCATATTAACAAAAAAACGATAATATGGTTGAATTAATCCCGGCACAACATTATCATCACCTCTGACGTATTGAAATTCTAACTCTCTATCATCCCAAGATCCCCAATAATCAAATTCAAAGTAACGGACCTCATCTTCTCTCATATCCTCTAACAATTGTTCATTAAGATTATGGAATTCTCGTTTTTTTTCATCTTCAACAACAAAATAAGCAAAATCACGAATGATTATTTTTTTTTGATCAGGGTATATAGTAATAATTGGTGAGTGATAATCATCATCATTTTCTGAATCTAAATGTCTAATCATTTCATCACCATACATTTCTAATATTTCGGTTATTGGAGTTTTAAACATACCAATCATTGGCATCTCACTAATTGTAGCACCATTACCATCAACTTTTTTGATAGTTTTATCAATGTGATTAACATCCCTAAGTTCCATCTCCGCAGTAATAATACACTCACCAATGTTTTTGGTATAAACAAATAATGGTTTTAATTTATTTATTAGGTTTTTTCCCATCTTAATCTAAATCTTTTTCGGTAATGACTATTTTTAAATCACTATTCGTCCATTCAGTTTCATACCACTCGTGTTCTATTTCAACCGTTTCTCTTTGAATAATGAATTTACCTGATGATCCGTCATTTATTTCCCAACCTCCGAAATTACCATTAAGTTTTTCATATAAGAATTCCTCTAAATCGTCTGATAATCTATATCGATTACCATTATCATCATACCCATCATCTTCAATAAATCCATCATCACCACCACCAGAGTAAGTTACTTCTAAATAATCTATATTATTCCGATCTAAAAATGATTGGACTGATGGGTTATCAATTACATCGTATTCTTCTGAAGATCCTTCAGATGTTTGTTCTTCAATATCACTAGTGATTACTATTTGTCTTTGAAGTAAATTAACATAGATCTCAACTCTATAATAATCACTACCCCATTCGTTCTGAGATCCATCCCAAATTTCTTCACCATATTTCTCAATTAGTGTATCAAACAGTTTAACAAATTGTTTTGGTACACTAATTTTCTTAGATTTTCCGTCTTTAATTGCATGATATTCTTGATCCCAATGATCAAAATAGATTCCACTCATTGACATTTCAGTCCAAATCTGTGAAACCCCTAAAGTTTTCATAAAAACCATTAATGCTTCAAAATATTTTTTCATAATTATATTTTATTTATAAATACTTAGTCATCTATTTTAAGATCTAAAGTTCTTGTTAACCAAATAGGTTTTTCTTTACTTTGGATTGCTTGTATCCATTCTTTTGCCGTTGGGATGTAATCGTAACAATCTTCTTTAACGTGTTGTTCTCCAACATATCTTGTGTAAACAACTTTATTATCGCTGTTGATAAAAGATAGTCCAAATATTTTTTCCATCTCAAATATACCCTCAGAATGATGTCTAAACATCCTATGATAAGAATGTCCAACCCAAGCCTTTGTTTCATCCATCCAATTATGTAAATGAATGTAATCTTCTACTTTACCACCAAATTTTTTAACGGAACTTTTTGCGTGTAATAATGGGTGTGCCATAATATATTTTTTTATTTTAAATATAAATCTATTTGTATAATACTAAATAAATGATATTTTTTATTTCAGTGGGTATTTATATATTATGAAAGATTTATTACGTAAATTATTAAAAGAATATGATGAGGAGAGATCATTCACAACCAAAGAAGCCTTGTTCTTTAAATTCTTAAATACATATAAAAAATCGGCCGATCCTACAGGATCAAAACTTGGTAATTTTTTAATGTCAAATATGAAGTCATTTGGATTAGATCCGTCTGATTTTCAACATTATTTTAATCTTTACACTCAAAACTATAGAGAAGATGGTAGATATGATTTAACTAAGAAAAGTGAATTAAATCAATACCATAAACTTAAATCCGTGAGAACATCTAACCAAAGAGCAGGTGACTTAGTTGCCGAGTTAAAACCATTTAAGGGAAGTAATTTAAGAGCTGATTGGGAAAAGGATCATAAAGGAGATTGGTCCTATGTGGTTTATTCTTGGAATTGGTATCCGATATTTATGTACAAATATAGGAGATGGTTTCAAGTTGACGATAATTATTCTTCATCAACAAGTAAACATATGTCTCAATCTCATCCAGCAAGATATAATAGCTCTATAGGTAAAACAGTATTTATTGTTTCAAGAAATGAAATGAAAGACCTTCAACAAGGTAATCAAAAAACTGAAAATGTTATATCTAATAAAAATGAAAAATTAATAAAGACAATTGAGAACCAATTAAATGAATACAAACAAGTTCGTTTAGGTTGGGATCCAAGAGTAAGAATATCTTATAATTTTTTAGGTGTTGACTTTGTTGATGATAATCCTGTTATTGATGTGTCTGTCGTTTATGTAGATAAAATGAATGGTCTTAAAATTGATCGTGAAGCTGGTGATTTTAGATCAGGTGAGATGGAAGGAGTTACTAGAGATTATATTGCAGATTTGATGTCCCAATATATTCAAAGATACGCATCATCAATATTAGGTAGAGATGTTGTAGGTGATGCAATAGTTAACGTAACCTTTGACTAACATAAAAAGTTATAATAAACAAAAAAGTCGGACTTTCATCCGACTTTTTTTTATTTAGTAGTTAACTCTTTTGCTCGTTCAACAGCAATGTCCTTGGTTTTAAAACCTTTATCAACTAATTTTTTAGCATGATAAATATTGTAGACCGTAGATGCAACCTCTGTTAAATTACCTCTACCTGCTTTTTTTCTCATTGAGTCCGATGCGTAGATGTCATAAAATCCTACTTTACAAATGTAACGACCTTTTGTTGTTCCTTTTCCCATTTTTTAAATTGATTTAATTAATACTTCAACAAAAATAACAATTTATTTTGAATTGGTCAAACAAAAAATAAAAAAATATTTATTATAAAAAGTTTTTTCATTAATTATGAATATTTGGACTTACATAAAGTTTCCAACATTGTTTTTATAATAGGTGTCGTCTCCATATGCAATTTTCATAAAAGCCTTAAGATTTTCACTTGATGTTTTTTGTTTTAAAAGATTATTATAAACAATTTGTTCCTTTTCCCCAATTTTATTAAAATTTTGCATCTTAACTTCAGTTATTTTACCTTCGGAATTCCAAATAAAGTTCCACCTTGTTACAGGTACTGTGTTCGGATTACCAGCAACATTTGGCGGAAATTTTATTTCCCATGATGCCAATCTTTGATTAGTTTTTAAATTTTGTGGTAAGTTCATACACTGTTGTTCAAAGGTGCTTTTTTGTGAAGAATTACCAAGACCACTTGTACCATCACATCTATATGTTCCATACAATATAAATTCTTTAGGGAAATCTTCAACTTTCGTTATTTGATTAATGTTTTTAATTTTAACAGGTTCTGTTGTGGGTGTTTCAACAGGTTCTGTTGTGGGTATTTCAAGACAACCAAGAATTGGGTTGAGTATTTTGTACTCAAGAAGACCAAATTGTGGATTTACATATGGATCACGTGGGTTCCACCATCTACCTGTTCTAACTAACCCTAAATTTTCATCATCCTTTTTATTATATCGTTTGCTTTCCTTATACGGAAAAGTATGACCCGGTTTTTTAACAGTTGTTATAATAAGGTGTTCTAACGAAGATATTGGTATATCAGCCAGTTTAAAAATGTCCCCGTTCTTTTTTATAAAGTTATATGTAATGTTATTTCTTTTTTTTGCAATATCTACCGCTTTTTTATATTTATCAAAATCTTCTTGACTATAAACAACTATTGTATTTTTTGGTTTTTTTATACATTCTTTTGTTGTACAATTTCTATAAAATCCTTTTTCACAACCATCTTTTTCTAAATCTAATTTTGTTGGTTGTTCAGAAATTACTTTACCTCTTTGATATCCAAAAAGATATTTCATATAATTTAATTCCTCATTAACTATGTTTTTCATTTTTTTTAATCAAAAGCAATAAATTATTTAAGAAATCTTAATTTGTAGATTGTTGAATTGATTAACTCTTGAATTGTATCTATTTGATTTTGAATAAATGAATCTTCACAACAATCTCTTTTCTCATCAATAACTTTCAATATGTTCATGAAATATTGTATGGTTTTTTTATTGTTAGAATATTGTTCCATGTCAAATGATTTATAATTAGTCAAAATCCCATACTTACCTTGAAAAGATTCAATTAATCCATCAACCAAAGCGTCGATCCCTTCGTAGTAACCTTGTAATGCAATGTGTTCAGAATATGATTTTGTTTGTAAATGAAATACATGAACTTGTGTTTGGGAATGTAATAAACGACAAACCATTTCACAAAAATCATCATTTGTTTCGGTTTGATTGTCATCAGATTCTTCAGTATCATCATCTTCATCCTCTAACGAATCTTCTTGCTCATATAGTCCTCGTTTTTTTAATTCTTCAAAAACTTTTTTAGTTAATTCTTTTTCTTCCATAATAATATTTTTATTATAAATATCATCAAGTTTTTATTTCTCAACTAAATCTTTATCGGCAATCTGTACAAACTCTTCAACAAACCATTCATTATGTTTTTGTATTTCTCTGAGTATTTCAGGATATTCTGTCCAAACTTTTACCCCTTCATTTTCAGGTGAATAATCATTGTCAACTAAATATTGAACAATACAATCTTCTTCTAACGTAATAAATCCATGTGCAAAATATCTTGGAACAAAAACCTCATCACCTTCTTTCATATCAAAAAAGAAAACTTTATTGTAATCTTCGGACACCATTCTAAGATCAATGACAAAATCCAAAATATGACCTTTTATAACTTTGATGAGTTTTGCTTGAGCATATTCATTTTTTTGGAAATGTAATCCCCTAAGTGTGTATTTACGTGGATTTACGCTAATATTACTTTGTACCCAATTTTTACTTAACTTTGATAAATTAAGCGGACTAAATGATCCTCTATGATCAAAGAAAATTTTATTTTCAATTAAAAATGCAGTTTCCATTATAAAAATTTAATTTCATTAGTAATGGGGTCCCAATCAATGTTCCAAGGAGTATGTGAATAAAGATATCGTTCATTCAATACTGCTGCATTGAAGTAATGTGTATGACCGTCATAGTAGTGTCCATATCCGGTGTGAATGTGTCCACATATGTGAATCTTTGGTTTGATTTGTTTAATTCGTTCCGCAAGTAATTCACAACCCAAGTGTTGACCTCTAAGACCTTCAACGTCATCAACAAATCCCCAAGCAGGACCGTGTGTAATTAGAATATCAATGTCATCAGGAATCATATCCCAAACCTTTTTCAATTCTTCACCATTTCGTGGTAAATTGAACGCCCAATTATAAAACTCAGGTTGCCATGGGCTACCCCAAATTTTAGCAGTTTTTGTGTTATTATCATGTGGATCGCCATCCCCAACTATCATCCAATCATCTTGTAAATAATCAATTGTTTTATACCCTGTTAGCAATCCTTTTATTTTTTCTTCATTGTTTTGAAACCCCCAATCGTGGTTACCAGCAATAAAAACTTTATGGTCATAATTATTAAGACCATCATACCACTTCGCAAACTCGGTAATTTCATGTTCATATCCCATTGACGAAATATCACCTGCATGCAATAATAAATCACCACCCGGTAAATCCCCGGTAATGTGTTTGTGTTTATTATGTGTGTCTGATATTATAGTTATTTTCATATCACAAATATATTATTTTTTTTTCAATCTGCATTCCATATAGAAATTAAAACATAAAAATGTACCCATACTTATTAAATGCTTATCATAGATCCCAACCGTAAGTCCAAAACCAATTCCTTTAAATGTATCCACAAAAAATTCAAATCTATCACTCATAACTTAATCCATTTGTTATCAAAGTTTAATGTAAACGTACCAATGTGTTCTTTATCCCATTGATTCGGTTCAATTAAAGATAGAAATGTTTCTCCATTTTGTCCATAGTACAAATGATAAGTTTCACCAATAACAGGTTCAAAATTAAACTTAGAGCCATATACTATTTCATTCCATTTAAACTCCTCTATTAACTCATCATATTGTTTTTTCAAAGATTCATACCTATTATTAAATTCTTTGTTAACTTTTATAATTTTTGTATTTTTCCAACTTTCTATGTTGTCGGGTTTAATAGACGGAGCACCAATATTGGACCCATATGGTAATAATCCAGGATTGTCAACTACATTATCGGGTTTTTTATTTTCAGATAAATCCACGACCCGAATATCTCATTGCATTTATTTTTTCTTTTTCTAACCAATAGATAAATTTAAAAAACTTTTTCATATAAACTTAATTTAATAACTTTCTATTTGTTTTTTTATTCTTTTTAAAATATCTTCATTAATTATCGTTTCATTAGTTAAAATTTGTTCTAATAAATCTTTAATTTCTTTTTTAGATTTTTCTTTTGATCTAAATCGATTACTTAATTCAACCTGATACAAATGAAAAGAAACCTCATCAACTTTTTTTAATTTTTGGAGATATTTTTCTATTCGTTGATCTAATTTTCTTTGTCTCTCCATGTTATATACAGTTGGTAAAGCTTTATTCAACTCATCTATTCTACCTTTGAGATATTGAATCTCTCCAAACTTTTGTATTTCTTGATCTGTCATTTTTTGTGAATTGGATTTTTACAATTTCCTTTATGTGAACCCCAAATACTTTTTCCATACCCTACTTTAATGTATTCGCAACCTTCGTAAGTAAATTCGGTAACACGTTGATAATAATTTTCAGTAGTTTTACTTAATTCTTTTGGTGGTTCTACTACTGGTTCAGATTTTTGTTCTTCACAAGATACAAGTGTTATAAGAATCATACCAAGTAAAAATCCAATTATCATAGCAAATAATATCCCAACATCAGGACCTTCTTTAACCATTCTTGGTTTTACTTTAATAATTTTGTTTGGGTCTATTTTAGGTTTTTTCATATAATTAATCATCAAATGTTATTCCATGGTTATTCATTTTACGATATAGTTCTTCTCTTACTTTCACATATACATCATGTTGTTCTTGACTTAATGATTCATCGTATTTTATATTAGATCTCAACCATTGATCAAATTCCCACGCAAAACTAGACCATTTTGCACCATCTACCGCCATTTTAAATTCATGGGTTTCTTCAGGTAAGTTAAATTTTAAAATTGCTTCCATACCACAAATTTAATAAAATAAAATAATAAAATCAATTAACCTTTTGAATAATATTTTATTTTATTGGTTGCATTTTCAATCAACCAATTTTCTACATTTGGGACTTTGTATAAGAAGTTTAATTCATAGGTATAACAAATAACTTCTTCTCTATTAGGATTAAGTTTAGAATATAATTGTTTTATATATAAATGCATTGATTCATGAACTAATATTGCCGCAATATTATTTATACTTTGATTATTAATATCTTTAGTTGAAATTAAAATAACGGAATCTCCTTCAGTAGTTGAGAAGGATTCGTTCCAATACCCAATAACTGTGCAAGTTTCAAGTATTACATTATACTTTTCAATATCATATTTTTGTATGATTTTTAAAGCACTATCGACTTTGTTTTTCCACCCATCCCCAACATCTGTAATTTTTAACTGAGCAAATAAAGATGTTGAAATGAATAAATAAAATAAAAATATCCATGATCTTATCATAATTTAATAACAGCCTCGTGTATTGCCTTTTTTAGTGCCGATGAAACGGTCATCTTTTCAAATGGTAACATACCCTCCTTAACCTCAATCATAATTGCCCTGATCTCAGTTTCAGATTCTCCAATTCCTTCATAACATTTACCATCATAATATAATCTAACACCAACTTGAGTAACTGATTCTGTTTTCTCAACACCAACCACTCTGATCGTTGTCTTTGGTAACCCAAAGTAATATACCTCAACATCAATATCTTTTCCTTCCTCAGACAAACAGAACTTTTCTGATACTTCATCTTCAACAATTTGTCTTATACCAAAACGAATGTCTCTGTTTCCCATCTCTTTTAATTTTGCTGTGTTGTAAACTGAATCAACATAAACACATTGTTGAGCAATAGAAATGTTATCAAAAAGTAACATACCAAATAGTAAAAATAAATGTTTCATTTTATTATAAATTTTGTATAATCAGTTGTTAATGGTTTTTCATTCTTGAAGTAATACCTCTCGATAGTTTTGCCGTACTTAATTGTTTTAAAGTACCCGTCAGGAATTGTCGCACCTGAAGGAAGTACTATAGATTTAGGTGAGAACACACAACGTATTTCAACTATTACAACACTATGTTTCTTTGCTAGTTCTCTTTCTCTTTCTTCAAGTAATCTCCAAGTTGTTCTGTTAAGATTTTCTTGTTGTAAAGAACAATTTAAATATGTAAATGTTTTGTATAATGTTTCTTTATCACAACTGAAACTAGCGGCAGGAGCTAAATGTCCCTTATCGTATGGATTGTTTACATAGTCCAAATTATCTGATGTTAAGATTGAATCACAAGTATAGAAGTCCATACCTTTTCTTGATGCGGTTCCATTAGGACATTGGACTGTGTATCTAATAAATTTTGGTTGTTGTAATTTTTCTGAATAAACAATCTCAAACATATTTGTTTTAATGTAAATTGAATCTCTTAATGTTTTCTGAGCGAAAACAAATATTGGTAATGTGAGTAATAAGGTTAATAATAATTTTTTCATTAGTAATTTACTGTTGTTTTATACCCTGGAGCAATCAAGTAGTAGTTTTGTGATCCCCCACTTACAGGTGAGTTTATTGTTATAGATGATACACCAGGAATTGATATTCTCATATCTGTTGTGTTTGTTGTTAATGTTGTGTATTGTGCCGGTGTATAATATTTAGCGGGAGTCATATTAACCCAACCACTAAAAAAACTATACCTTTTAAGGTTAATGTAGTTTTCATCGGCAACATTTATTCTACCATCATAATTAACATCATATCTATGGTAATGAATACTTTTAATTGGTGTTATACCTAAAACTAATTTTGATACTTCAATCATATCGGATATTTGTAATGTCGTTACCGGTATCGGAGCATCATATTGAATATACCATTCTGTTGCAGGGTTTGTTGGTTGTGAAAAACTATAATATCCTAATGAGTTTGTATAAACAGTTTGGAACAGAGTCCATGGAGTATAATTGTTGATATAATCAAACTCAATAACGTATTGAAACGCATAACCATTTGGTAAATCATTCCATTTACCTCCACCAACAAATTGTGTATAATCTTCACCACCTGAATCATTTGGTTCACCAGGATTCCAATTGGTGTATTGATTTGTTCTATATCTATAAGCATATAAATTAAATGTCCTATCCATTTCATCCGCAGTCAATGCTTTACTGAATACTTGGAAGTCCCCTAATCTAAAGTTTCCGTAAGCCCCTGAACCTAAATTTGTTAAGTCAGTTAACCCAATACCGTAATACAATCCATTACCTGACGCTTGTGGTGTTTGTCTTACAACCGTAGTTGATGCAAAATTAACATTATCCAAATATCCTTTTAATGTTGTACCATCATATGTGAATCCAACCAAATGCCAAGCATTAAGAGTGATCGCAGTAGATATGTTACCCGACATTCCCCACACAGCCATTCTTAATGTGTTCCCACCTGTAATTTCAATTTGTGAGTCATGCCATCCTGATGACGGTGATGGTGAACCTAACTCAGTAATAATAACACCATTACCCATAGGATATACCCAAACAAACATAGATACATTCATACCAACTTTAGAACCTAAATCACCTGTGATACCGTATTGGTTAACACCATTAAATGTAAGATACTTACCACCTGTACTTGTATATGTTGGTGTATTATAAAGTGTTGCATTTGCGCCTCCCTTTATGTCTGTTAATATATTACCTGAACTATATGATGAAACATCGTAGTCCGCTTGTTGATTATCGGTTACTTTTGTTTCAGTCCAACGATATCCACCTACAGGTTCAGAATATGTGTAACCAGCAACTCTATCTTGATAATATCCAATCCATCCTGATGGCCAAGTGTTAAATAAAAATGTGTTTTCAGCCGCGTTAGAAACCGTTGCTAAGTGCCCTCCCATACTTTCACAAGCGGTTTTTGCATTTGTCCAAGTCATTGAACCTGTTGATCTATAATATGAATGTCCATTATAGTTTGTTTGCGATGTAAATCCTACCAATGTTGGTGTTGTTCTTTTATACAACTTAACAGGTACATTTATTGCACCTGTTCCATCAGCATTATAGATATAACCTGAATAAGTAAAGTTCTGTGCTTTTAATGAGAACACACAAAAGAATACTATTGCCCAACTAATAATCTTGTTCCGCATGTTATTGTGTAATTTAAGGTATTTACTTTGATTGCCCATGCTCCTCCTGCATTTATATTAAATTTAAATCTTTTTGTTATACTAATATTTGTACCTAAACTTGGTAGTATAACATAAGGTGATTTAAGTACTAAATCATTATAATAACTAACGTATGGTGAGTACACAAATAAACTCATTAGTTTTATATCTATTCTTTTACCAAACTTTAAGTCGTACATTCCACCAGCAATAAGTGCTGATCCGATAAATGGTGTTTTATAGACCTGTCCGTATGATATTGTTCCCATATAAACCGCTTTAAAATTTGGCATTTTTGGGAACATAAACATTTGTCCTCCCGCTAAAGTTCCATAGACAGAACCTCTACCTTCAAATCCTAATGATAAAGTTCCTGATAAAAGACCAACACTTTTTTTATTGATCCATGCGTGATATCCTGTCATATTCGGTCCTTTCTGTGCTGATACATAATCAACTAAACCACCACGAGCAGTTTCACCATCCCAACGCATATTGTGATATCCACCTGTTAATTTTAATCCTGTTTTAACTTCGGAATTTTGAAAGTTGAAACCCACAAAGTCACTTGACGCAATGACCGTGGGTTTTCCACCTTCCCTGTTCTGATTTACTGTTTTTGTTGCTCCCTGTGTAATGTTTGTTTGTCCCCCTCCTTGTTCTTCTGTTTGAGTTGTGGTTTCTTCTCCATTGGGTGGATTTCCACCATTATTCCCCACACCATTGTTACTACCGTTATTAGAACCATTACCATTAGGATTATTTGTGGAACCATTACTTGTTACTTCTTGGTTCGTTTGATTATTTCCTTCACCATTCCCATTATTCCCATTCCCACTAACCCCCCCAGTATTGCCACCGACAGGAGTATTGCTATTGTTTTCATTTGTATTAGTGTTTTGATTGTTTATAGGCTGGCTAGCCTGTGAATTTCCATTCTCATTTGATCCACCCTCAGTTGTAGTTCCTCCTGCTGATGTTGGATTTTGAGTTCCACCATTTTGATTAGTGGTTCCATTTCCTCCGTTGTTTGAACTTGTTTCATTTGTTCCAGAAGTGGTTGTACTTCCTTCATTAGTGTTACTTGTTCCATTAGTTTGATTTTGATTATTATTGGTTACGGAATTATTAGTATTTGTTGTTGTGTTATTACCATTATTTCCATTTCCATTTTGGGAACTATTCCCATTCTTCTTATTACCTTTATTTCCATTGGTATTAGAAGAGTTTGATGCCGCAGTTAAACTACCGCTAAGAAAATCTGTCGCCCCATTTGATAGGTCCATTAAAGATGATAGTGAGTTGATAATACCTATCGTATTTAATGCAACATCTTGAGCCATATTTATTTGACCACCAAGTCCAATTATTTCTGAACAAGGAGATCCATCATATTGTGAAAAAACTTGGTTAGCCCAAGTTTCAAAAGTTCCATCGATAAATTGTTGTTGAGTAAAACTCTCGACAAAACCATAATACCCCACCGTGACTGAACCATTGATGGGGACTATTATAGTTTTAATGTTTCCTGTACAAGGATCGGTGTAAGAATAATTATATGTCTGCGCATTTAGATTAAAAAAACTAAATAATACGAATAAGAAAGATATGAAAATTTTTATTCTCACTTTGGAAACACTCCTTTTGATATTAACCTAGTTACAACTCTTGATGATGCTGTTTCTAATGCTTTTTTTGTAGATATACCTACAGTTGATTGATTAAACTTAACATCATCTGAAATATCTCCCAAGATTGATGTTGTTTTAATTGTTACCGCTTCCCCAAGTCCTGATCCTACAATAACTTGACTTGTTTCAGCATCCACAAATTTAATCTGAAGTCCTAATCTTGTGGTTTGATTTACGGTTTGTTGTCCGTTTACTTTGACTATTTCATCTTCTGATACTGAAAAATCATAGACCTCAATATAAACAAAGTATTTTGCTAAAACAACATTACCTTTCACCTCTATTTTATTTGAAGATACTCCCTTGTCTGATGCTTTGTCTTGAGCGATCATTCTTTGTTTGATCTCTTCCTTTTCTTCAGTGAAAATAAATCTGTTGGTGTATTCTAAATATTCAATTACAATATTAGTAACACCAAGACCTACTCTTTTATCTTTTAACTCAGGATATAATTCATATAGTTCCTCATTGATTCCAATCTTTAATA
>JACCDX010996949.1_pt1 | contig 25378 bp, 42 predicted proteins | sample 7449681 | NCBI WGS metagenome assembly JACCDX01 (sample SAMN15323450, study PRJNA562643) | freshwater metagenome | isolation source: river surface water | place: USA:Blue River Watershed | collected 2017-08-18
AAGAAGTATTTTTATTGCAGCTTCGAAAGATATACGATGGTCGTCCAGATCTATTCCAGATCCTTCAGCAGCTTTTAAATTATAAAATCCAAATCTTTCTTTAACGAACTTGAGAGACATCGCTTTGATCTCACTCTCAGTTATTATTTTTTCTGGCATCCATATATGTAATATTCTCAATCTCCCTTTTAATTCCTTCTATAGCACTGCTGATATTAACAATAGCGCTCGATACAGGATTGGTGGGTTTTATTTCATATTTTTCTTTCACTCTTTCAAGGACTTTCTCAAGATCCACTAAATCTTTCTTATAGTCTATCTTTTTCTTTGACTTTACATCCTCTTTAATTTCTTGCGGTTTCTGTGTAGAATTGCCAGACCAGGTTAAATTATTCATCCTTTTTTTATTCTATATAGATCTAAAAGTGCTTTTTATTTCGTGATATATAAATTATGGCACTTAAAAAGTTTTCCGAATTCACCAAGATCTGCGAGAGTAGCTATCATCCGTTGTGGGACGATGAGGAGGAAGAAGATGATAGAGAGCCTGAAATTTCTCCATATTTAGAGCCCTTTCAGATAGTAGAAAGAGCGGGGGGTAATAGTTATGACTGTATCTTTAGATCAAAGTCTGACAACAGCCTTTATTTTTTTGCAGGCGAAGGATTTCTAGACAAAAATGAACTTGGACCATACGGTACTCCACCAAGAAGAAAAGAAGCTGAAGAAGACGGGGGTTACTCCTGGTCAGTTGATACTAGATATTGGGATCCTGAAGGGTGGGTAATAGAAGCCTATGTGAATTATAATTTTTCACACTTAAAATATGGAGAAGGAGTAGAAGATTTTGAAGCAGGAGACAGTGAATTCATTCTGATTGATGAACCACTTAAAGAACTGCTAAAAAAGGAATATGATTTTATTAAACTATAGGAGATTTTCCGGATTTGCTCATCTCCTCTTTACCTTTATCAGTAAGGAAATAAACCAATTCTCCGTTGGCATCTTCCATAGAATCTAATAGACCTTTTTCATTCAATCTTAATAAATCTGATTCAACTATAGAATATCTGAGAATAGAAGAAAATTCTTCTTCTGAGAAATCGTCCATATCATTTCCCTTTATCCATTTAGATAAAGCGGATTCTGCAAACCTTCGGAAAGTAATGTTGTAATCTGCTTGTTCCTCTTCGAAGAATCTTTCTTCGATCAAACTTTCCAGTAATTTTTCAGTTATTTCAGAAACTGGTTCTGGGTAGTTTTCATAGTGTTCTGATCTTTTCAATACGGCAAATTATATTGCCATATTATACCTCAATATCGGGTCAAAGTTTCAGCTATATGGATCTGTCCATCCACTCAAAAGATCTAACAAGATCTGCATCTAGAGTACCTATTATTTCTTTGGTGAAATATCCAATATCACTTTTAGAATCATTTTCTATTTTGCAATTGTCTGGGATTTTTATCTCCCAAATATCAATTCCGTTTTTAAAATCAGGATGCGCATTAAATCTCCTATTCTCTAATAATTTTATAGAATTGTTAAGATCCTTAGTAAAGAACAATTTTGGTTCAATTTCTCCAAATCTCTTCGATCTTGGCCCAAGAACTGGTTTTAATCCCTCTTCCATTATGGTCTTTCTTAGCTTCTTAGGCGACATGTGATATGCTTTCATATATTTCATTAATGTTGCAAATATACGCTAGCTATGCGCTTTTAAAAAATGAATACGATTAAAATTTAGGCCTTTCTGCTATTCTTTCTAGGTATTTCTGTCTAGCTTCGATAGGATCCTGGCCTTCTTTGATGTATATGGTTGTTTTCCGATCTATATGGACCGGGATCATTCTATTAAAATTGTGACCCACATCTTCATACATCTTTGCCCTTCTCTTTTTCGAATCACTAGCATCAGGTTTAGCAGCTTTTCCTATTAAAGATTTTACCACTATAGTGTGCTTTATCTCTTTCTTTTTGGGTTCTTTAGAAACCCCAAGTCTTTTCAGTTTGGATCTTATACTCTCGATAGATCTTTCAAGTCTTTCAGACAATTCTTTATAAGGCATAGATTCATAATTGCCTAAAAGAAAGTCTACGTGTTCTTTTGTCCAATGTTTAGCATCCATGATGTAAATATAGGGAAAAAAGAGATATGGACAGGGATTAGCTAGAAAAAAAGATCCTTTCTGCACTTTTTTTTCAGAATTTCCGCAAGAAGATTAGATGAATGCTCCATTGGATGTTTGTCATATCCTGTTATCTCCATTATCTGGTCATAATACTTCAACCCCTGTAAAAAATGGGTATACTCATGAATCATAGTGTCTATAAATTCGTTGAAGCTCCTATGTCTTTCTGGGTTAACGTATATTGTACTGTCTTCGCCAAATTCCTCGTACAGTCCTTTACATTTGATCGATTTAGAGATTGAGACCTTAAGTTTAGAATAATTTCTGCAATCAGACTTACCTAGGGTGTCATAGCACCACTGAAGTATCAAGCGGGCATTCCTAAGATTAATGTCTGAAACATTCATAGATTTAATTTTTTCTATTCTTCCTCTTTATTTCTAATTTTATAAATAATCAATTGATTACTTATTTTACTCCATTGGCCATTTTTGTTTTTTCTCTTTCCATAGACTATAAGATCCGAAGATGGCCTATCGTCTAAGAATCTGGTTTTACCCGTTATGTAATAGGTCAGACCTATTCTTTTTTTAAACTCTTGAGGTATATCAGACTCGTTATAGAAAAGATCGTATACACTGCTTTTACCATCAATCACTAAAGGAATAGGTTCTATGTGGTATCCGTTAGAATTGTAGACCGGCTTAGTGTCCAATACTACTAGATTTTTAAAATCTCCTCTATCGACAAAATGATTCCAGAGATCCTCGAAAGAAATTTCACCTTGTGAAATCCCGAGCATTTCTAAAAACTTTTCGTCAATATATTCCCTAGTTATCCACATTCTCCTCCGTCCCAAAAATTCCTTTCTTAGCTTTTTTAATTGCCTTGTATATCATTTCTATCTCTTCTAAAGTTATGTCGGTTTTCTTTCGATTGATCTCAACAGTACAAGCAACCACATTACCCTCAACATATCCTAGTTTGTTGTCTATTCTGTCTATACTAAGAGAATGATCTCCTTTAGGATCAAGTTCTCTTCCGGTATAAAAGCACTTTTTCTGCTCCATTAATTTTTTTAAAGTGTTGAACGAGAGTTCAAATTTAATACTTCTTGAATCAGCACTTTGTTTTAGGTTTAGCATTTTCCTAGCAACGTCTAGATCTGTCAATTTACCTTTTGACGAATCAAATTCATTCTCCACAGTGGTTTCTTTTGATTCTAGTAATTCTTTTTCTTCCATCTAATTTATTATATGATCCCGTATTTGTGCAGCTCTTCCAGATCTTCCACGTCGAATTTTTTAGATATTGCCTCGGGTGCGAATTTTATTGAACCCGGAAAAACCTGAAAAAATCTTTCAGTTATTGCGATCTCTGGATTTGCTAGCGGACCTTCTTTTATAGCAGATTCCCACGTTTTTGGTTCGATGAAGGAACCTATCTTGGAAAGGTCTACAGCCTGAATCCCGCACAAAAAATCAGAATAGATGGGATCGTTCGGAGAAAATGAATGATCTGAAAATGATACCCAACATCGTTCTGGCCTTTTTGAGGCTAAGAATTTTTTGAAGGGTAAGTAATAGATATTAAAAGAATCTTTCAGGTTCTCATAGAATCCCTCCCACCTTATACTATCTATCCTAGATAAAATATTAGGATCAATTCTTGTATAAGTGTCTTCGTGCTTTATCCATTCGTTGAAAACTTTAAGAAAAGACAGATAAAAAGCCCTATTAAATATAGCAAGGGATATACCTGCTTCTTCTTGACTTGAAATGTAAAATCCAAAAAAATTCGCATCGATCTTATATTTTCTTGTCTGCTTGATGAATTCAGGATTTAATTCCCAATAAAATCCATGTTTTTCCCTCTCCGGATTATCAAACAATTGCTTGATATCCAAAGGTTTTCTTATGGTATAGTTTGAATTAAATTCAAATCTAACATTGATCCCTGGAATTTTTTCTATTAGCATTAGAGAATACCATATTTATGACAATTTCCTAGAAATTCAGTGTCTATTCTTTCTAATATGTCTTTATCTATATACTTGACCAATTGCGGATAAGTGTAAGATAAATCTTCCCATGCCATATCCTTATTGAATTCCAAGGGTCCTAATTGATGAACTTCTTCCCATAGATCTTTTCTATTCATATTGGAATATTCCAAAGGAAGGCGATAGACAGAAACATCGGACCCCCAAAATTTTTCAACATCAGCTTTAATCAGATCTGTCCAATAGTTATCTAACGGGATCCAAACACGACCTCTTTTTGATTTCGTTTTGAGGGTATCAAAAAATGAGATCATTCTTTGAACACTCACATCAAAAGATTCTCCTAATGATGATATAGTATTCCTAGAGTAGTTATCTTTGAATTCTTCGGTGTTAAAAAAATCATCAAAATTAACTATGAAAGAATTTTTAATGGTCGAATTGATTACTGTCATTCTAAATCCCTGTTGGAAAATCCCATGAAAGAATTTAAAATCGTCAGGGTTTGTTATCATAATTCCCTGGAGAACTAAACCCCTCCCAACTTCTCCGCCTATGATGTAGTCTTCAAAGTCCCAATAATACCCGAACTTGCTCCTGTCTGGATTCTTCAGATCCTCTTTATCTAAAGGATAGATCTTAGAAAAGTTATCATAGAAATCATAAATCTCAAGCATGGAAACGACCTTTTCGTGGATAAACAATAAGGGACCTCACAAAAATAATGAAGTCCCTTAATTGATAAAAATGTTTAAGCTTGCCAACGGAATCCACCAGCAGTTTGGTATACACCTCTAGTTGCTTTTGAGATGTTGCTAGGATCTACACCAGTCATCATTGCTGCTTGACGAATTGAAGAAAATCTTTTTAATTTTCTACCACCTGTTGTCATTTGCAAAACAGACTTTGAGCGGGAATTTGTTGTTTTTTTGCTTCTAGTAGAAGCGGTTTTTGTGTTTGCCATTTTTTGTTTGATTAAGTTAAAAATTATACATATTATAGTACAATATGTCAATTTTGTTTCAAAAATGGCAAATTTGGCCGGTTCAGAGGAAATCTATTACTATTTCCCCGGATCCCTGGATCTCTGTTAGAAACCTTTCAACATCACCCAATGACTCTGGATCTAGGCGGGTTCTTACGTCCTCCCCGCTAGGTTTAGATCCTAACGCTTTTAGAACCTTTCTTAAAATACCAGATGCTGATGTACAAGGTTTAGAAGATGCTACAGCAGATTCCATCTCGTCAACGGGTTCACCTACTAGATACTTGAATTTAGAAAGTGAGATTTTAACATCATTCTCTAGAATTATTTTAGATCCTCCATTACCAGAAACCCCAGCATTGAATTCACTGCAATTTAAAGACTCGTACAAAATCCATGATTTTGATTGGTTGAAGGCTCCTATATTAATATAAGATAGTCTTTCTCCTGTGGTTCTTGATGTTGCGGTTATATCGTGTGACAAGATGTATTGTGATTTTTGACAAATATAAAAACAGAACGGGAAACAAAAAAATGTTTAGACAAATTTATTTTCTCTAATCCAAATTACAGCAATGTATTTTACCCCGGATTCTACTGGAAGACCCGCATGTAATGATGTGTAGTCTAAAGATCCGTCTGGATTTAAGTTATCCCAGATTACTAATTTACCTTTCTTAGGAACTACCTTAATGTTTATTTGTGGAAATTCGGTTTCTCCTCCCGTGAAATCATCATTGAGATAAACCAAAGCAGACTTTGTTCTTTGTCCACCCCTTTTTGTTACCTCCCTTTCGAAATAATCTTCTCCAGGGTGAAAAAAGTCATGATGTACCTTATATTGACCCCCTATTTCATATTTAACAATATGGGTTCCTTCCATGTTCTCCTCCGGAAATGACGTATGTTCAGAAACCATTTTTCTTAACAATTTAACCGCTTCTGAATCGGACGAGAGCCAAGCACCTTGGGCTACTCTATAGCCATCGATTTCTTTACCTAATGTCGTAGTTTTGAAAAATTGTGGCTGTGATAGTTCAATTAACATCTCACAATGCTGTTGTGACAAAAAATCGTTTACTTCAGATACCATATAAAGAATTAGATTGGTGGATCAAGATGTATTTCATCACTATCTTCATTACCTGGATCATATGTTATACTGTATTTTTCTATAGCATATTTCCCAATTAAATCGCAAAGATTTTGATCCTCTACTTCAGTTCCGTCAGGATTAGAGACTGTTACTTTTTTATCATTAGTCATTAAATCTTGGTAGAATGAAACCATAAAGTTTCTTCCGGCAACTGAAAAATCAAAAACTAAAGTGCAATGAAGCGGATTTGATATAATATTCATGATCTTTTTGGGAATTATAGATCTTTACCAAGAAATAATTCCAAGTTCTATCGATTTATTGGTTTTTATTTCTTTTAAAATCTATTTTCCAATAAACCCCGCCTTTGAGGTAAGGGATGAATTCTCCGTCTATGCGATTGCTAGTTCTGTTCCAAACCCCAAATCCAACTTCATATATTCTGTCTCCTGGGGTTTTGTATAGTAAAGAAGTTCCCAGGGAGTAAACGTAATTAGGTTTATCCAAACCCCCATTCAGACCCAAATATAGATTACCCCTAGGTTCTTCTTTTATCTTTTGTATCTTTTCCTTAACTGGTACTTTAATTTTAGGAAAGTATTTTCTAGAAATAAGATTACTTCCTGATAGAGTATCAATGACTGTAATATAACCATACTCAAGTTTGAGAGTATCAATCTTAACTTTCTTCGCATTATATGCATTTAATATTGCTAATGTGTCGACAACTGCCGGAACTAGAACATCTCTATAAATTATGGTATCTTTTAAAACAGGAAAGGGCACGGGAAAATCTACATACAAAGTATCATGTATGAATGTTGTATCTGCAGACTTTTGTCCAATTGAATCTCTCCCTTTATCTGAAATTTTTCTAGGCGAGCTGTTATTCTTACAGCTATAGAAAAACTGAGAGATTATTAAGATTAACACCACTATTATAGTGTTTAATCGATGTTTGTCGTGTTTTAAGTTCATTTTATACTTTAGGTCGTGTAACTAAAGTATAGGTTTAAAGCTATACTTAAATCTATTTTTCGAATATACCCTTTTTAATCATCTTATCTAGAATGTTTGCACATGCTATATCCAATGCTTTTTTTGTTGATGTACTAATAGTAGATTGGTTAAATTTTATAGGATCTAATGAAGCGTCAGCAACTAATGTTAATTCTCTTGTTGTTTTTGCTTCCCCGAGTCCGGATGCTGCTATGATTGCTCCAGTCTCTGCATTAGTGAATCTAACCTGAAGACCCAATCTAGTTACTAGATTATCCTTAATTCCGTCTTTTAGACTGATAGATTCGTCTTCTGATACGGAATAATCATAAACCTCTATCTCTACAAAATAATGGGCCAATTTAATTTTTCCTCTTCCGTCTAATTTGTTTTCGGAAATACCAGCTTGTGATGCCTGGAATTGTTTTACCATTCTGTTCTTGATTTCAGTTTTATCCTCGGTGAACTCAAATCTATTTAGATTATCAAGATATTCAAGTACAATATTCGTAACACCAAGTCCTACTCTTTTTTCTTTCAATTCCGGATATGCTTCATATGTCTCGTCATTAATACCACACTTTAATAATTGGATATTCTTTTTCGGTCCATCATAATCAAGATAAGCAGATATGTCTTTTTTCTTTTCAAATTCTGCTTTGAAATCCTCTGTCTTTGTTTTTCCTATAGTTTGTGCATTCACACTCATTGATGCTCCAATAAAGAAAAACGTTCCTATAATAAATTTGAATAAATTCATTTCTGTTAGATTATTTTTTAACTTCTGGTCCTTCGTACCAGATATTTTCCGGGTTGTTCTTGAATGTTCCATCTATTTTCCAGGATACTCTGTTAGAGATATTCATTGCTCTTTCATTTTGTCCAGAGACTTCAAGATAAATGAAAAATAATTGTGTCGATAATGCTGCAACAATCCAAGCTGATGCAAGAACAAAATAGAGCCCAAGTGCTCTATCTGCTGCTACTGTTAAAAACTTTTTCATGGGGGTGTCGTGTTTTTATTTTATATTTGAAAAGGAACGAAGATGATACTTCGTTCCTTAACTTTATGATTTAATTAAGCCTCTTCTTCTGGCTTATTTGCTGGTGCTTTCTTTGTAAATTTATCCAATGTATCTGCACCCATACCAATTGCGGTGATTACCATTACTGCATTTACTAATTCAGTAGCTGGTTTAAAATGTTCTTCGCTAAATGAATTTGCTAACATAGTTCCGCAAAGAAATAATGCTCCAATAAATGCAATAACTGGTTTAACCGATATTGCTCCTCTTTCATCTTTAAAAAGATCTATGATCCATTCTTTAAAAGTCATGTCATATTTTTATATTCTTTCGGGTTTATCCCTCGAAATCATCTTTTAATAATCCACATTTTTGACATTCAAGTTCTCCGTCATTATCAGAATCACCCCATACGTGTTCACATTGTCTGTGAGATTCGTATTCAAGTTTTTCCATTTCCTGTTCGTGCTCTTGTTGATCTTTAGCTAATTCGAAATTTTGTTGGTTTTCTACAACAGCTAATTCTCTAGCAGCTTGCGCTCCTGCAACAAATGCATCAGGGATAGTTGGAGCATATGGTTTATTAGTCTCTTTCATGTCATTCGTATGTGAAAGAGTAGTACCATCTTCTTCATCCATCTTCTGAACTAACATCTTATCTTTATCAGTATCTGAGAACCAATAGTCAATGATTTTTCCATAAGAGCCAATAAAAGCTCCTAATAATAGAAGAAGTAATTCCTTCCATTCTCCTGCCATTTTAGTTCCAATTCCAATAGCTGCAAACATTCCTGCTAGAATTAACATAAATCCGCCTAATACTAATGCAGTGATGTACCATCTGCGGGTCATCATCGAATTTAATAAATCTTTAAATCCACTCGGGGGTTGTTGATTACTCATCTTTTTTGTTCTTTATTTTCGTACTATAATTAATCATCAATCCAATAAGCACCACAAAAAATAATACGGTACCTATTTGATATCCGGTTATTACCATTGTGCTGGCTTTTCTTTAAACTCGTCTCCTTCTTTCTTCTTAGGTGCTGGAGCTGGTACTGGCTTAGCTACTCCTCCTCCGTTACCGCCTTCTTTAATGATTACAGTTTTTCCAGCTGCTTGCTGTTGTTGTTGATTGGAGTTTGTGATGTTAATTACCGGTGCTGCTGCAGGCTGTGCTGCTTCTTTATCACCCCCACCCATTAATGTTGTTAAGAATACTCCTCCTGCAGTTACTACTGTACCTAATACTCCTACGATTGTCTTTTTTAAACCTGACCAGGTTCCGTCGTTTTGTGCTTCTTCGCTCATTTTATTTTTTTATATTCGTGCTCTTTAATGGCTTAGAAAAAATCCCGGAATCAGGAATTTACTTTTACAGGGTATCTTCGGATGATTTACATCTCCAGAAGATCTTGAAAGGTATGTTATGAAAGATATTGCTTCTTTCAAACTGAATGAGGATTTTTTCAAGATTATATATCTTTTTTATAGCATGATTCTGGATCCAATCATGAAATTATGTAAAATTTGTGCCCCAGGCTGGGTAGATCCAGAAAATCTATAATTTAGATTAAGCCCGAATCTTCCCGTTAATTTGTAATCATAGGAAAATCCGCTCATGAACCCAAACTGCCTGTTAACCAATGTTTGATTGGTATTCGGATTCCATGATATAGGAGAGCTTGTTATAAAAATTTGTGGAGAAATAGCTACCTTCTTGTTTACTTGATAGACCTTTGTCCAGAATCCTATGGAAGATACCGAGGCAGAATAGCTATATCGATTGCCATCTTTTAGCAATAAACTAACAAGCCCGACATTGTAACCATATGTTCCTATCTTAGGATCTGGTTTAATGAACGTATAACCTTGCATAATCATGATATTTCCCTGAAGGTAAGCAACAGTCATGGAATATGAATTAATGTTCTTTAACTTGCCTTTTTCGAAATTCATTTTCGTATAACCTCCATTTAATGCAAATTGGTCAAATGTTGTCCATATCATAGATGTTAATCCCCAGCTTTCCGTACCTGTCATAGAGGATTTACTTATTCCTGTTGATATCATAGCTGAATATCTGCCATCATTGCCTTGCGTTACCGCTAAATCTGATGCGACTAAAGTTGGGTTGCTAACAGATTGTTTTTTCTTTTTCTCCTCCTCCTTCTTTTTCTTCTCTTCTTCTTTTTTATTTTCTTCTTTCTTCTTTTCTTCAGATTTGCTTTCTTCTTTCTTTTCTTCAGATTTAGATTCAGATTTGCTTTCTTCTTTCTTCTCTTCAGTCTTGGACTCAGATTTAGATTCTGATTTAGATTCTGATTTAGTTTCTGATTTTTGCTCACTAGATGATCCGCTACTTTTACTTTCCCCGCTAGAGGAAGATCCACCACTGGAAGACGATCCACTAGAACTGGACCCTCCGGAAGAAGCTGATGTTCCTGCAGAAGATCCTGTTGATGTCGAAGCAGACGAAGATGCTGAAGAACTTGCAGCACTACTTGCTGAGGATGATGCAGCGGATGATGCTGAGTTACTAGCTGCAGAAGAAGCGGCACTACTAGCCGCAGAAGAAGCAGCAGCAGAAGCCGCAGCAGAAGCTGCTTGTGCAACAGTCTGCTGAACAGTCTGGGTTACAACAGTACTTACTGGGCATGGTCTTGTACCATAGTCTTTATAAACAGCATCCAGCCAAGCCTGAACAGTACCATTATTTACTTCTGCGTTGCTAAATGTTCTTATTTGATTATAGAAAGCAATCACTACCATTCCATTTGGCATAGGTGTAGATACAACAACTTTAAGCTCGCCTGAACATTTATCCACGTAGGTTTGTGTGAATGTTTGAGCATCCACCTTAAATGCTATAGCCAATAAAAAAAGAATTAGTAATTTCTTCATCTACAATTTTCTAAAAGGTTTTATTTCTAATTACAGTTTATTAAAATCTGTAATTCCTAATAGATTATTGCTAGAATCATAAAGTCCAATTCTGTAAGCAGAAGATGGAAGTGCTGACGTGTAAACCTTTAAAAGATTGTCACCAGCTTTTACATTAACCTGTTCCTTTGATACTACCTTATTAGAAATGTCCATAATTTTAATGGTTACACTTCCTGCATTTTCTAATTTAACATTCATTGCAACTTCACTAGTTACAAATGCGGACTGCAATTTAATTCCAACATTACTTGATATGCTAAGCTCTGGTTTGATCTGCTCTTGCACACTTGGATAGATGTCATCTTTAGTACATCCTGCTACAAGGAATGCCATTCCGAAAGATACAATTAATACTTTTTTCATTTCTTTTTATTATTTTATTATTACGGTCGTTTTTGCTATTTCTTTCTTAAGAGAATCCTCTAATAATAGATATAGGTATTTCGATTGTATTGAGTTTGTGTATATTTTTTTTACAACTTCACCTGCCTTACACGTGAATCTTTCTCTACTGATTACCTGATTTGTTTCTTTATCAATTAGTGTGAGTGTATACACACCATCAAAAGGTACATCAAAATAGATAGATTGACCATTAGTTACAGAACTTTCATTAACACTGAATATGTCGTCTTTAGCTAATACATCAGGCAATGGTAGTTCTGGCTTAGTGCATCCAACTAACAGAATTAAAGATATTAATATTGTTTTTCTCATCAGAATTTAAAATTAGTTCCTATCATAAGCATTATCGGATTGGATTTTTTATATCCAACCGATTCTGATAATTTGTCCCAAGTTGTGTTATATCTAATGTTTGTATTCAAAACAAATCTTTTAGTTATTTTCCAGTCGATTGACGTACCATAGTATAAGTCCAAATTAAAATCATCCAAATACGCTAAATCGGATTCGGTTCCATCTTTAAAAAATTTATAAACGTCGCTCATTGCAAATATTTGAGGAGATATGTTTACTCTTTTTGTTTCAAATGTATAGGTGTACATCACCATACCCCTATAAGTCATTTCACTCGATGGTGGCATTTGTGGATAAATTAAATCCACAAAATTACCATTCTCATCTACTGTATATTTTCCTTCCCACTCACCTTGATAACTTTTCCAAAAAGATTTTGATGCAATTAAGCTATAGCCAAAAGTTCCCCATTTCTTAGTTCGAAATACGTCTATAAATGATAGTGTAATATCCTTCTGAAAATTAAAATCTGTCGAATAAAACGTTTGTAGTGTAGTAGTTCTTTCTTTTGTATTTCTACTAAGACCGTAGCCTGCTCCATAATAATTCCATATAGGATTTATTGATGTTGAAAAAGTGTGTCCCCATTTCCCATTTATAGAAGATTTATGATATCCCAAATTAAGGGTAGTTGATACCTGTTTTCCGATAATACCTATTGAAACGTTTGATGATGAAAGAACATCTTTTGAAAAATTAACATAGGATTGTAATATACCCACATCGTTCCAATCATCACTTTCTCCAAATAGTTCCTTTGGCGATAGTTGTAATGTATCAGGTGTTTGTATTTGTGCGTTTGTAACAAAACTTACACAAAGTAAAAATAATATGGTTATTAGTTTTTTCATCAGTACATTATAAAAGTGTCGGTTTCAAATTCATATTTAAACGCTCCATCACCCACAAATGATACCCACCCAACTAAAATATTTTCATTTCCATCATAAGTTGGCCCAATCCAAACCCCACCCTTATGAGTGAAATTATTATCTTGGTCTATAATAATAGTAGTTACATCTAGTACCCTCTGATGTAATTCCTTTATCCATGCATCTGTAACAACAGGATAATCGTTTCTCATTTCTCGTATTACATCATGAACTATTACTTTCCAATCTCTTTGTTCGATTGGTAAAGTTTTAATATATTCTGGCCAATTAGCAACTCCAATTACCTTAAATGGTGTATCTAACATAATTTTTAGTTTAGTTTTATTTTTAATTGTTTACCATCCTTATTTACAGCATCCGTCGTTGATATTGAGGTCAATCCTAATATGTTATTAATTCCTATTAATGGAACGAATGTTATTTTATATTCGGTTTTGTTGTCCAATGTTGTTGATCCGTCCGTTATTAATGAACCCAGTGTTATTGAAGATCCTCTATTAGTACCAAAATTGGTTGGGTTACCCTTTGTTGTGAAATCAATTTTTTCAAAACTTAGTGCAGTATTATCGTAATTTAATTGAAATTGTGTTCCTACGACTTCGTTCTGAAGTGGGTCTAAAGATATTGTTATTATAACTTTTCCACCAACTATCTCTCCCATTAAATAAGCTTTTATTTCGTTAGAAGTAGATGTACTCATAGTCTTTAAACTCATACTTCTAACAGAATTACTAGCAATATTACTCTGGCTCTGTTGTGCAGAATGAGATAAATTTACATCACCAACCCATGTTATGTTTACATTATAAGTATTATTAAGTGTTCCTGTATTCAAACTGAATGGAAATAAACTTCTGGTTGAATTAAATTGTGTGTTCCAATTAGATTTTGTTATTGCATCATAATCAGATTTACTATACAATTTCATCAAATAAGTTAATGCTGAAAACTGTGTAAGAGATTGTGCCCCAGTTAAGTGCTGTAATAATCTATACGTATCAGCTTCGTTGAATATGCCATTTCCATCTACATCTGCGTTCATAAACTGAATACCTGATGTAAATTCATTCCCACTTTCATTACCGAATAATCCGCCCAACGATAATTCTTTAAATGCCAAATAAACATCAGATACTGTTACAATACTATTGTATAAAGAGTTTAATTCTGTTTGATTAGAATAAGACAATTCAATCCCGTGTTGTTTGAATACTGTATTTGGTGAAAATGAATAATCTGCTCTAAATGCATACCATCCATCCTGTAATCTTATATTACTTTGGAATGAACTTGCAGCAACTTTACTGGTCAAATTAATATTTCCTGGTACTACCCATTGTTTCCACCATCCGTTAAAATCCATTGGTGTAATTGGACCTTCGTAGATATCAAATAACTTTACATATTTTACATTGTTTAAGTTAATACCGGTTCCACTAAATACTCTTTCATCAATTTGTAATCTATGTCCGTTTCTTGATTGTTCGTACGGATTTATAAGCGACCATTCTACTTGTCCAGGAACTATAGTTGCTCTGATTCCGTCGGATATTTTTGCTGTATCTAAATCGTTTGTTAAATCTACTTTGCCCAATCCACTCATTGTTCTTGATGTATTGGTTGTTGTACCCCATAAATTATTTACAAATGTGTTTGCTTTCGCTGAAAATTTAGTTTCATCTACATTTCCCCCAAAATCAAAATTAAATCTTGCTGTTAGAACTTCCCCGTTTGAGTGAGTTACCGAATTGGTATAAAACTCTGTGAATGTTGCATCGTCAGGATTAGTCCAAGTTCCATATTCAATCACATACGGATTAAAAAAGTTGTTAGGTAAATCATTCCATTGAGAACCTCCACTCCATTTAGTTACTGCGTAATCTTCATTACCGCTATTGTTTGGTTCTCCACCTGCCCAGTTGTTGTATTGTCCTTGTATATTACCAGCAGTTTGTCCGTTTGATGTTTTGATCAGAGTTCCAGATTCAGGTCCTGCATCGATTCTCCACTGTCCTTCAACTGCTTCATCAGTTAATGCAAACCAAATATTACCTTGTGGTACATTATTAAAAATAAAAGCATCTTCATCGGCTGAAGTGATTGTCACCAGATATCCCTGTTGTCCTTTGAATGTTGTTGTTAATGCTGCGGATCTTGCACCAGTATAAGTTGCCGTTGTTGATATTGGTCTATAAAAGTGTCCATTTACACCATTGTAATAATATCCCGTTGGATTGACAGTTGCTGCAACAGATAAAACCACATTACCCCTTACTGAACCCGTGTTTACTTTTAGAGATGATAATGCTATATTAATATTAGACATCGTTCCAGTTACAACTAAACGAGTCTTATTACCTGCTAAAGTAAATCCACTTGCTGCAGTTAGACCTGTTGTTGTTATTAAGTTAAATGTTGTACCTGATGGTGGATTTACTAAACTGATTGATGCTAATAGGGTTGCAGTAGAATTGAATCCACTTAAACTAAATCCACTTGCATCTTGTCCAGTTGTAGATGGTAAAAAAGATTTAGAGTCCGGAGCAGATACACTCTGTCCGAACCCTAAAAATGAAATTAGTAAAAAAAATATTACTAATAATTTCTTCATATTATTCTACAATTAAGTTTATTTTGTTACCAGCTCCATCAACAGCATCAGATAAAACAAAGTAGAATAAACCCGCGGTATTTGTTAATTGAACCTTCGGTGTGAAAATTAATTTGTATGGTTTTCCAGTTTTAATTCTAGCAGTTTTTATCTGATCGATTGAACCAAAAGTTAATCTACCATCTTTATGTGTAGAGAAATTTGTCATGGTTGATCCAGCATCGAAAATCACATTATCCAAGGTTAATTTGGATTCATCATAATTCATAATAACCTCTAATCCTGCTAATCCTTCTTTTGTTAGGTTTGTAGTTAATACAACTTTACCACCTTCTAATGTTGATGTTACACTCAATTTAGCAGTCTCTAATGCCTCAGTTCTATAAGCCATTGATTGAGTTGACATAGTTGTCTTGGCGTTAATAGAATTTACAGAATTTGTAAATTGACCAGCATTAATTCTACTTAAAATTTCTGAAGGATCTGATGAATGTGACCAGTTCAAATCACCACCCCACGCAAATACAGCATAAACTTCTTTAACTGGAGTATCAATCTTAACTTTATTTTTAACGTTACCGTCTAACCAATCCTGGTTTAATAAACCACTTTGCCATCTCCAGGAAGTTGCAGTTGATGTTGGGATGAATGCGTTTGCAGAAACGTCTTGTCCCATAACATAAGCGAATGAATAGTATGAATCTGATTCATTAAATACTGCATCATTCTTAGTTATATTACCAACTTTCTTCTCCAAATTAGGGTATGTAAAGAAATTAGCATTACCACTAATATCAGTTTGAGAATGCCCTAAAAATGATTTATAAGCATCTGATACAGTAATGACATTATTCATCCAAGCTTTTTGAGAAGCAGGACTTACAAATACTCCAACGGAATCACCAACTTTAACCTGTGTTGTAAATAGTGCTTCTCCGGTAGCATCCAATGGTAATTGTGCAACCGGGGGTAATGCCCAATCGATCGTTCCGTCGGTTTTCAATTTCATCAACTGAACATTATGATCAGTGATTGTATACCCCTGTGGAAATAACACTTTAACCTTGAATTGAGAAGTATTACCAACCACATTTGTTAATGACAGATTTGTAGAGCTTCTTGTGATTGGAGAAATGTTTGCAGACAAATCGCTAATAGCATACGCTAAATCCAATTTGTGTATATCATTATAGGTATTTTGATCCTTTAACACATATTTTTGTGTTGCAATATCTCCATTAATCGATGCATCGGCTCTTTGAACTGTTAATTGACCAACGTTCCAATCGTTGTTTGAAGTGTAAGCCCAAGGTGTAGCCTGATATTGACCATATAAATTAGTAGCTGCCACATTTGCAGCAGGTGTAAATGAGTAATTGTTCCAACCAGTAAAGAATGTTTGTGTTGAACTACCCTGCGTAAATGCCGTGCTGTTTGCCACCATTGCTAGTGCTTTGTTATTAAAAGAATATCTTAACCAAAAATAGCGAGGAAGAGAAGTACCTCGGTCTACAGTGTACTTCACAGTTAATGTATCTCCAACTTTGTAAGGGGGAGCAGGGGTTACCGATTGAGACACGGTAATTTGAGCAAATGACGATAGGGACATTAATATTCCCAGGACTGTTAGTAGTTTTTTCATTTTAGTTTAATAATTGTTTTATTGCTGTTCCGCATACCTTTTTAATAACAGTGGAAACAGATTGCTGATTCATCTTACCTCCTTCGTCAACAATTAATGTTGACACAGATATTTCAGAAGCCTTTTCTGTTATTAAACATTCTTTTATTTTTTTTCCTTTGTTATCCAAAAGATATGCCTTTATTTTTAAAACGGTTTCAGCGTTATTTTTGTGAAAAACAGCAACGCTGGATTTAGTAGTTTCAACATCGAAGAACAAAAGGTCTATATTGATTTTGTAATCAAATTTGCTTTCATCTTCAACTATATCAAAATTTGTTTCTTGCAGATACTCTTCCAACAGGTTCTTAAATCCAAAAGTCAACGGCCTGGATCCTGCTAGATTTCCAATCTGTATTTTGTTGGTAATGTCCCCTATGAGAACAGATTTCCCTTGTCCAAATGATTGGAAAGCAAAAATAGATGCTATTAATGTTAGGGAGAGTAATTTAAATAACCTTGGCATTTTTTCCTATTTTATTAGGAAAAAATCCAGCATTCCCCCAAAATGGGGAGACAAATAAAGAGTCTTTCTGGTCGGGGGTCGTGTTCCCTAATCAGAAAGACTATAATAATTTGTGTGTAAAAAGATGTTTACTTTTTTCACAGAATGAGGATTCTTTCGGGTTTATATATCCAGTAAACCCCAAAAAACCCTAACTCATAAATATTAATAAATTATAAAGAGATTTGAAATCTATCCCTCATTTTTTTAAGTGTATCATCAGGAACCCCGTGTAAGTTTTTACCTTCGTGACGATTTTCTACTATAATAGAAAAGACCTTGTAATCATACTTAGAAGCTAGATCTAGATATGCTTGCATTTCCCAGTCTTGTGTGAATGTATTAGAAACTGCAATTTTATGCTTTCCCCACACCATTGCAGACTCAACTTTTGATCTACACCATTCGTGTGCATCTTTTATTTTGGAAGGATTAAAGACATATTCGCCGGATTCTTCTATAAAATACTGGTCTGCCTCAAAATAGGTATCGGTAATTTCTGACGCAAAAGTTGATTTGCCAGATCCTGGTAATCCTCTAACAAGGAATAAAGATTTCTCCATTTACTTAATTTTTAAGCAATTTACAGTGAATTATTGAAAAATAAAAATGATTTATCTACCTTGGCCTCTGTAGTTTCTTTCCTTGCGGTCGTGTTTGTTGTGGTTCTTTTTAGCTTTACCGTTTCTTCTCTTACCGAAGGTAACTTTTTGACTGTTTGATGCTCCTTTTGCCTTTGCCATATCGGGGGTTTTTCTCTATATATTCCCCGAATTAAAATTTTTAGTGACCATAAGGAACGACATATATGTCGTCCCAGGAATCGCTGCTCATTTCTTCGAGTATAGATTTTGCTAAAGTGAATCTTCTGTATCCATCTTCTTTCAATTCTTCATTTAATGCAGATAAAACGTGAAGTATTGGAATAGCGGGTAAAGGATCATCATAAAGATCTTTAGTAACCGGTTCATCGCCATAAAAGATCTCAACGTCAATGTAATCCATACCAAGATCAAATAATTCTGAAGATTTTGGATCTAAATCTAGATGAACACCTTTAACATCATTTAAAAATTTCCAGTCTTTAAATTCTGGGGAGATCTCTTTTCTTTTGGCAAATAAAATTAATTTTGACAAAGGACCATGTCCTATTTTAGAAAGATCGACCCTAACTACTTCGGAGAAAGATCTATTACCTAATTTTCCAATAATTAATTTAATCTCGTATCCCATGTCATTCGATCTATTCAAAGTAATTCTTACTAAAAACTGATGTGACGAAATCGTCAGAATGAATTATTCTTAAATATTTTTTAGGATCTATTCCCGATTGATCCTGGTGTACCCAAACTTTTTCGGAGGGTTTAAGTGGATGAGGAAGATGTGTATTCCAGTCTTTTTCTGCAATTCCTCTTTTAAGGATTACTGTCTGTAAATTTTCTACTGACATTTTGGTTAATATTTATTGTGGTCGGTAAATAATGGATCTATAGTATGATTTATCTCTTCTGATTTTTTTCTCTCCATATAAGCTAAAGCAGTTTTTCCCATATGATCAAATGGGTCGAAATTGTCATTAAACAATTCTTTTTTCATTCCCGGGCTCACACCATTTATTTCATTGAATGAATCTAATTTCTTAGCAATCTGTTCCAGATATTCTTTACTTGGCATCATAATTTATATATCGGGCTATTTAGATTCGTAGTAGTATTTGAAGTTGTCTTTGAAGGATTCCGCATATTTTCTTACCTGATCGCTATCGAAAGAATTGTGAATCCCGGTTGAAAGAAATGCTTGCATCTCATCCCTAATTATTTTATCATCATCTGCATACCCCAGTTTAACTAATGCTTTTTTTATTGAGGTATAAACTCCTTTCTTCATCGAATCTAATATGACATTACAAGATTTTTTGTATGCCTTGTTTGTGAAATATAGTCCATGAGCTATTTCGTGATTCATAGTCTGAATATCAACATCACCAGCACTGATTAAATACCAATCACACCTTTTACCCCCGTTTTTATTCTGCGAATCAATTGAGCAGTAAAAGTATATTCCGTTCATAACTTCATCATATTCTGTCTCCTTATAAAATTTATCATGAGCTTTTTCCAGAACATTAGAAGGTATATTATAACCGCTCCAATCATAAGGATAGGTGAACATTTCTGCTCCTCTTTCTTTTGTATAGGTCCTCATGAATTCCTCCAAAGTAAAATACTTATTCCTTATGTTTTTGTACGGAGATTCATAAAATTCTTGATATCTACAAAAAAGCATAGCTCTATCATAATCATCGTCTATAATGGCACAATATACCCTAGGTGCTATTTCTTTAACCTTCCCTGCTACCAATCTGCTTTTTATTTTATACATATTATACTGGTATTATCTTCAAAAATACGGACAATCCGCGATGAATTTTTCTGCTTAAAATTCTAGTGCCCTGTTTTTAGAAGATTTCAGAATTTGAGGAATTTGTAAAAAATCCCTAGATTTTTTGAATATATAAATTAAATAACAACAAATTATGGGAATATTGATATTAGCAATCGGTTTATGTGCTTTGTATCTAATCTATGTTAGCAAAATTAAAAAAGCAGAAACTAAAGTTCAGGAAGCACCTGAAAAAATAGAGCCTCTAAAGGCTGAAGAGGTTGTATACGTAGTAGAAGAACCAGCTAAAAAAGCAAAAAAACCTGCTGCTAAAAAGCCTGCTGCTAAAAAACCAGTTGACAAAAAACCTGCTGCTAAAAAGCCTGCTGCAAAGAAAACTAAAGCAGAAATAGTAAAAACAAAGAAAGCTAAGAAGTAATTAGTATTAAATAAAATTTGGGGGCGATCAGGATTCTGGTCGCTTTTTTTATGGCTATAATTCAATTAATGCAAACAGAACTAACCTATAACATTACCACTGATGATGGAAGTGAATATACTGTAATGGTTATGGAAGATCTATACAGTGGACATTTTTCGATAGATGCTTTTGATGAAAATTCTGAGATGGTAGAAGACGAAGAAAAGCTACTAGAGATTAGTGTCTTGATAGAAAATCAAAGAAGTTAGATTTCGTCTAAAATTCCGGATTGAATTAGATCTGACACGTTGTCTATAGATTTTTGTAGAGATCCTTCATCCTTTCTTTTAGAGATTTCTTTAATTACTTTTTGTTTTATATGGACTGGAAGTCTATCATAAATTTTAGTTATCTTAATAGGATCATTGGAATAGTTTTCTATAATATAGATCGAAACATCCATATGATTTAGAAATCTACTCAGATGCTCTTGATCTCTATAATCAATAAGATCCCACGATAAAGCAATTGAAACATTATAGGGAGTTCCGTTTGCAACGTCTTTAGCAAGAAGGGTTAAGGTTTTTTCTGAAATAACATTATCGGCTAAAACTAGATTCTCAGGGTTCATTAGAGATAGTCCTTCTAAGGATGTTAGTAAATTTCTAGAACAATTAAATCCAGATCCTAATATTTTTGGAGATCCAATAAGATCAGTTAAAAGATTATTATTACAAACAAAATCCCCAAGAACCTGAATAGGTCCATCAACTAAAGTAGTTAATAAATTATTCGAGCATATGAATTTTCCACTTAGTCTCTCCGGAGACCCTTTTAGTGATTCAAGTTTATTCTCTGAACAATTATATAATTTTCCAACTTTCTTTGGACCTCTTTCTAGAGTTTTTATCAAATTGTTTTCACATTGAAAAAATCCTCCAATTTCTTCCGGAGACCCTTCTAATGATTCTAATTTATTTGTAGAAACTCTATAATCCCCATTAACCAATATTGGGCCTCCTTCTAGACTTTCAAGTTCGTTAAAGTCTGCTATAAAATTCCCTGGTATTTCTTGTGTACATCCCTTGAGAATCCCGATTTGATTGTACATACAATCAAAATTAACTCCGATCTTTATTGGGGAATGTTTTAGTGATTTTAATTTATTCGAAGAGCATCTAAAAGATCCTCCTATTTCTTCCGGACAATTTATAAGAGATTCTAGATTGTTATTAGAGCAATTAAAATTTCCTGTGACCCTTTTAATTCCTAATTTAGGAAGATTCTTTTGATCCTGTTTTAACCCATTTGAACAATCAAAATCTCCGTCTATTAAAATTGAGCCATCAACGATTTTCCAAGATCCGTTGACAAATTTATTTAAAAATTCTACGGAAGATGAGGATAACGTTTTTACCATTCATTTATTTATCAACGGATATTGTTTCCCAGTACACACTAGGGACTATTCCAGTTTCTTTAAAGTAGGCGGATCTAATTTTTCTCCCCAATTCCATATCGTTTGGAGTATCAAAGATCGTTCTATAATCGATCAAAATATGAGATCTCCCAGACCCCTGGTAGCATGGACTACACAATTGACCCATGCCTTCAATGTATCCGTATCTCAAATCAATGTGGTCCGAGATATTATACTGCGTTTGTGCACCGCACATAACGCATTTCTCTTTTCCGGAATTCATATGCTTAAGTATTGGTTATCCCTCTAAAGAATTGATCACCTTCTGCTTATAAATAGCATCTAAAACTTCTTTTCTTCTAGCGACAGAAGGTTTTGTGTAATTCTGTCTTTCTCTCAGCTGGTTAATCAGCTTGGTCTTAGATACTTTGTTCTTATAAACTTTTAAGGCCTGATCAATTGATCCGTATTTTGTTGCGTCTATTATAATCATAACATAATATTTATCCTATAATTCAACAAATGTTTCAAAAATGTGGGGTCAATTCTCCTTATTCCTTGCGGGAATCCAGTAATTAAAGTAGAAATCCCTAACAAAATCTAAGCTCATGTATTCCGGGGTTGCGTATCTACCTCTTATACCATAATCCCTAACATCGATCAATTCGTCGTTTATTACAATTGAATTTTTTTGAAGTATTCTCTGACTAGAGTCTCTCTCGTGAAGACCTATTATCTCTGTTGCTGTAAATTTTATACGATCCCCGTTCGTCAGAATTAATCTAAATTTTGTGGTGCTAGTTGTCCCGGACAGAAAGTATTTTGCGGATAAAAATAGAGGCTCAATATAAATTTCATCCAGACCAAAAATATTTATGGCAGAATCCCCAAGGTCCTTTATTTTTCTTCGGTCCCTGATCGTTTTTTTCCATTTTGGAATTTTCTCCTCTGTGTGATCGAAAACTAAAGTTTCACAGCTGCTTAAAATCCGGGTATTTAACATTTCTTAGAAATTAGATAGTTTCCTAAAACTAAGAAATCCATTTCAGAATCTAAAAATCTTATTATGGCATCTTTGGGGTATAGAGTAATCGTCTGATCTTTAAAATTAAAAGAAGTATTAAGTAAAATCGGATATCCCGATAAATCCCCAAATACTTTTAATAGTCGATGAAATCTTGGATTATCATAGGGTGTTACTGTTTGAACCCTTGCTGTTCCATCGACATGGGTGATCGCCGGAAGATCAAATCCCTCTTTAACTTTGACTACCATGTTCATATAAGGAACTGGTCCGTCAATCTCAAAAAACTTATCTGCACTTTCTAGTGTGACTGAGGGTGCAAAGGGTCTAAACATCTCTCTCTTTTTAATCACAGAGTTTATTCGATCCTGCATTCCGGGAAATCTAGGAGATGCTATGATGGATCTGTTACCAAGAGCTCTTGATCCAAATTCCATCCTACCCTGGAACCATCCTATAACATTACCTTCATTGAGTAAGTTTGAACAGCTAAATATTAAATCTGTTGGATCCATGTGAGTCCACTCTATCACTTCCGAAAAAAGATCTAATGATTTTTCAATATCTTCTGCACTAAAAGAAGGACCTTGATAAGCATCGATTGGACCCTTTCTTTTCCATTTTTTTACAACATTTATATAATGGAGACAAGCACCTATTGAAGATCCCCCATCGGATGGTGAAACTGGAACCCAAACGTTTTTATATCCGGTCTTTGCTGAAATTTGCGCATTTGCTACTCCGTTGTAAGCACAACCCCCGCCTAGACATAGATTATCACTAATATTAAGCTCGTAGCTGAACTTTACTATGTCAATTAATGTTTCTTCATAGATTCTTTGAACTGACGCCGCTATGTGCTTATATTGAGGTTCTAAAGGATCCTGAGACGATCTTGGTAAGACATTAATTAATGAGGATAAGTCCTCAGTAAACATTATAGAATCTGAATAGTCCCAAGCGAAGTATTTCATATCAACAAAGACATTACCATTCTTGCTGGATATAGTTTTTTTAATTAGGTCATAGTATAAACTAGGATCCCCATACGATGCTAGTCCCATAACTTTGTATTCCCCTTCATTAGGTTTAAATCCAAGGAAAGCTGTAAATGCCGAATAGAAAAGACCTAAAGAATGTGGATAATTTATCGAATGTAATTTTGTTATTTTATTATCCCTGGCCTTGGATATTGTGACAGTTTCTCTTTCGCCAACACCATCCACTGTTACTATGTTACATTCAGGAAAATCTGAGGTGAAATATGCCAAGCAAGCATGGGATAAATGATGGTCAACAAAATGTATTTCCTTATAAAATCCAATTTCTTCGAATAGGACAGATTCTATAGATTTTTCTTTCGGTGCTACTAGATGCCCTATTATTCTTCTAAAATTTTTTATGGGCCTTCTTTTAAACGTCTCTATCTTTCTTTTCCTTTTGGTGTCTGGATTTTCATACCAGCACACAACATCTATGTTCTTTTCGGATATTCCATTAGATTCAAGAAGCCATTTAATCGTTTGTTTGGGAAAAGAGCTGTCTCCTTTTATACCAGAAAACCTCTCCTCTTCCGCTGCACCCAGCAATGTATTATTTCTGTACAGACAAGCTGCAGAATCGTGGTAAAATGCAGAGATCCCAAGTATATACATTCGGAGATTTTGAATTTATATTCCTAAGAATCCAGATGTTTCCATCTGTCCTTGTTTATTATTGCAGAAATGCTTCTTCTGGACATGCCAAATTTTTCTGCTAATTGGATCATTGTGATGGATCCGGATTTATAGATTTTTCTAATCTCCTGAACTTCTGCTTCCGTTAATTTGGAGTTTGGATTTTTTTCCCCACTTAAAAAGGGATTGATAGATTTTTCTTCTTTCATATCCCTTATATATCAAAAACGCGAACACGCGCATTATTCAGTGACTTCTTCCTCTTCCTTAGGCTCTTCTTCTTTTAATTTCTTTAGCTCTTCTTCGTAAGCTATTTTTTCCCCGGCAATTCTAGCAGCTTCTCTTCTCATAGCTCTTTTTTCCTCTAAGGTCATTTTTTCAAGATCTTTCTTTCTCATTTATTCAATCTCTTTTATTTGTATGATCAAATCTCCTTCTCCTTTTATTACCCTGTGCCAGGTCAATTTAGGGATTGTTATGGTATTAAAAGTTCTGGGTAATTCATTCTCTAATTGGATCTTCCAGTCTCTACCTTCAATTAAAGTAACGTCCCTAGTTTTTAAGTCCCGATGCCATAATAATTCAATTGGATCTATATCCTGTGAAAATTTTCTTATTGTAAGATCTTCACCATTATTTAAATCAATATATGGTTTTTGTTCTACCAATATCCTGGATATGTTTTACCTCCCCAAATATGAGCATATCTGTTAATTCTACAAGCCCAATATCCTGCTTTAGTTCTATCCTTCTTTTCTTTGCACTTGTGCCTTGCTGCAAAACTTCTTCTACGTTCAGGATCACTAACTTTAGAAGACAT
>JACCDX011731068.1_pt1 | contig 25375 bp, 22 predicted proteins | sample 7449681 | NCBI WGS metagenome assembly JACCDX01 (sample SAMN15323450, study PRJNA562643) | freshwater metagenome | isolation source: river surface water | place: USA:Blue River Watershed | collected 2017-08-18
AAGGAAAAGGTTGAAAAAACTCCAAAGGAAAAGGTTGCAAAAACTCCAAAGGAAAGGGTTGCAAAAACTCCAAAGGAAAGGGTTGCAAAAGTGGAAAAGGAAGAAACGCGACAATCAACTTCTATTTTAAATGAAGAGGTGTCACAAGTAGAAATTGAGAAGGTAGAGAAGCCAAAGAGTGGCCGAAAGCGAAAGGCTTCGGATGATCTTGGAAAGAATCGACCAAAGGAAAAAAATACTAAACGAGTCAAAGAAGTTAGTGGTAATATGTATTTGGATTTTAAAATAGAGGAAATATCAGGATTTAAATATATTTGTCCATTATCTAGACAAGAATTTAAATCTGGAGAAATCATTCTAATTAAACTTGATCCATATACAACAATATACAAATATTACAACGAAGTTAATTTCAACTTCACCTATGAGTTTGTAAAGAGAAGAGACGAATTATTTGTACAAGTTACATTTAGGAATAAATTTATAACTAGTATTGGCGATCCATTATTTGAAGTTTCGTCATAAAGGAAATCTAAAGGAAATCTGTAAACAAACATTTTATTTTAATGAATAAAGATCAATTCATCAATTTAATTTACCAATTCTTTTTATTTAATTTTTCTTCATTTTATTTTTCAATGTTTGGAACTTGATCGAATAATATAGACAAATAAATTTATTATAGAAATTATTAGGAATATAATAAAAATAGTTGATCGAGTGGTCCAAGCGCACATCCCAGTCTTATCATCTCTATTGGTTCCATTGTTTCCGTATCCATATTCCATTCGACTTTGTCGACCGCTTTCAATATCGTCATCAATAAGTGGATTCTCACGACGATTCTCCATTTTCCTCAACTTTATTAAACGTCGAATGTCTTAATGAGTAAAGAAAAATGCTAGATGCTTTCTCTTCAGTGGTATAATCAAGACTAAAATGTTGCATTTTAATTTTTTCTTTATATAAAATCTTTATTATGAATGTGTGTAAAATACAGTGTAAAATAGTATTTAAATGTGTGTAAGTAGCGAGCTACCCACACATTAAACTAAAATTATCTTTATAAAATGATTCAATGATTCATTGACAACGAAATAATCTTTTATTTCATTAATCATTAGCCAGAGCCCCATTCTTAGCAAGTTTATCAGCCATCTCATTTCCTTCAATTCCACTATGTGCTTTGACCTTTTTGAAATAAATTGTTAGATTATATTTTTCTACAATCTCTATAATTTTTTTAAATTGATAACTGTTGACGACCGGTTCATTTCGTGACGTTTTCCATCCATTTTTGATCCAATTAGACAAATAATTACATAATGAATCAATTACAAAGGATGAATCAGTGAAAACTAAAAAGCCATCAAATTGGTTAATTAAATTATATTCAATCAATTTTTCCAACCCAAAAACAATTGCCATAATTTCCGCGACATTATTAGTCTTCATACCATCTTGTTCGGTAATACATTTTGACACGTTTAAGGGGGAATCTTTATAAAAGAAGGCACCCGATCCAGCCTTTGCACCACTTTTTCCATTTTTTAATGCAGAACCATCCGTATAAAATGAGATATATTGTTTATCTTCACATTTCCAAAAATTCAAATTAAAACCTTTATATTGATCGTCGATAATATCAATTTGCTCATCAATTTTATGAAACTTCTTTCCAGGTAAATTATTTAAGTTTTGTTCTTGGACACCTTTTAACATTCCCAGATTGCATTCCTGTAGATCCCTTTGTTTTTGTTTTTCTTTCAACTTCTGCAAGGCCTTCGACTTCCTGTCCTTGAAATCCAAATTGTTCTTTGCACATTTTCCCTTATACACAGCATGTAAATCCATTGTTACAAATTGTTCGGCACGAATTGTTCTGTTCAAACACAACTTTGCGTACGTGATGGTATATCAACTCATTTCATCATTCGGACACGAACTTGAACGAACTATGAATTTATAAATAAAAGTGCATGTAGAAAAGAAAAAAGGGAACAAATTGTGTCACACAGTCATAGTAGAGTGCGCATGCAATTTTTCATATCAGTAATTAAATAAAATTAAATAAACAACTTGACCTGCCGATTTGATATATAAATTAGATGCATTTTTTAAAAAAATCAGTTGCAATTTAGAGTTCTCAAAAGATTGACAATTTTGTGTGAAAAAGTGAAAAATGAAGACGAGAGGACGTGGAAATGTTTATGAAACTCAACATAAAAAACAAATATCTTCTATTTCAATAAACTTTAAAAGCAAACTGAAACTTATTGACCAACACTTTGGATGCATGATAATACGGATACCCTATCGAAATGGTAACTTGGTTATGGAAGAGGCCAATATGGAAAAGTTATATTCTCCTGGTGCACCAAAACTTAATTTTTCAATTAAATATATTGATTTTGATAAAAATCCAATCTCTTTAATAACAAATGAATATGGTGAAATTATTGAGGGAAGAGCGATTTATCGGTTCCCCTATTATCAATATTCAAATTATAGAAATATATATTTAAACAAAACATTTTTAATTGAAATTATAAAAACTAATTTAAAACGTATAAATCCCACTGAGATTTATGACATATCAATAGCACCTATAAAGTATGTAATTTTAAAAAATGACAAATTGATTTTGGATGTTCCTAATTCTACCAAAATTGAACTTTCAATTGATCAGGATATTACATTTAAATTGGATACACAATGTCTTCTTCATCAAGTTACTAAAATCCAAGGAAATATTATTGTTGGTATAATTTATGGAAAAAAGATTAAAGAGCATTTGGTTCAAATAAACTTGGAATTTTCTAGAGATATTACTAGTGTAAAAATCCAACATAACATTTCAAACGATGATTTGGAAAAAATTACATCAATAACCCCACACTTGCAAATGTTCATGACGTATACACATAAAATAGATATGTCAGGTTTATTAGAAAGCTTGGATGAAATATCGGTCCGTGAATTGGATTATGTATCAAATTACACACTTGAGACCAAAACACCATCAATTAATAACTATATTCAAGGATCATTTTACATTTTACGAGAGATTGACGAATCAACAATATATGAATATAATAGTCCTTTAGTTATTAATAAAACAGAGGATAAACCCAATTTAACAGTAACAGAGGATAAACCCGATATTGAAGCTGATGAAGCTGATATTATTGATGTAGTTGATATTTCTGATATTGATGTAAACATTGATTTATTATCAGATGAGGTGTTTGAAGAAATTATGAAAGAAGTTGAAAATGATGATTGGATGATAAATTTACCAATCGTGAATAATTGTCATTAAAATTAAGTTAAAATTGTTAATTAATTGTTAAAATTGTTATTTGTTAAACTCGAAATAAAAATTAAAGCGAAATTTGTCTCTTTTTTCATTTTTTGTCTCTTTTAGAATTCTCTTTCTCATTCTAAATTGTACTTTTTTAAAAATTGGATTAGTGATTAAAAATGTCTCATCGTGACAAGCCACGTTCATATTCAAGCTCAGATTCTAGTGGTAAAAGTGCCGATTTTTTTCGTGATGAACACAAGGAGGCATTACGAATAGCCGAATCTGAAGTTCGAATAGCCGAATCTGAAGTTCGTCTCGCAAAGGAAGAAGAAAGACGTGTAAAGGAAGAAGAAAGACGTGTAAAGGAAGAAGAAAGACGTGTAAAAATAGAGATTGAACGCGTGGAGGATATAAAAAGGCAAGTCGAGCAAAGGAAGCGCAGAGCAAAGGATATGCTACGTGATGCGAAGCGAAAAAGAGGTGAAGGAGAATGCGACGAAGAAATTGATGAGGCTTTACTAACACAGATATTCCAGATCAGACTACAAATTCCTCGAGAGGTTAATGGGGACTTTTATCGTGGTTTATTCTCAACCAAAAAATGAAAATAAAATTTAATTGAAATTCAAAAAACAAAGTGTCGCAGATTTTCCCAGGTGACTTGGAATCAGATATCATCTTCCCTTTTCCTCTTTCGTCTTCACTCTTTTCCCTTTCGTCTTCACTCTTTTCCCTTTCGTCTTCACTCTTTTCCCTTTCGTCTTCTCGATGTTATCTCTTCGAAGGTCCACCATCCCCACCCAACCTCCTAATTTTTGTGTTTAATTTATAGGATTTTCATTTCGTCATAAAAATCATGAAAATTTTGTGATGAAATTAAATGATGACGTCACCAAAATTCTAGAAGAAAAGGCGGAGTTAAAAATTTTAATGATGGAATTATATGACGTCACTGTTAATTTTCAAATTAATGATGAAATGATGGCGTCAGGGAAATGTAATTGAACACTGTATTAAGATGTCTAACATTTCTAGTATTTTTTCTTCAATAATTGAAAACATTTTTAAACATTTGGATTTTATTGCCTTTATTATTTTGATAATCTTTATAATTTATAAAAATTTAACTATTAATAAACATGTTCTATATGAGGACAATGGGAAACGTGTTCATTTAATACTAGATGATGTTGATTATAATAATGTAATTAATCAAGAACAAATTGATTGTAATCTTGATCCCGAAAATTTAGTAGAATGCAATTATAATAACTCGTTATTTGAATGTTTTAATTGTAAAAACATTTATAGTAAATGTGTTAGATTTGAAAATGATGAGATTTTACATAATGATTTTGGAGTTAAAATTGGTACAATTCCAAAAAATAATCCTGGTAAAGGTTATTGTATGAAGATAAATAATCCTGATATAAACTGCCTACCTAAAACTGGAGGAAAATTAATCCTTGTTAAAAATGAAGATGGAAATTATAGTTTCATTTGTTATTGTACAACTCCAAGTTTATTTGATAGTTTGACAAAATATTCCAATTGTTCAGTATTTCGTGGTTGTGAAAATGGAAAAATTGTTGAAGGTTGGGATTCAATGGAAAATATAACATGTGAATGTAACCCAGGTTATACATTTCATAAAATTGGAATATTTCCAACATGTAAATTTACAAAAAATGAAGTTGTTGAAGTAGATTACGTGGCAAAAGATGAATTTCTATTAAAGGAATATAGGGGATTAAGTTTACCCAATCCCTGTTTATTTGATGCATATACGGGTGAACATGTACCCACTCACCTTGTAGAATTGACAATGACAAATGGAATAGCGCATTGTAGAGTAATCGATCAGGGTGAACATGAATATACTTTAATTCAATTTAATGATGATTATCTTTTGGGTAATGGAGGTAAATACGCAAATGGAGTTGTAAAGTTTGCTTTACTATCCAACAACTTACCAACCGTCTACGAATATATTGATGAATCGCATTATCTTGTTGGAAAACTTGTTAAACGAAATAATTTTGTTTTATATGATCAATTTCCATATTTAGATGAATCTAGTGGAAATAGGGGTGGAAGTGGTCCTATTTATGATTATATACCACTATTGGGAAACTCATACAACATATCACTAGTAGTATATAATGCTGAAACTCCAACACGACCACCTCTAAATGCTTTAATTACAATTTCATTTATTCCTGTTTTTGTTAGCAATTTTGAAGCAACTCATAAATATTTTAGTGGAAATATCCCATTTATTGAAAAGGACTTTATGGAATGTGGCACAATGAAAATGATTTTCCTAGCAAAGGGATTGGGTGGAAAGTTTCCTGATTTTTGGTCCAATGGATTAGAGGATTTGGGAAAGATTAGTGATATATCAGTGTTAAAAAGTACACCATTTACTTCAAGATATGTTTCTAGTCTATTATGTTACGATGAAAATAAGTTATTAAAAATGAACCAAAACAGTATTATTTTTACTGGAATTATTGCAAATTCTAAAAACTATTCATACCCACTTGTAATTTCTAAACAATTGACACAAAAATTTAGAGCGTCTCTTGAAAATTGGAAAAGTTTTGATATTAAAAGTTCAAATTTTATAGTCATTAATGATAGATATCCTGAAATTGCCAAAGATTCATTTGGTGCAAGTCTAACTATAAATAGATTATATGATGATAATGAAATTGGAAATCCTCCCAAGGATTATACAAAATATAATATTGAACGTTCGATTTTTAAATGGTCGGATACCCATTAGTTGATTGGTTCATATAAGTATAATAATATGTTGTACACAATAACTGGAATTTGCATGTTTTATCAAATGGTTAGAGGGTTTAATTCATATTTAAAAGATAGATCAATACAAGGTCAAAAGGATGTTAATAATTCCATCGGTTCCATCAGTTCCATCAGTTCAAACATTTCACCATTGCCAGATTATGAATCAGATTTCGAAACGGATCAAGAACCCTAAAAGCTGTAAAAATAAATAAAATAAAAAATTGATTAAAACTTTAAAAACTTTATTTTATTTCTCCTTTCCAGATCCACACCATGGTTTATACATCCTTTTATTTATAATTATTTCAGAAATTTCCGATTTCTTATCCATTAATATTTTTCTAAAAGTTTGTTTATTATCAGCAAATTTATAGGTATTAGAAATAACAATGTATTTGTCAAGGTCTACAGGAGTCATTTCAACGGATATAAATTTTACTGTTGACATATTAAAAATCAAATTATCACTGATAATAAACAAGCAGGGATATTTGATTTTATAGGGCTGGAAGTAGTTGTGGTAGTTTTATTTTGTAATAAAGACGTGACATTTTTCGTTTGTGTAAAATCGCTGAACACGTGTTTATTCCCCTCCCTTGTCACGTTCCATGAACAATTTTTTATAAATGGATTTTAGTATATAAACGGAGTTTGATAGAACAACATCTCAGTTAGGGTTCACTAGTCATAGAGTTTACATAATGGATAATTTAATATTGATAGATTTTGATAACACTTTAGTTGAATATAATTATGAGGAAATGGAAGAATTTCTATTTGGGTGCTTTAAAGATCAATTAAATTTGAGAGATGTTAATGTTCCCAAATTAAAATATAAAATTGGTGAAAAGGAGTTTTATAAAAAGGATGAGTTCCTATATTTAAATGAAGTCTTCATCGTTCCGGCATTTTGGTGTCAACGATATTTAACTAATAGTGGAATGGAACATTTTGAAGCTTGGGAAAAGGTTTTTAAAGCAATGGAAAAGGTTTTCAAGAATGAAAATAACTTTTATTATCCCATTGTTAAAAGTGTCATGACACCTGTGACAAAGTGGCTGTTGGATTATAAAAAGGAAAGACCAAATTCAAAGTTTATTTTGGTTACAAATTCGCCAAAATGGATTGTTGATCGCGTTCAATTAATTACAAGTTACGACTATACCCAACACTTTGATTATATATTTTACAATGCCTATAAACCAACTTTCTTTTCGTCAATAGAATTTAAAAATATATGTACAACTTTTGAACCAAAAAATATTTATATGATTGGCGACGGAATATTATCAGATAATATCTCTGCAAGGAGTTTTGCTAAAAGGAATGGAATTAATATTGAGACCTATTATTATAATACTACATGTCAACCTAAAGATTTACCTATTGATGATACCTTTAATGAGCTACTTAAGAATTTGAAAACTTTTGATCAATTTTGCATAAAGTTTAATAAATAAGTGAGAGTGATGGGTACGAAAACATATAAAAAATCTGATTTAATTAACTTCTTTAATTCAATAAATAGTCCATTTCAGAAAGATCCTCTTAAAATTGTCTATAGTATTAATTTTTTGAAAGGAGTCGACAGATATATTAGTAACATTCCAATTAATTTCTCTAAAGTGGATTATGAACTTTATATAAATTATGCTATAAATTTTGCAATTGCTAAATCAAAAACTCTTTGTTCTAATCTACCAAGAACCTATACAATGACTAAAGAGGGAGATATAAAAATATGTGTAAAATGTGTAAATTTTCCGAATTACCCATTTAATGTTAATGACCCAAGATTTGAAGGATCAAATTTACACATTGACTTTATAGATAAAAATTTTAATACAAGAACTAGTTGGGTTAATAGATCTGATATTTCACAATATCTAAACACAATTATAAATCCAATTCAAAGAATGCAATTTGTTGAATTTACAAAAAGATTTGGCGTAGAATATTTAGGAGAGGTAGGAGTAGATGATCGGAAGAATGGCCTAGATGACTTAGAGTGGAGATATAAGTTGTTGTACCCATTTAAAGAAATGTATCCAAACTATGGAATAGAATAAATGTAAAATTTGTGAAAATAAAAATGAATAAAAATTAATAAAAATGTTTATTTTTTGTTTAAAAAGGTAAAGTTTAAATAAGATGTCTAAAGGTAATTTAAATGTTGACATTTCCAAGATATTGGAAAGTTTTCACAGTTTTACAGTTGATCCCAATTCCAAGGAAATGGTCAATGAAAATAGCATAAATAGTATTTTGAATGTTGAAGCAGAGTTAAAATTATTTAAACCAGCACGAACAAATAGTGGCAAGGTGCAATTGTTGAATTATTTAAATATTATAATGGAGGCTTTGATTAATTCAAATATAAAAACATCTCCAATATCACCAACTCAATTGAAATTTTTAGAAGTTTCCACACTATTAGTTGATAAAATTAGCTCACATTTACTATTGTTGGGTGAAATAAACATTTATGAAAGAATGATTAACCTCTTTAGTAATGCAACAAATTTTATTAAAGATAACAAAAGGCTATTCGAAGAACTTACACGTGAAGGTAAAGAGGAGTTGAAATATAGTGAGTTTGAGAAAAATACTAGAGTCGATGGAGTTAATGTGCAGTATAATATGTTGAAAGGGATTGATTTGACAATTGAAAAGTTTAAACGTAGTATAAGAACCTCAACAGTTGAGGCTGTGGAAGATGCGGTTGTTATTTATTTAGTAGGACCCCCTGGAACAGGAAAATCTACATTGGCTATGGCAGCAGTTACAGAGTTTAGTCATGGAACATTTTACAGATTTGATATTGCAAACCTATCAAATTCATATGTAGGCGTTGCCGAAGCAGGATTAGTTAATATTTTTAAAGAATATTCACAACCCAACAAGGAAAATATTACCTTTGTTTTTGATGAAATTGATGAAATTTTAAATTCAACTTCCAACCATATGAAGAGTATTGCAACAACAATTCAAATTCAAATGTCTGGTGGTATCAATCTACCAAAAAATATTTTGATAATTGGTATTACCAATCATTACGCAAAATTATCGGATGCAATGAAAAGAAGGCAAACTGCAAGAATTTTTGTTGACATACCAGACCCACAAGACGTTTTTAAGTTTTTCTCTAGCCTGATAGTTCCACCCGAATTAAATCCATATATTATGATTAAAGATTTCCTTCAAATATTTTTACATAGCAGATTTCTTACGGATAGATATACAAACGCAAATATTAGAGCAATTTATAAAAATATTATAACATTTGTAAATACCAAAGATAACCTACAAAGGTTACGGATTAATGATGTTTACTTTACATTATCCCCCCTGTTTAATTATAATGAAAAATTTGAAAAAGATAGTGCCGTGTTTCCAAATAATATAGTTCCAAAAAATCGCCATGTTTTACCCGATTTTCAAGATGTAATTTCCGCCTTTAAAAGTGTTAAGCCAATGACTGAAGAAGATTATATTGACAATTTAGTTGAATCTGATGAACTAACCAAAGAATTGGGAGAATTTAGAAAACTATTATGGCAGCAATCCACAATTAAAGTAATTGGGAATACTTTTTATTATATTTCAAATACCCTCCCATTCTCAAAGATGGATGGTTTTATTTATAGCAAAATTCCAACTAAAACATTAATAGATTTGGACTTGGATGAGATATATATCATTAATAATAAAGACATGGATGTTGTTAAAAAGATGATTCAAAGCAAAATTAATAATGGAACAAGCATAAATAATGGAACTCTTGTTGGACCTGTAATCATACCAACAGCAAATGTAAATTTTACACCATCAGCCCTAACCTCACAAAATAATAATGGCGCAATTACTTTGGAAAATAGTGACGACGATTCATCAAAAATGATTACCCCCTAAAATGTTTAAATATTAATATATTAATAAATAAAAAATAAAAAATAAAAAAATAAATGTAAATAAATTCAAATATTTTTTTTTGAATTTATTTACATTTATTTTTTTATTTTTTATTTTTTATTTATTAATTTATTAATATTTAAACATTTTAGGTGGTAATCATTCTTTTAAAAATCAAGTGGAATATGTTGAACAGCCAACTCTGCAATATTAGTCCATTCAGGAGAAGTAGCTGTATGTACTGGAATTGGAACATGACTTGTGTAGCTAGCATTTGGTGTAATATACCATGCACTAATATATAAATAATCGTAGTTTGCATGCAATTTCACTTGAGAACTAATGGCCTTTGCAATATCTTCGTCATAATCATTAAATAGACAGGCATTTTTTAAAGCAGTTTCTTGTCCAAATACACTTTGAGTAATTGGTAAAGGTAAACCCATGAAGAATGAGTTGTCTAAAATTTTAACATTCTCAACCATATTATAATCAGCGTTGATTGGAATTGTAAGATATCCAAGAATTGCCCAAATATCTGGAATAAGAAATTTCTCTAGAGAAATCCTAAATGAAACAGTTGGTTCTTCCTTAGATGGTTCAAATTTATTGACATCTTGTATATTTGTCCCATGATACTTTTGCTTTGTAACAATATCCCATAGCCATCTATTATTTGCCATTTGTCTCTCATATTCTTCCTTTTCAAAATTAATTTCGACAATTACATTATTCAAAAATTGCATCTTTTTTAGAATTGGCATCGTCTCTTGGGCATACGGGACAATATATTTTAGAACGTGCATTGATAGTTGATCTTTATTTGCAGCATTATATGGCGTAGATAGGGTCGAAATAAATGACCAAATTTTATTGTAATTACCATTATTAAAGGTGCTTGGAAAGGCACCTTGTAAATCAGCGACAGACGTATTTGTTTTAACTAGGGAAAACAGTGGGAAACCAGCCTTCACTATAGCATCCTCAAATGGCACAGGTGCTAAAATTGTTTCATTCTTATGAGGCATTTTTACTCCTAGATATTGTCTATTGAAACATGTCATGTTATGAAAGAGGCAATATCCAGAGTAGAGTAATTTTCCACCAGATCGAGTTTCTTTATGACAAAGATCAGTGAATGAGTAAAAACAAGGAAATCCAGTTTTACATTCGCCCCCCAAAGATGTATTTGATATGCGATCAATACTTAGAAGATTTTGAGCAATGGTAAGTTCTGGTTCTAGAGTATTGGCTCCATTAAACTTCCTTCTTCCAGCTATTGTAGTATCCAAATCAATATTTAAGTTTTGTCCTTGTACTTGATTCACCATCGTATATCTTACTTATCTATTAGTTTTTAATTACATCAATTTTTTTAAAAAATTGAAAAATTCAATATAATTATTTTCTCCATAACATGGTAGAATTTTGTGCATTTTTGAAATATATGATTCAAGATCCATTACTCTTGTACTATATTTTTCCATATTACTAAATTTAACATTTGATAGGTCTAATTTAATTGGTAATTTTGAAATAGAATTTAACATGTCTGGATCTATTGATGGTTTTTTCTGCTGCTTTCCATTATCAAAATTTATACAATTTTTATATGATAGATCACATTCAATGAAAAATATCTGATAACTCCATATAGTATCTTTGGGATCATGCCAAAATAAATTAAAGACATCATCTTTAATAGTTATTGATTTTGGAAAAAACTTTGCCTCTTCTATAAATTCTCTAATTGCACCTAATTTCATATCTTCAAATTTTTTAACTTCCCCTCTTGGTATCGAAAATTTTTCAACAAATATATCGACCCTTTCCTTTTTTTTGGAATTGTACGGTAATTCTCTTTCCAATACAACTAAATTTCTTTTAACTTTATCAAAAACAACTAAGCCAGCACGATGATTACTCATCTTATTCACTCGATTCACCCTTTAAAATATAATTTTTAATATCGTTTAATCTATTATCAACCAACTTAACCAAGTTGTCAAAAGTAGAATCATCTTCAAATAGCCTTAAAGAATCATTCTCAAGTATAAATCTACCATCTATATCATAATTATTTTCTTTAATAGGTTCGTTTAACAAATAATCGGTTAAATCTTCGAATTTATCTACATCTGAAAATGTATCATTGAAAAATGACGATATGGTATCATATTTATAAACCTTACAATCAATATTATAAAAATTTTTAACATTATAATATATAAAGTTTGGTAAATTTGATTCTAATAAATATTTATAAATAACTGGATAATGATAAAAATCATCAAGAATGACCTCCTTCATATTCTCTATATTTTCATTAAAAGTTTTCATATTAATTCTCGTGGTATGCAAGGCAATTACAATATCAAATATTATTCGTCCATATAGTGTGGCATATAATGTTACATCTTTAGTAACCTTTGAAACTAGACGAACTTTTGGCTCACACTTTCCATCTAACAAGGAATAAGAATATGGCGATTTATACATTTTCCCTCTATAAACGACTAACGGCGTACTCTCAATTTTTAATTCTCCATTCAAAAGATAACTTTTTGGTCGATCAAAAATTGGTATAATTTTATCAGTGTAATCTGAAGTTGGTTTCATAAAAATAAACTTTTGTTTAGATTCTCTCTTTGAACCTCTGTAAAATTGAATTCCAATTGTCCCCTCAACTGCTTTATAAACAAACTCTCCATCTATCCTCATTTTTCCAATATGATATAATTGTGTATCAACACACTTCATTTTAGTAATAGAAAAATGTTTTGATGGATAAATAATTTTGTGTTGTAAATAGTCTGAAATTTGTATATTATAATCACATATCTCCTTCACCACTTCTCTTCCTCCAGAACATTGGGTAAAACCAGCAAATAATTCATTTTCAAAATTGAAGATGAAGGTATTGAAGGGAATTTTTTGAACTGTATCCATTTCACGGCAACTAGGGTCTTTACATTCAAAGCCATTGTCCATTAATCCATTAAAACATTTTGGGGGTTTCAATTTGTTTCTTTGTACTGATAATGAAAATGCTTCTTCACATTTACCCATTGATGAATTAAAATTGGATTTTAATGGACATCTTTTTAAAATTTTCCGATTTTTAATACATTCAAAATATAATGGCGGTAGAACATCTTCATTTTGATTATATATTTTAAAATTATTATACCTTTTATAATCATTGACTTTTACTATGGTTTTTTCGCCTTCCTTTTTACATTCATCAAAAGACTTGATTGGATTTAAATTGTCATCAAAGTTTAAATCATTTAATTTTAAAATAACATCAGAGCCAAAGGACGCATATAATAATCCACCATCAATTTTAATTTTTAATTGAGGAAGCTTTTTAAATTCATTTCCATTAAAATAAGAATTTTCCGGATTTTCCAAGACATCTTCAGTTTTAATAATATTTCCATCCTTTACAGTAATCAGTTTTAAATTGCTATCACTATTAATAATTGGAAGTTTAAAAGATGATAAATGATGCGCAATAGAATAATCTTTTATATATTGATCAATATCATCAATGATATTAATTTTTGTAGTTTCCTTAAACATAAATATAAAAATAACTATGTTTATTACTATGAATATTAATATAAATACTGTTTTTATACTCATAACCTTACATCAAATTTCACCTTCCAAGTCCTAGCTTGTAAGGTTAAGATGGATCAAGTTTTATATAATTTAAAGGGTGAATTAGAGAGAAAAACAAATGACCTATTAATTTGTCAAAATATATTATTAGAGTCATTTGGTTATGAGGGGACATATGATTTGTATGCAACTCTAAAAACACTTTCATATGATGAAAATTTTAGTAAAGTATTACAGGAATTGAAGAAGGATCAAAACCTATCAGATATAGAAACTGATGATGAATCTGATTTAAATTCAAATGATGATATGGACGTTGAAGAGTTTAATGATGTGCAAAATGAAGAAAATTTAAAAAGGATAAGACATGAAGAATTAATGAAAAAGTTGTATTCGGTTGGAAGAAATTTAGAAAATGATTTTTTCAAGGTAAATGAAAGAACGAGAACTATAATAAATTCGCAGGTTGATGATTTTTTCAAGAGAACGGGTGTAGGTGTGGTTTATCCTCATACTTTAGCGAGAATATTTTATAGGATTAGAAATTTGAATGTAAGATATTCTAGTAACGAAGAAGTTTTTAATTCAACATGTCATAATTCCCAATTTACATTAACTAATTATGAAACTGTTCCTATGGTTAAAATTCATGATTATTTAGATGATGATTCTTTAAATTTATTGAGAAATGCTAATGAAATTTTAAAGTTTAGTAAAATGAAAATGGTTAAATAAGATCTTTGAACACTAAAAATGTCTAGATTGAAAAGAAATGCCTTTAAAGAATCAGTTAAATTGACTAAAATGATATTAGATAATGAATCAGCCTCAGAGGAATCATCTAAAGAAGACATGGAAATCACGGAAGATTCTACACCACCTATCATAAAAACTAATAATTTAAATAATTTTTTTAAAAGTATACCACCTCTTTTAACGACACCAGAATGTTCTGAAATTTATAAGCCATATTTAAACATTTGTGAAGAAATAACACAAACACAAGATGGTGATTGGAAAATTTTAGAGGATTTCTTGGATAAACAAATTGAAAAATACACACGTGATTTTAATGAAATCCAGAAAATTGCCAAGGGACCTCCAATACTTCCTAAAAATATTAAAACTCATTTTCAAACGTTAAACAAGGATTATAATGAACAAATTGAAATTTTAACAAAAATAATTGAATCCCGATCAATAGTAAATAATCATAACAATAAAAAGAACAATGACAATAACGAGTTAATTGTAAAAGAATTTCTAGGCAATTATACCAAAGATTTATCTGAGGAAGAAATAATAAAATCACTTTTACTGTTAATAATGATGATTGAAGTGAGGAAGGAAGATTGGGATTATTATTTAAATCCTTTAGATAAATTAACCCAATCCTATCTAACTTCCACAGTTTCTAAAGTAAAAAAAATAATCAAAAACAGTAAATAAATTGCAGTTTTAATTTTTTATTTTATTTTTTATTTTGATTAACATTTTGATTAAAAGATGTTTAAATTGTGTTGGGATTAATCATTCCCCTTTAATCTGCTTAAGGATAAGATTTGACCTATCATTAAATTCATCCTGACGCCTTTTTAATGATGAAATAGTTACTGCGTTTGAAGTGGAAATATAATTAACACTTTCAACTTCAAATTGGATAACTCGCTTCATTGAATTATAATTTATCATAAAATCTAAAGGATGAGTTTTAACATTTTTAATTCCAAAAACCAATTCTTCAATCCATCCACCAATATAATCAATATAAACTTTAAAATCATTAATTGTATATCCCAATAAATCCTCATTATTCATTACAAATTTAATGTATTCAAACTCTACATTTTTAGCATCTTCAATCATTTCTGAATAATTATTTGTATCTATACCAGTAAAACTCTTCTTTAAACATCTAAAAAGGTATGCAAACAACTCAGAATGTAACCCTTCATCTCTAGAAATATAATCATTTGCTGTAATTACACCATTTAAACGACCAATTGTTGACGCCTTGGCATTAATTAGATGAATAATAGCAAATGATGTTTGGAATAATATTCCCTCTGCTAAAACCATACCAAATGTTTTACTCAACAAATCCTTATCCATATATTTCTTCATAAAGTCCATCTTTTTTTGAATAATCCCATCTAAATCTTTATATCGATTAATAATCGAGTTACGTTCACCTTCAATTACTAAAAGAGCTTCCAATTGTCTAGCATAAGTCTCTGCATGAATATTTTCCATGTTATCTTGTGCAGTTAAAATTGATGTAATTATTTTACTATTAAATTCATTAAAAGAGTTTAAATTTTCTGATATTCCATTTTCAGAACGAATGAAAAATACCATAAGTTTTAAAAGTGCCTCCTTTACATTTTCTGGAAATTTTTCAAATGTAGGTGTATCAGTTTCAAAATTAATTGATGTTGCCAACCACATTTGCCTAAATTTTGTCAATATCGTATATAGGGGTCCACTCGTAGGATGAATCTCTGGTGATTCGCCAACAACTTTTACGGGTGCCTCAACCCATTTTTCAAAGATATTCAAAGGTAAAGTGTCCATTTCTTAGTTTATTTTCAGTTGCGAAGATGTGCTATAGACTTGATTGAATTTTCAACTACCTTTCATTTTATTAATCATAGTATTTATAGGTGATAGTAATTACAAAATACTTCAAGTGCTTCGATGATTAATATGTTGACTACGCTCGATGAGTTTCATCACAAGTAAATATGTTGTTGTAAGAAATGGGTTTGCCCACTAAAATTGATAATCAAAACGCCCTATTGTATACATTTGAACGAGAAAAGCTATTTGATTTTAATTATCATTTAAAAACTCAACCACATTTGGCATCATGGATAAATGTACAAATTCGATTAAATCAAGATATTTCTACAACGACATTCGAACAATTTAATAGAAATATATATGTTAGATTAATTGGAACTGAAGAATTTTGTAATCAAGTACATTGTAATCCATATTATTATCGTTCACAGAATTGCTCCCCCATAAACAAACCAATTATCTTTAAAAGTGGAAATAGTGATGTCTTTGCATGTCAAAACTCGTGTTTCAATATTTATAATGGTGCTAAAGATGAGGATGATAATTTATATAAAGCACCCTTTGTAATGTTTAATAAATCACAAAATTGTTGTAGTATTCATAATGATGCATTTTTTAGAATGGGAATAGATGATTCAATTAGATCCGACGTCCCAACACCAAGAATAACTACCATAGGAACCGGTTTTGATTTATCAGATGAACCATATAGGGATGCAGCTGGAAATGAAACATTTAAATTTAACTTGAATAAATTTTATTGTGATGATTTTAAATATAAATTTACCGATGGAGAATGTAAAGCCTCTACCAGTGAATGGCTATTTAGTATACTTGGAAGTGAAATTTTATATAAATCTATTCAATATGGATCTAGAAAAATTAGCAGTGGCATTGGTTTAAATGATGTTAATAGACCAGACCTTCCCACTGTCTCACCTGAGAATCTTAAAAAGATTAAAACGTTTGATGAGTGGATATCACATGTCAATGTCAATGCCCATTTCTTTAATATAAATCTAACATTAAAGGATTTGGGAATAACGAGTGAAACACGTCATTTAATTTTTACAACTGAATATGGCTGGCCAGGAAGATTAGTTGAACCTCTAATTGTATATAAAACTATAAATCCCAATGCTCCCATTGATGACCCCATTTCCATTTATAAAATTGTAGATTATTCAGTGGGCTCCAAATTATTACCACAATTTCGATATGATGAGTATGGTAGACGTGAAAGTGATGAATATGATTTAATTGGGTCTTACGACATGTTGAGAAAATTAAATGAGTCCATGGTTGGAAAATTTGATGATCCCTTTGATGTACAAAGTTTCATGTTTTTAGAGTTATTAGAGGCAATTAAAGAATTTTTATCTGGAGATGCTGCGACCCTATCTTTAACAATTGGAGCTACATTTCTTAACGAGATTTCATCCGCACTGATAAAACTCTTTAAATTTGGCCAAGAAAAATTTATAAAAGTTACAACAAATATGATTGGTATTGCACAACGAACTGCATTTTCTAATATCATTAAAGCCTCGGGATTTCAGGCCTTGAAACTTGGAACCCGATTATTTAAATTTGCAATATCATCTCTAAAAATGTTGACAGTTGTTGGAATGATTTTAGATGTTGTAGGATTGATTGATTTATTTTTCCTAGGATCAGATGTTTTTGGTCAAAATAACCTAAGAGATAAATCATTCACCGAGTCCTATAGTAAAGCTGATTTAACAATGCTTGAACAGGTGTATGGTTATAAAACTGTAGAATTTTCTCCTGCATATTATTTTGAACTTTTTAAGGCACTAAATTATAAAAAGATGCCAGATCGAAAATCGCAATATATAAACTTGTTAAAGGATGAAGGAACGCCAGATTTAGTGTATTCTACATCAGTTGATTTAATAAATTATGATAATTTACTCAAACATCAATTTTTTTGGCAAACTGAATTTTTATTAAGTTTAGAGAAAAATTCGGATAACATTAAAATTGATTGGGGTGATGAAGTAGAAAACATCCAATTTGACGCCTTTATAGATGGTCTAAAAGCTCCTCCACGCTCCTATGATGGCTATTCTAATTATACTCAGCGATTTACAAAAAGGAAGAAAAACGTTGGAATATTTATAATAATATCAGTTATTTTATTATTAATTGGTTTAATAATGACATTTTTTAGACCAAATTTAACTTCTACAGGTAATGAGTCAAATGGTTCCAATGGTAATGATTTAGAGATATCTGAAAATTTAAATGTAAAAAATGATTTAAATAATCAATACACAACAATAATAAATACACTACTCGGTTCTTCTTTAATTGCATCAATGGCAACATTTTATTTTACATTCAATCCACAAAAAAATGAATAAAATAAATCTAAAATTAATTATAAAAATTCATTTTACTCAATTGGGTTTCAATCTCTAGGAGTCTATCATCATTAACATTATTAACATTACGCTTCTCCTTTACAATTTGTTTACCAAGATTTAAAACTTGTGTCCTTTGAAAGAAAATGTCACATGATGTATTTGAACATTTTGTTGGGAAGGCGGGCCCCTGACATGTTTTACATTCGTTATATAAATTGCAAGTTTTTGAAAACAAATCTTCAATATCATATACTCTTTTTTGTGGGACCCTCTTCTTTTTAAAAATTTCATCTAACTCGTTTAGTGGAAAAATTAATTTTAGGATTGATTGAGTTGCTGTAATTAAACTATTGGCATAATATTTAGAATCCCATTCCAATTCATTATTTAAAGTGTAAATTGGATCTTCAACATTATTAGTTACCATTTTCGTGGGTCCCTTTAAAACAATGTATGAAATTTTATCACCCACTTGTGGTGTAGAAAATGATGTGCCACTGCGAGATTGCATCTTTTTAATTGTACAAATGTGTGAAACCTTTCTATTACCATAGTCTTCTATATTTTTAGTAATTTTTTGACCCTTTTTTAACTTGAAAATGTCCACATCTTGATAAACTAATAAATCATCCAACACTTTATTTAAGTATACTTTAATGTTATTTTTAGAAGTTTCAGTAGATTGTTCATCGGCTTTACCAATAATTTCTTCCAAGATAAAATTAATAGCATCAGTTACTAGTGGAATTGTATCCGATCTTACAGATTGAATACCCTTAACATCAATTTTATTCCTTTTAATTACAACTTGTCCGTCAATTTCTTTAAGCGAGGAGGCATCATAATGACCCCCAGCATATTTCTTCTTTTTATCCAACATTAAATAGGGATGATAAATCTTTTCAAATTCAATTTTACAAGGCTCTTGAAAGAATTTATTTACATATGCAGCCAACTCATTACCCAATTTTAATGCATCAATTATATCTATATCTTCAAAATCAATCATAATTGAATCCGTATCACCATAAATTACATTATATCCCATATCTTCAATTAAATCCTTTGCTTTGGTAATCATATCTCTACCAAAATCAGTAACAGTTCTTGAAATTTGAATACATGGTAAAATTCCCATTACACCTCCTACTCCCGTAAAACCATATAACGCATTAGCATTTAACTTGTGAGCAAGTTGAAGAGAATTGTACAATTCCTTTTCTAATGGATCTTCCGTTTTATTCATCAACTCTTTAACCTTTTTTCTTTCCGCTAAACAATGATTTAAAATTTTTGGTAAAATACCTTGCCTAACAGTTTCCTTTACAAAGTAATCATTTCTTGTGGGCGATTTATAACATTGTAATGTACCATTATATTCAGAATCATCATCCTTTATAATTAAAGTAGTATAACATAAATTATGACGAATCATAATTGAGGGATATAAAGAGGCATAATCCAAGGTACTAACTTTACCTTTATAAAATCCAAATTTTGGTTCAATTACCATTCCACCATTAAAGTTTTTGTTACTATTTAAATCACTAAAATTATCACAAATAATAAATATATCCTCGCGCAAGGTGTGTAAAATTAGAGCAATACTTCTAGCTTGTTGGCGTCGTGTAACAATTGTATTATATTCAGTATTGCAACATTGTGCCATTGTATAATCGTTTAAAATAATTTTCCTAACCTCGGCTAAATGTATTACCAACTCGGCATCATTTACACAATATTTAATTAGATTAAAACGATCAATATCATCCTTTTCCCATGAAATTTGAATTTGTTCATACTCCTCACCGCGATATTTGTGTATATTTGTACTCATTTTATAATTTTTCAAATATTTATTAGCCACAAAATTAAGTTTATACGACTCTAAATTTCCCAAATCTTTAAATTTTTTTAATAAATCACATACAACTCTACCAGGAATCTGAACAAAAGAGTTCATTCCACCATTGAAATTTTTATTAGTCTTTGGTTGTGCCTTTTTATTTGTTTTCATCTTTTTTTTACTTGGCCCCTCTTCCTCCTCATCCAACTCAAAAGCCTCAATATCCAACTCTTCAATTTCTACAGACTTGTATTTGAGAGTATTGGGTATGAAAATTTTCAAATCCCTACCACTTCTTCCCCATTTCATTGTAGATGATGGCAACTTTAACCTTTCGATGCGTTCCTTGATATATGGTATATCAAATCCAATTATATTATATCCAGTAATTATATCAGGGTCAAATATATGAATAAACTTGACAAAACGAATAATCATATCACCCTCATTTTCACACACAACAACTTCAATATCATTATCTTCATCAGCTTGATATGTTTTATAGGTAAACAACAACTTTTTAAAATCAATGATTCCCGGCATTTTTCCATAATAACAACCAATCATAATAATTGGATCACATTCAGCTACTGGAAACCCACCCCTTCCATCTAATTTTACACATTCAATATCAAAAGAAATAATTGACATTGGAAGCATTTTTTTCTCGCAACCTCGAATATTTGAAGCGATATCATTTTTAAATTCTACAGAATTTTGGCTATAATTGCAAATTTTTATATTTTCCGTAATCTCATTATCAAAAAAATTATATTTTTGTATTTTATCGTTTGCCTCATCAAATTCCAACCATCCAGTCAAGCCAACACTTTTTGTAAATCCTACTTGATAATCGTATAGCTTAAATTCATAGGTCTTCAAATCACCTTCAATTGTTTTAATTTTATTCAATTCATTGAGAAGTTTTTTATTATCAAAGTAGTTGAATAGTTCAAACTTGTAAAATTCAAATGGTGTATTGTTGTATCCATAAAATGGAATCCTAATGACAATAGAATGCATAAAGAAAATTCCAGACACCAATATGCTCTCAATTAACTCCCCATAAATGTCTGTACATTTAACATAAAATGTTTTAGGGAATCCAATGACTGAAATGTGTTGATTTTTTCCATCCTCTCCTATGCCATACACTTCAATAGTACTAATTTTCACATTTTCATAAAAACTACTCGATGTCTCTAATTTCACAAGTTGTAGCTTCATTTTAATTTTCTCTACTTTTTCTTTAGATTATCATCAAATGACTAAAATCTATAATTCATCTTTGAAAATATTAATAAAAAATGAATGGGTTTGGTTTAGTTTCAACATTAAAATGATGAAATTGAAAAATGAAAAATAACGTTATAAGTGTATTGTAAACATCCGAGTTTACTTTTTAACTACACAATCGCTGAATAAATATAGACAGAGAAATGGATAACGACAGTGACAGTGACTCATCTATTCAGGAATTTGGAGAGTCTCATTTCGAAGAGAATGAAGAGCTTAAAGAGGATGAAGAGGATGAGTATATTGAGAAATCTGATGATGATTCTGAGGATGAGGTTGAAAAACTTGCTGAGGCCTTGGAAATTTATTGTGGAGAAGTAAATGAAGAAGGCGATGCATCAATTTATATTGGTGATATTAATTATGAGTTACCAATATTATTAAATAGTAATGCGGTTAAAGCATTTTTAAATGGACGCAAGGTGATTCCAACAAGTGTAAAGGATTGGTGCATGTCTATATCATCCGTTTTTAAACAAAATCCAACAATAGTTTACACACTACATGAACCTAGGATCTCCTTTCCAAAATCATTATGGATACAAACTCACATGGAATCTAAAAAATCATGGACGATTGCTGAAAAATATCAAATTAAAATAAATTATACTTTTGATGTCAAGATTTTAAAAATAAATACCAAGTTTATTGAGGGATTATATTTTTGGGAGACTCCAGAGTTAAATCATGAAAATGATTTATTAACACTAACATCTGGTTTAAATATAAATGTTAAAGGACTATTTTTTAAAAAAAATAAAGATTAATAAAACTATAGACTCTAAACTTTGACTTTAACTATCTTAATCCTTTTAATGTTTAATTATCTCTTGGATTTATACCAAGAAATAGCAATTTTTTAGCGCCTTCACAAACAACTTTAACATTTTTAATTGAGTATGTGGAAAAGATAAAGTATTCCTTGTTTACAAATATTTTGTTTTCTCTAAATGTAATATTAATCACATTTTCTTCCCCAATTTTATCTAAAAATATTTCCTTTGAATTACTGTTGGATCCATCAAAGGTCATTAAAAATGTGTCCTTGCTAGGCATCTTTATAAATGTCAAAGTGCCAACATTATCATTCATATTATCATAAAATTCCATTTTTACATTTTGTAAACCCTTAGCCTTGTCTCCCGAGATTTGATATGTGAATTTATCATATTCACGATCTAGCTGAATATCAAAATCTTCATTTTTAATGTCATATTGTTTTAGTTTCCCTTTGAGTGTATAAATGTTGTCACTTGGGGAATAAACCTTTTTAATTTTCATTGGTTTTACTCGTTCAAAAAGATTTTCATTCATTGTTTCATTCATTGTTTCATTCATTGTTAATGCATCTTTTGTGGTTTTTGGGTAAAACAAAAAATATAATACTAAAGAAATAACTATTAACATTACTAGTCCGATAATCCACCACATCTCCTTAACTTATTTATACTGAAATTAAAAATTTAAAACTCAAAATTTAATATTGTTTAGATAGATTCTTCTTTTATTGTGGGAATTTTAAATTTTGAAACTATAAATTCATTTGATAATATTGTTACATTTATAGTCTGAAGATTGGGGGCATCTGCCAAAAATTTAGAAAGTGGCGTTTGAATAAGTTTATAGAAACACATCAACATATGAAGGTGCATGTAATTATCATTATTCCATAACTTTTGAATTGGGTGGGTTTCGTCTACCTTTTCATTACTATGTTGAGGCAAGGAACTCTGAATAAATGTTCTACCAGTATAGAATGAAGGTCCAATAGTGGTAAAGGGTGTTATTGCAGTTATTCCATTTACTCCAGTTCCCAATATCGAACTAATGGTTGGTCTATCGTTTGACTCCTTTTTTGAATTAATACCAGACATATTGGTTGAAAATACATAACCTTTATCTTCATTCTTCTTTAATATACTCTCAATTAATTCATCGTTTTCTCGTTTTATAGACTTTACCGTCTCTCGAACTCCCATTTTAAATTTTTTAGAAGTAAATGAAATTGCGGTTAGATAAGAGTCTATTATACGACTAATAATCTTTTTATTGTATTGTACCATCAACATTTTTCTTTCTTGATGAAGCAAAAAGAAAATGGGTTCATCCTCGTGTATCAATTCTTCACTCTCTTTTACCACAAACATTTCAATATTTGGAAATCTTAGAGAGATAAATGCTGTTAAAATCTTTTCAAAATTTTCTTTAAATATTTTATTAATACTGACTCTCTCCATCTTTAAAAATTGAGGAATTATTAGATTGGGTGAATTTAACTTTTTTGAACTGATTGCATTAACAAGTTCAGATGCAATATATATTATACCTTGATAATCAAATTCAAACATGTCATCACTTTTAACAATAAATGATGCAGCTTGCTCCATTCTTACTCTTTAATAGATTTAAAATTTATGAAATAAAATATTCCTAATAATAACACTACCAATCCTAATATAATTAATAATGCAAATTTTTTATCCAAGTTGGGCATACTTATTATTAAAACTTTTCAATGTTAAGATGATTATAATAATTATATTTTTAACAACAACCCTAATCTTTTTATTACTTCTTTTTTTAAAAAATAATAAAGAAAGGGAGGAAAATTTGGAAATTGATTATAATTTGGTAAAAAAGATGTATCAAGAATCTGATTTTCCAAAAAATTTTTATATAGAACAAGATAGGGCTATTCAGGGAATTTATAAAGCTTCATTAGAAGTCATTACACATTTTAATAAAATTACAAAATTTAAGTTTTTTAAAGAACCAGAACCACTAACAACTACAACTGTTTTAAATAAAAGCTCAACGGTTATAAAATTTCACGATGAAAGTGAGAGTTGTGGATATCCATTTGATGGTAGAGGAAATGTTTTAGCCCATGCAGATTTACCTCCTGGGTTAAAGATTTGTTTTGATATTTCTGAAAGTTGGACACCTAAAATGTTAACATATACACTATACCATGAATTAATGCACCATTTGGGGTTAAGACATTCAATTACTAAAGATTCTATAATGTATCCTAGATATAGTGAAGAAATTAATGGTCCAACCAAGTTTGATTTAATGAACTTAAAAATTTTATATCCATTTATAACACTTGAATAAGATGATTTAGGATGATTTCGATGATTCTACTTGTTATTATTCTTTGTGCAATGATTTGGTTCTTTACTTTTGAATATTTAGAAAAATTAAAAACTCGTTTTGTGATAATTAATGAGGCGTCCACCTAATTTTCCGTGACTCAATTCAAAGTTCGAGAAGTTTACGTGACGTCACATTTAATTTCATCATTTATTCAAGGTTCGAGAAGTTTACGTGACGTCACATTAAATTTCATCATAAGAAGATCTTTTGAATTTTATGACGAAATGAAAATCCTATAAATTAAACACAAAAATTAGGAGGTTGGGTGGGGACGGTGGACCTTCGAGAAGACAACATCGAGAAGAGAAGAGACGAAAGGGAAAAGACGAAAGGGAAAAGACGAAAGGGAAAAGACGAAAGGGAAAAGACGAAAGGGAAAAGACGAAAGGGAAAAGACGAAAGGGAAAAGACGAAAGGGAAAAGACGAAAGGGAAAGTTTGA
>JACCDX010053883.1_pt1 | contig 25370 bp, 35 predicted proteins | sample 7449681 | NCBI WGS metagenome assembly JACCDX01 (sample SAMN15323450, study PRJNA562643) | freshwater metagenome | isolation source: river surface water | place: USA:Blue River Watershed | collected 2017-08-18
CGTCATGTTGCAAAATTAAATTATACTCATGCTGTTGTGTTTAGCACAGGCACTGAGTTTATAAACGGTCGGTGTTTCTTTGACGCAGTAGAAAGACTAGCCAAAACAAATTTCTTTATTGCTGGGCATGTCCTAGATAGGAAAGAAGCCTACTACGAATTACACAATCAATGCTATGTGATTAACTTATCAACATATAAAGAACTAGGTTGCCCTGCTATAGGACAACAAGAGTTAGGTGCAGCACATACACAACAAGAGCCTATGCGTAGTGTAGACAACATACACGATGATTACACACCTACTCACGTAGTTACTGGCTTTGTTAACAAAAAATATTCCCACAAAATGCACGGTTGGAATATATTGAAAACAGCATTTGACCGAGACTTGCCGGTAATTGTATTTGATCATGATATTAGAGATAGCAAGAAGCATTATTATCCAGAGAATCAACTAGAGTTTTTAAAACATATTCAATGGGCATATCAACGCTTGGACTTCTGTGCTAAAGAATTTGTACACATAGACCACACCGACAACCTCGACTTTATGGCAACTGGTGTTGAACAAATCATAACTCCTGCCAGTGGTGCTTGGTTTAAAAATATTATCAAAGACGATCCAGTTAATATCATTGTCTATGACTACAATCAAGCATCGTTAGATTATTGGCAACAGCATATGCCAGTATTTCCTAATGTTACATACGAGTTTGTTAAAATAAACCTACTAACTGACGACATTTCTAAACTGTTTAAGCATCCAGAAAAACGCACATTGTTTAATATAACAAATATTTTCTGCTACGAAGGCACAGCAATGTTTTATAGTTTGGAATATCGTCTTAAGAAAGAATTAGAACTAGAAAATAAGTTACCGAAGAACTGGGGATTAATTGCCACAGACAGAAGTTGGAGTGGGTTTGCAGAACAACCATCTAGCATAAAAGATCTGCAAAAACCAACATGGCATATAGGAGACTGGAATGAGTGATTCCAAGACGTTTTGTATGCACCCATTCACAGGACTAGCAACAAGAGAGGACGGAGTAGTCAAGGCCTGTTGTCGTAGTGCTCCTGTTGGGCAAATACAATGTCAAACATTAGAAGAAATATGGAACAATAACACTATGCGCCGTATTAGGCAGCAGGTATTAAACGGCGAAAGACCAAAAGAATGTATGCCGTGTTTCGATTTAGAAGACCAAGGAGTTGAAAGTCTACGTCAACGACACATTAAAGATGCTATTCCGGAGAGTAGAATCAATCTATACCCCAACGCCTTAGATGCCCTGCGTGATGATTACACTATGCCGTTTGAATTTCCTACCATGGAGATTAAACTTAACAACCTGTGTAATTTAAAATGCCGTATGTGTAACCCACTAGACAGCACTAACTGGAAGGATTGGGATGCTGTTGTTCCTTTCTACAAAAAAGAAAACAACTACCTTGTTCCTACTATTGAAAAATTAGTAAACGCTCCCGGCAAATACATAGGAGCATTTGACGATACAGACAATTGGTGGGCGAGTTTTGAAAAACTATTACCGCACTTCCGTCGTGTAGAGTTTGCAGGCGGTGAACCGTTAATGGATCCGCAGCACTATAAGATTTTAGATATGTTAAAACCCTACGGTGCTAACATAGAATTAAAGTATGCCACGAATGGCACAACATTAGGAATTAGTAAAGGAAGAACCATACATGACTATTGGCCCCATTTTAGAAGCGTTGCCGTTAACGTCAGCCTTGACGGCATTGGAGATGTTTATAATTACATACGCAGTAACGGCGATTGGAATGCTGTTGTACAGAACATACAAGAAATCAAGAAAATCCCCAATGTAAGTCGTGTAGTTGGAGCATTTACGGCACAGGCTGGAAATATCCTACAGGCAGCAGAGTGTATTGATTACTTCCTTAACGAATTAGGAATTGTATTCTACAGCCATCGTGTTGGTTATCCTAACTGTTTGTCAGCTCAAGTGTTGCCTTCCGATTTAAAAGACCTAGCAATTAAACGATTGCAGGAAGTTAGTTTACGTGTCTCTGAATTTGAGATTGTTAAACAACATCCTATATTAGAAAAGATTACACAGCAACAGATACAAGACAACATTAATTATCTACAGGCAAAGGATGAAAGTCATCGCTGGCAGGAATTCTTAGAATTTAATTATGCTTTAGATGCTACAAGAAATCAAAGTCTGTTAGACGTAGTTCCGGAATTTAAACCATATGTATAAAATAACATCAGTTTGGCCGCACCAAGATCAAATTAAAGTAGAATGGAACTTAGGCAAGCGTTGTAACTACGATTGCACATATTGTCCTGCTGCCATTCACGATAACTTTAGTCCGCACACTGATATTAATTTACTAGAGAGCACCGTAGACAAACTATGTGAATTAGGCAAACCATTACGAATTAGCCTTACAGGAGGCGAACCTTGTGTACACCCCGACATAGAGGACTTCCTCGAATATCTAAAACGCAAAGATGTGTTCTGGGTCAATGTAACAACAAACGGTACTAGGGACTACGGTTGGTACCTAATGAATGAAATATTTTGGAACCATATTGTTTTTAGTCTTCACTTTGAACATCCAAATTGGACTAGGGCATATAACAACATTCTGAAGTATTATGATTCGACTGAACGAGATTTCTTTGTTAACATAATGGCGCATCACAATTACATGGGTCAAGTAAGGACTGTTGTTAAGTCTTTCAAAGAACTAGGTATAAAATATGCCGTTCGGAGAATCCGTTGGACAGAGGGCGACCATAATGTCTTTGACGATTTAAAGTATCAAGGAAAAGATCTAGAATGGATCTTACACGAAGATGCTACTGTTAGACCAAATTGTGTATACACTGATCAAACAGAAATGCCAGTATACATACACGCCAACGATGTTATTAAAAAACATCTAAATCAGTTCAAAGGATGGACCTGTAATGCAGGTATCGAGAGTCTAATGATCAACTGGGACGGTGAAGTACACCGTGCTACCTGTAGAGTAGGCGGCAGCTTGGGCAATATCTATACAGGCACGTTTGCTGTGCCTACTGAACCAGTTACGTGTACTAGAGATTGGTGTACGTGTGCTGCGGATATACCGCTTACAAAAGATGCGCCAGCTCAGGAAACACAGTCTGAAAATGTGTTCCACGTTGTGAATCCATCACGTTAACGTATTCTTTGAATGCAGGAAGTAGATTCGTGTGATCTTCTGCATCCATGAAGTCTAATACTGCCTGCCAACGTTTCCAACCATAGGGATTCTTTTTCCAAAAATCTTCGTCCTGACGATAGTTTGTGTATAACCAATTTGCAAAATCTGCAAACTTCTTATGCACTTCGACTTTATCGCTTGCTGGCAAACACCTAATACTAAGGAATGTTGGAATATACAAAAGGTGCATGTTAATTATTCCGCCACCAGCTTCCATACCTTCTATGATGTTTTGCAGATTAACCTTCTTAAAGTTTTGTTGTATTTTCCACTTTGCAAAGTCTGGCAAATCCATAATATTCAGAATTTGAATTGCCGTAGCAATGCTAACGTGAATATTGTCAGGTGTGTTATCTAACTTGTGTAAGTTTTCAACCACTTCATTCCACTCTGTTGGATAACGAATATAATAATTTCTAGCATCAGTTGCATCTAAACTAACAGCAACTTTGACCTTTTTAAACTTAGTCCATAGTTCAATAATTTCATCACTGATCAAGATGCCGTTGGTGTTGTATCTCAACAGTATCTGATCTTGATATCCTTGTCTAATAATTTCTTCTAAGAACAACTTATGTTCTTTGATCATTAGAGGTTCGCCGCCAGCAAAGTAAACTTGTTTTAGGTTAGGAATCTGTGCATTAATCTGTTCCCAGAAGTCTGGATTCTCGTACCATACGTTATTAAACGTATCAGGGTTCCATTGCATTTGTTGTTTAAGCTCTTCTGCCTTGAACAACGGATACACTTTCTTGTAATCACCTGCCCAGCGACTGCTGTCATGCGGACTACACATTATACATTTTAAATTACAGGTATGTCCTAATCGTAGATCTAGGTAAACTAACTTATCTGGAACTCTTCCGTCTTGTTCAGTACTGTTAATGAATTCAGTAATGTCAAGGCCTTCGTTCATCCATGTGCTATTTTCCCACATTCTTTTGCTGACAACATTTTTGCTTTCTTCGTCAAAGCACTTTGTACAACTAGTAGGAATCTTTCCTTCTAGCATCGTTGTTCTAACACTTCGCATGTATTCGTTGTTCCATGCGCTCATAGGAGTTTCGTGCCCAAAGTTTGCAGGACGACCTGTTTCGTTCTTAACTAGCCCGATTTCGTGATCTGTTCCAGCACCACTGCTGTTAGATCCACAGCACAATCGCATATCGCCGTTGGGCCTTGTAGCAAAATGAATCCAAGGAAGAATACAGAAAGTATTGCTGCCCGAAATGTCAGCTACTTTCTTTTGCCATTTACCTAACATGGTATCCTCAGGCTTCATCCAAAATACTTTATTCATTAAGGTTTTCTCTTGTTGTAAATTGATCAAATGGTTTGGATATTTGATTAACACCGCAGGTCCTGACACAGGTAATCATTTTAGGATCTGTCCAATATTTTGTCCATATATTCTGGTATGTATCAGAATCTATAATATCTTTAACTAAATGTTTTTCAGCATTCAACGACTCTATGCCGCCGAAGTCTTCAATCAACTGATTGTATTGTCTTAGAATTTCGCTGCGTATATGGGATAACTCGTTAGGCTCTTCCCAATAGTTATAAGGTATCATTGCAATAAAGCAACAAGGGTAGACATTGCAAAATGCATCGATGTAAATTTCTTTGTTTTTTATAGCATAACAATCAATTGCTGATGCTTTGGCAACTTCTTTATAGGTATTAACTATCTTTCTGTCTATGAATTTAATCTCAGAATACTGACTAGGCTCTAGATAGTTTACAACGTTTTTATTTTTATCGTAGACGTGAAACTTAGAATCTAGAAAGAATCTAGAACTATCCTTCATTGTAAAATACTGGAACCCAATATCGTTGGCAATACGTTTTGCTTCTTCAACTTCGTGTTCGTTGTGTTTAAATCTAATAAATGCCCATTCAGCATTGCCGCCGGCTTCGATAAATGCTTTAGCGTTTCTAATGATATTAGTGTAATCAGTTCCAATCCTATACAACTGATGTGTTTCGCTTAGGCCATCAATAGCAAATATCACACGATGATTCTTAGGCATAGACTGTGCTAACTGCTGCCACCATTTTGTACTACGCAGACTTCCGTTAGTATGAACTCTAAGATGTATATCTGGATTTACATTCCTAGTATAATCAATCATTTCAATCAAGTCATTGTTAAGCAATGGATCTCCATAATTGCCACAGAAGAATATGCCCTTAATTTGTTCCAAAACTTCTAGATTTATAACAGTCTTGTATTGATCTATCGACCAGTTGTTAAGTTCAAGCAACGGATTATCTGCTTCGCCGTGATTGTTGCGAACGCACATAGGACAACTAGCCTGGCAATTATTTGTAATTTCCAAGTGTATTTGTTGTAGCTCGTTGAACTTAAACATTTACTAACGACTCTCTGATAATCTTAAAGTCGTCTACAGACTGTGCTTTAGGAATACACATCCCACATCCGCAGCGTTGATTAGGACAAATAATAGTATTATTAATGTTATCCCTAACATACTGATACGCTTCTTCAACGTTTGACAGGTTAGCAAACGAACCTCGTTGCTTATCAAACAATGCTCTGCAGGTTTGATGATGACTAATGTCACCTGTTTCTTGATCAATGTAAAGGAAGAACCAGTTAATCATGCAACTCCAATCTTTGAAGTGTGTGTCAATTAACTTAATAGGTTGCCACTCGTTGTCAACTTTACCTTTAAGGCATAGCCCACCGCAACAGGCACGGCCCATTTCTGTGCCTTGGGCGCCTTCTTTGCCTTGAGACTTCACCCCAGATTGTTCAAAGAACCATTCCTGTTGTTCTTTTGTGTACTCTTGATTTGTTCTACGCATGGTGCCATCTGCATCCTGGAACCATCCTTTGATTGTTATTGTGCCGTCGCCGATTGGTCTTAACCTAACATCGACACCTTCCTTCTTAAGATGCTCATAGACTCGAACACATTCGTCCCAGTAGTCTACGTGCAGCATTAGGTTTACATTTGCGTGAATGCCTTCTGCATTGTGCAGCATAAGAATATTATCAACTACTTTCTTTTTAAGAGAATCTGCCGCTTCTGCATGATAGCTTACAGTAGTCCAGTCTAGGTGTTTGATAATTTCCTTGTTGTGATTCTTACCCCACGCTCCGTTGGTGTTCATCCCAAGATGCGACTGCTCTGGTTGCGACTTAATATACTCTAACAGTTTCCAGAAGTTAGGATTGTTAGTTGGCTCACCACCCGTAAAGTTGATGTGTGTAACTAAAGGGTCTTTTCTATACTTGTTATAGATTGCAGAGTATTGTTTAATAAAGTCATAGGTCTTTGTTAGTTCATCTAATGTCTTGTGTGAACTAAAGTTGTTGTGTCTCGTCGACTCGCAATAGGAACAATCGTAGTTACAACGACGCCCAGTGTCCCATACAACACTAAATGGGGGCTTGCTAACTAGATCAATTGCTGTGGTCTTAATCATAATTCTAATACCCACTGCTTAAATCTATGCCAGCGAGATCCTTGCGGTTGTGTAACTTCTCGTTTAATAATTTGTATCCATTCGTCGTACATCATTCCTGTGTCAACATACGTTACATACAACTCATCTAGGTTTCTAACGTGTGTATTGATTACATTTTTAGCAAATCTAGATTTATTGTATTGTGTTTCGTCCCAATAATTAATTACATCATTAATACTGTTTGCTAGATTATCCAAATTAACATTTGTCAAATGATTTACTCTAGGATCGAGTCCACATACGTTGTATAGCATATATGGATTTAACTTATGTTCGTTGACCTCAAAATGAGAAATCTCATTTAAAGATACCGAATCCAGCATAATAAAATTCTCTGTCTTATTAATAATACTAGATTTTTTACTATCTGTAAAGCCACTTATAACAATAAACTTAACATTAGGTTGTTTTTGAGATAGACTGTATATCAAACTTGTGTATAGGGTGGGCTTAAGATCCAATACTGGCTGTGACCTATTTGTAACATACCACTTGTGCATATCAGACAAAGAATTATATTCCTTTGCGGTAGATGCTTCCATTGGACGCTCTGTAATAAACGGTTCAATGTCAAACCTATAACAATGAGATATTACAAATATAACAATGTCGCCATCATTGAATGTAGCGTTCATTAATCGTAAAGCAGACCATTCGACGCTGGTTCCGCCTTCTGCATAATTGCGTACAGCTAACCCCTGCTTATCTGCAAGAATTCTTGTCCAGGATTTAGAATAGTCCGATGCAAAACTATCACCGAATATGTGTAATGTTTTACTTTGCATAGATTGGAATTACTTTCTTGCTGTCAACACGTACCTTAGGCATATTAACCTCCGGACTGCAATTACAAACAGTTTGTTGGCAGGTTACAGATTCTATCTTTGGAGTAAACTTTAAAGGAAAGTCTGGATCATATAAGTTATACTTTTCTATTTCACCGTAGGGTGTCTGCATACAAGTACCGCCTAGTTCACCGTTCATGTTTACATTTAACCAATGAACTCCAACTGTACACTTCCATCCGTAGAAGTTGTTGAGTTTCTTTAACAATAATTCATTGTCTTCCAACTTAACTTTCTTACCGTTAACGTCTGTGCCAGTGACCTTGCATCTAAAATACTTGTTGTGCCACAGGAACCATAAAGGATTAACTTTGCGAGCACGGTGTTGTGAAATAATCTGTTGTTGTTCTTCTGTGTAATTAACTGTTGGATCAATAATTTCAACATAACGAATAGTCCAGCGGCGTTTGCTACCTTTGAGGTATTCGCCGATGTCTATACATTTGTCCCATTCTCTAGGATCCATCATTACGCTGGCACTAGGAACAACTCCTTGTTCGTATAGATAGTCGCAGAGATTTCTAAAATGCTCCAGGTCAACAAATTCGTGATGACAACTTAGATGCACACGATTAAAATACGGAGCAGCTTTCTTCCACCACTTCATATCTTTGCTACCATTTGATGTCATAGAGATTAAACAGCCAAACTCTTCTTTGAGGTAAGTGATGAATTCTAAAAGCTTTGGCCAGTGGCTAGGTTCGCCGCCACAGAAGTGTACATCAAATACTTTTTTGTTTGTGTGTTCTTTTAAGTATCGAATTAAATGAGTTATATTTTTTGTAATTAACTCTAAGTCTGGAAATTTGTGTGTGCCGTAGTTTGACCCTGGCCAACAATACCAACATTTATAGTTGCAATAATTTCCTAGATTAATGTCAATTTTAAAAACATCATCGGGCCAATCATTATGAATCTCAACTAGTTCCATATTCTACCATTTTCTTATTCAATCTAACAATGCCCGGATAGTTGTCTACCAGATCAATTACAGAATCTGCAAACAATTTATTTCCCTTAACAGTAAAATGATTAATCACTTTGTTTTTAAATCTAAAAAATACCTTACGAGACTTTTCAGCGTAAGACGACATAGACGTTGCGATTGTTACGCCACTAGTAAAAGTGTGTTCAGCGTACTCCCCGTCAAAACAATATAGGTGTATAACTTTTTCTATTTTGTGGTCTGCACAGAGCTTGTCTAATTCTAAAAACCATTGTTTGTTTGCCCAGTTGCAGTAGTCAATACAGAATAATTCTTTGTAATAGGCCACTACTGCGTTTGCAACTTCAACAGGCATTGGATGCTTTTCATTGTCAACTGTCATTATTCTAGATTCAGCAGTTGCATAATTTAAACTGTAGTCTTGATTATTTGGAATCCTAAACGGTTCTGTATGACAAATAATCAAAACCTTTGGCACTTTAATTGCTAATTCTTGCAAAAGAACTTTTCTATATGACCACCATGCGCCACCAGCAAAGCCTTTGCCCCTAGGTTGTCTATTTGAATCAAACTTAGTACCAGTTAACGCACAGGTAGCAATCTGCGGCCACGAATCACTTGTGTCTCTATATGAACAAAAGCTATCTCCAACAATAAGAATGTCATCCCAATTATATTTCATTTGCCACAGTTTGATAGTTAAATAGTATCCTTAAGCGGAGTATTTATTATGGAGTTTGTGGGCAATTTTAAGAACTGGATTGATCCAAATTGGATTGAGTTCTTAAAAACTAACAGAGGTCAAGCAAGACCAAAAGAAGGCCAACGACCCGACAGCCCAGAGATGGTGGAAGAATATGCCAAGGCTCGAGCAGCAGGATACAAAGATGACGATACGTTCTTCTACATGTTCAACAAAACCAATACCGACTTTAATGTAGTTCCGCCATTCACAGACAAACCCTACCATTGGTGGATTACAAAAATGCTACCTGGCAACTTTATGCCAATGCACATCGATCCACATACTGTGTATCAAAAGGATAGTGAAAGATATTGGATTCCGTTACAGGACTACGAACCTGGTCATATATTCATGTACGAGGATACCGTGCTCACAAACTACAAGGCAGGTGATGTTTGGATGTATAGTAACAGTAATGCGCTGCATGGCGCAGCAAATATCGGACACACAATGCGACTAGCATTGCAGATTAGTACGTATACCGAAAAGTAATTAGCCCTGTTTGCCGATAATCATAAAACGCTTATACAAGGGCAGTTCTAATTCTCCTGCCCAAAGAATGTTAGTTAAACGACATTGTTCTTTAAAGTCTTCTAAGTCTTTGGCTATTCTAATGTGTTCAGGAATATCATAGTTGTTGCTTTGTAAGACCATTACACTATTGTAAGGCATTCCGCTTAGCCATAGATCATATTGATCTTGCGTGATATGTTCGCAACTTGTATTGATAACAACATCTGCATCACTTCGAATGTTACACATGTCTGCGGTCACTGCTCTGAACCTACCTGCCATCTCTTCTTTCTTGTTCATCATAGTAGCAATAGGTTCACAACTTGGATCTATGTCAATGCTTCTAATGTTAGTTGTGTAGATATCACTTTGAAATATCATACTAGCTAACACACCTACCCAGCCGCCGTGGATGTCTACGCTTACAACTTTATTGATATTCTTTCTTAGGTTAGTAATCAACCATTCTTTGCTTTTAAGTTGACCGCTCCAAAAAGCATCCATTGTTCGCATAGGGTCCGGACTTTGGCGAATGGCCTGCATCCAGTAATGTAAGTGTTCGGTGTCTATTTGCATTTAGGTATTTTGCTATCAGCCGAGCTTACACAGATAGGTGTAATGCATCGGGTAGGTTCCTCGAATAATTTAAAATTGTCGATAGTTCCTAGAGGAACATCACGACAGCTATAACTTCTTTTAACTTCACTTCCTCTTATTATAACACTTTGATAGCCTGCATTACAATTCCATCCTTGGAAATTGTTAAAACCAAATGCGTTAAATCTTTCTGCTTGATCAAAGAGATACTCGCGGTCTTGAGAATCGTACAATGCTATTTGGTAAACCTCTTCACCGTCTGCACGTTGAGGGAACCCAGTTTGCATCTTGTGTACCATATCCTCTGTGTAGCCATCCACGATACCGTTAGCATTGATATTGCTTTGTGGTTTGAGTGTTACATTAATTCCACGCCTGTGTAACCTTTCCATTCTATCGTAAAGCTCATAGAACTTTTCCGGAACCATAACTTGATTAACAGTTACATGAACATTTTCATACATGAGCTGCAAACACTTGTCACCGAACTCTTGTTCTTTAGCAAACTCTGCGTGATAACTTGCCGTGATGCTTCTACGTTGTAGCAAGTTTGTGTTATCGCACCAATTCTTCCACCACTTACTTCCCGGACTTAGGTTAGTAGTCATGTGAATACTTTGGTAACTAGGAACCATATCACTTTGGATGTGCTTGGCTAAATCTATAAGATGCTTATAGGCAGTAGGTTCGCCACCACTGAAGCTCCAATGGAATTGATTGAATCCGTTTGCGTTGGCCTGTCTTTTGATTTCGTTGATTGCCTCGGTATAGGTTTCTAACGGCAAATAATCCAGTTTATCGGACCTAGCGTAAGGCCAACAATAACTACAGTTGTAGTTGCAAAACCTTCCAAGAATCCAACTCACGGCAAACAAAGGTCTGGTTAACATTGTCCGTTGTCCAAATCTAACAACGTTGTTAAATGGTATCTCTTGAAAATTGGTTGTCATAATATGCTTCTATTTAATCACTAAAGGGTTGCTTTTATGAAAACAAGGTTATATACTAACAATGTGGTCGTGAGTGGAATATGGGAGACCTCCCGCTATGCCCATAGCATAGAATGGGGACGGGGCGCTGACGTAGTTCGTAGCCCTTGTAGGTTCGAAACCTACCGACCACACCAAATATTATAAGGATAATAAATTATGTCAAATACAGTAGATCAATTAAAAGCACAGTTCGAAGAGTTCCTAGCAGAAGATGCAAAGTTCACAGCAGGCAATGGTGCAGCAGGTACAAGAGCACGTAAAGCTCTACAAGAAGTTGCTAAGTTAGTCAAAGCACGTCGCGGCGAGATCACTGAAGAAAAGAACGCTCGCAAAGAAGCAAAGGCCAAGTAAAGTGGAGGACGATGATTCAATCGTCCTTAATATGTCAGGAGCCGGAACTACGCATATCTCAGGTGGTGCCGGCAGTGACACTATCACTATAGGAGGGCTGACTGGCAGTTTGTACTCCTACACTTTACCCACTACTACTATGGCTTCAGTTACAATACCCAATGGCGGTTACACCTTAAGTACATCTAGCGGTACTTATTCGTATACGAACTCGTATGCCTATGACAATAGTGTAAACATTACTACAGATGGTATCACTATGAAGGAAGGAACTGATATCAAAGTAGGTGGCAAGAGTTTGGTAGAAGCGATAGATAAGATTGAAGAACGATTAGGAATACTTCATCCCAATCCAGCATTAGAAGATCGTTGGGAACAGTTAAAAGCATTGCGCCAGCAATACCAAGATCTCGAAAAAGAACTTCTCGAAAAAGAGAAGATGTGGAAAATATTAAAGGAAAAATAAATGGATGTTCGACTACTCAGTTACAGCCAGCCGACAGAAGAGTTTGCTACTTTGGGCATTGACGATGCGCAGGAACTTATTGCGTATTGCGCCCGTGTGTCCAATCCTTCCAACCAGTTTAACACCGAAACAAGTGAAAAGCTCATCAACTATCTCGTTAAGCACCAACACTGGTCACCACTCGAAATGGTCAGCGCCTGTGTGGAAATTGAAACAACAAGAGATATTGCAAGACAAATCTTGCGACACAGAAGTTTCAGCTTCCAGGAATACTCACAGCGATACGCTGATCCAACGCAGGATCTTGAATTTGTATTGCGAGAAGCTAGACTTCAAGACACCAAAAATAGACAGAACAGCATAGAAACAGATGATCCAGAGTTGGAAGCCGAATGGCATCGTCGTCAGCAGTTAGTTATTGATCTTGTAAAAGAACAATATGCTTGGGCTGTTGGCAAAGGTATTGCTAAAGAACAAGCTCGTGTTGTTTTACCAGAAGGCAATACTGTAAGTCGCATGTACATGAATGGTACATTGCGTTCTTGGATCCACTTTATTTCTTTGCGCTCAGCAAATGGCACACAGAAAGAACATCAACTAGTTGCATTAGCCTGTGCTAAAGCAATTGCTGTAATCTTTCCAATGGCTGAACGTTTGGTAACAAATGGATAAGCTACAAGAGTTTTGCGAGAACTACGAAGTACGAGTTCTCAATGACCAGAAAAGACGGGCAAGGTACCATCCTGCCCGCTTTTTCACAGACCCCCTACGTGCAGATATCATTTCTCGTGACTCTGTCGAATATCAAACAGAACCTGTTTACACTTTGGAAATCCCAGAAAGTAGATTACGCACACTAATAGAAATGGAAAAACGTTTCTTTAACAACCATCCTCACAGCAAAGGTCATGCAGATATGTTCGAAATGCTAATGGATAAAGAGCGTGAAGAAGCGTATTATCGTAGTTCTAATTCTGCTGTCCAAAAAGCCTACGAGCAATATTCAATTATGCTTAATTTGGCAGGTTATCAAAGAAAAATTTGACAATACCTTAAATATCTCATATAATTAACATTATGAGAAACTATTGGACTTGTTCAAAATTCGCCGACTGGCTTCGTGGTACAGACAAACTTCATGCTGGCACAAGCAAAGAGTGGGCACAATGGAAACGTGCTTCTAAGAAAGCACACCCTTTCCGCTACTGGCTAGCAGAGGAAGGACTTGACTATATTCAAGATGTTTGGATGTGGATTCCTGACAGGATTAACAATGTACGCTACTATATTAACAACCGTTGGATTACCCGAACCCACGCCCTTACTGCTCATCCCAATGATATTAAACGTGGTACTTGGCATGACGTTGGTAATCGCTTCCTGCCTTGCTTAATGAATGAGCTAGTTGACTTTGTTGAAATCGAATTAGCATGGCACTACTGCCTGTGGAACGATGAAAAACGCCTTAAGCATGGATATCCTTGGTGGCGCCGTTGGTATCGCAACTGGCGTTCAGAAGCTGCCGCAATGGAATACATCGCTTGGGCAAAAACCCTTACCAACGAAGAATTCTTAGAAGAAGATAAAAAGCATCTAGCAGTTCCTACTTCGCAAGCAGAGGCCGCTAAAGAAATCGAAATCCTTTACAAGTGGTGGAAGTACGAACGCCCTGCTCGTCCTGATCCGTATGACGCAAGTGGGTGGTCAGATATCTGTGATCGCCGTCGCGAAAAGTATCCAGACGAACTTCTTCCAGAGGACGAAACAAAGAAAGAAAAAGCAGAAACTCGTAAGAGCTTAGACGTCTTACATAAGATGGAAGAAGCCTACGAAAAAGAAGATGAAGAGATGATGATTCGTCTTATTAAAATACGTCAAAGCCTATGGACTTAAAATTAAATGGTAACTGGTGCCCAAAGTGTAGTAGTGAAGTGCAGTACAGCAATCAGTATGATGCTTACTACTGCGAATTGTGTAACGAATGGTTAGAAAGTAAATGTGATGACCCAACCTGTGAATTCTGTACCCAACGACCAGAAAAACCCAGTCAGTGCGTTTAGGCATTGGGTTAATGAACTTTGGTTAGATAATTGCGAAGAACACTTGACGTATGGGGAAGATACCTATACAATGAAGCAATATTGGGATCGATACAAGTATTGGCTTAAACGCGAATACAAATTTCAGAAGGCAAAGAATGCTTAACGACGAATCAGAAAAAGAGTTATACTCAAAGTACATGGCTTTTAACAGAATCATGTTAGAAGAATATGACCCATTGGAAATTGCAGCCATTATGGTAATTCAAGGTCTTAGTTTTTATCGCACAGTAATGAGCGAGGAAGACTATCAGCGTATTGTAAAAACTATCTACAACAACAGAGATTCTGTTCATACATTTAACACATGACAAATAAAAAATCGTTTGAAGATCTCAGTCCCGAAGATATGAAGGACATGAAGATTGAATTTGCGCCCGGATGCTTTGACAGCTTCGAAGGCACTCAAGAAGAGCTCGACGAGCTAGTTTCTCAGATTAAAGAGATGTTTGCCAGCGGTGAAGCTCAGAAGATTGCTCGTCCGTTGGATCTCGACGATCTAGATGAACACGACATTGAGATGCTCGAACGCTTCAACGAACAAGAACTAGCCCACTCTAAGAGAAATCTGCAATGAAACTCCAGACACCTGCAGAAGGTATCCTTAAAAAGAATGACTGGGGCGATGCAAAATCGTATCATGTAGTATGCGATTGCGGTCAGCCCGACCATTCTCACAATCTGTGGGTCGAAGCAGAAGATACGGGAATTACTGTTACAATCTACGCTGATGTAAAAAGTCCATGGTGGTCGATGAATCGCTGGAAACAGATGTGGACATTGCTAACCAAAGGTTATCTACAGCACGAAACAGTTCTAACAATGAATGAACAAACAGCTTTTAACTATGCAGAAACATTAAAGAAAGCTATTGCAGACTCAAAAGATTTTCGTAAACAACGCTTGGAGAAAAAATAATGGCAACTTGGTCACTATCACCTCAGTATAAAAAATCTGCTGTAGAAAAGATGTTCTTTTACAAGGACGGTAAAATCATTTCTATTGAGCAGGGATTCCGATGGGCTACTTTTAAAGTAGAATCAGACGAACGTCCGCTAACAGACGAAGAACTTAAGAATGAGGATGGATATGATCTAGGCTGCATTGCCAACGACGAGTGTTGGGAAATGTGGGATATGATCGACGGTTGCTGGTTAGATATTCAATCAGAACACGATGTTACTGACGAAGAACTTGAAGAGTTTGAAACAGCCTGGGAAGAAAACTCATACGAAGGTGTTGAAGAACTAGGTTGGTCTAACGACGATACTGAATATTACTATGTCGGACCACTAGAACTTACCAACGAAACTACCGGCGAAGTATTCCAAGGTGAGCCAGAGGAAAACGTTTCAGTAGGTGGTGTTCCTGTAACTCCTGAAACTGTTAAAGAATTTGTAGAAGGGTATGCAGATCATATTGAAAACATGAGCGACGAAGAATGGGACAATTTAGGTAAAGAAGACGAAAAGTCTGCGTACACTGATTGGTTTCCTGTTAGCATCAATCCTGTTCGGGAAGGATCGTATCAAGCCATGGACACTGAAGTAGAAACTAAGTGGCCGTTTTCTTCTAACATCTACGAAGCAAAATGGGATGGCAAGAAGTGGGACAAGGAAATTGTCATGTGGCGAGGTCTCGCAGAAAACCCTAATGTATGACACCCTCTAAAAGCCCCGAACGGAATACTTTCCAAAAAAACGCTTACCTAAAACGTTGCGAGGAGGACGGCAAGGAGCCAGATCCTTCTGTTGTTAATATGTTTGACAGCTGGGCATCAGAGGATGAATATCAAAAGCGTTCAGACAACGATCTCGAGTACGACCTAAGAACCACGCCGTGGATCCTAGAAAGGGTTCGTACTGACGATAATTACGCTCAAAATCTTTATGCCGCTATGTGCAACATGCGTTGGCAGAAGCTAGACGTACTGCCAATTCTCAAAGACGAGTACTGGAGTTGCTCATGGCGCCATGCCGGTGGCATTATTGCAGACATGCAACAAAAAGGTGATTACATTGATTGGTATTGCTCAGGAATACGCAACGATGGGTATCAGGATGATATTGATTCTGTAAAGCCAAATCAATACGTTTCTGAAGGATTAGTCACCGATGAAATCAAACAAGACTTAAATAAACTCGGCTGGGTCCCTAGTGAATGGCCCGAGGATGACTAAGGAGAAGTAGGTAAAATAAAATGAACTATGAGCTTTATGAAGTATGGTCTGTCGATGAAAGTGGACATGAAGACCTTCTAGAAACTACAGCTAGTAGAAAAGAAGCAGAGGAAATTGCAGAGGCAAGTTTAGGCCTAGGATATTTCCAAACTGTAGTTTATCGTGAAAACGATAACGGCGACTTGGTCGAAGTAGAACGATTTGAACTTGATTGACAAATCAATACTTTGGTGTTATAGTGTTTGTATGTTTAATCGTTAGGAGTAGAATAGATGGCTAAGGTAGCTACGAAAACTCGTGTTACAAAGAAACAAGTTATTGAGCATCGTACTAAAGCGGCTCGTGATCTAAGTCCAAAGTGGGACAATCACGAGAGCATGACCGCGGAAGAGTTTAATAAGCATTTTCGTAATTCAATGGATTACTACCGTTTGGAAACCAGCGGCAAGGAACTTAAACCTAAAGTAATTAATTGGATGGGTGCTAACGATTATCCTAAAGACGTTATTAAAGCATTTAAGGATACTAAGGACAATCGTTGTTCTGTAACAGTCGGTGCCATTGCTTCTAACTTGTTGAGGGGTATGCCTGCTATTCGTGCAGACTTCAACGAAGGGCGCAACACAGCAGAGTGGCTTAGCAAATCTATTGCTAAGATTATCGAAGAAGGTAAGAATGACGAGCAAGAAGCTGAGGAAGGTGTAGAGGTTAAACCGACTGTACAACAGCCTAGTATTCAAGAGCGTGTTCGAGAAGCTGCTATGAACATGACTGAAGAGATTGAAACTGCTATCGAATCATTCTCTGAAAATCCAGAAGCATTTGATCCAAAGGCATTTAAGTTACTTAATCTGTTGCGTGGGCGACAAGTTAAGGCCGCACATGCTCGCATCATTAAAGGCTTTTATCAACGTCAACACGATGAACTAGTTGAAGCAGCCACAACTAAAGACGAGCAACTGAAAGAAGGTTACAGCCATCTTTCTAAAGCAAACCTAAAAAAGATTACGCTGTTCTACGCTGAAATTCTTAGTGCTTGCGATATGCTAGCCCAAGAAGCTAAGATTAATCAGAAGCCTCGTGCTAAAAAGCCAACCGATAAGTCTAAGGTTGTTGCTAAGATGAAGTATCTCAAGCAAGACGACAAGCTAAAACTTGTGTCTATTAACCCTGTAGACATTATTGGTGCTAAAGAGCTTTGGGTGTTTAACGTTAAAACTCGCAAACTAGGCAAGTATGTAACTACAGAGTTCAGCGAATTGAATGTTAAAGGCACAACTATCACTGGTTTTGACGAATTTAAGAGCATTGCTAAAACCCTGCGTAAACCCGAAGAGCAAATTAAAGAGTTTAAAGCTGCGGGCAAAGTAGTACTACGCAAGTTCTTAGATGACATCAAAGCTGTAGATGTTAAACTTAACGGTCGTATCAACGAAGATACTATCCTGCTTAAAGTACAATAACAAAGTAAATTTACAGTAAAAAACGGGCTTTGGCCCGTTTTTTTGTGGTCTGATAAATACATTACTATGAACAATCTTGACAACATCCTAGCAGCTTTAGGCGACGAACTTAAAGGAATAGCACAAGCAGGTGCTCCAGATCCTAAGGAAATCGCTCGTAAACTACCATTTAGATCCCTAAGCGGAGACCACATCAACGGCGGTACTATTCAGAACTTTGCCAGCTCGGGCATTAAAGATACCGCGGCAAAGACTCAACTTACGGTTGACGATTTTGGTGTACACGCTGGTATTTTAACGGTTGAAAAGATTGAAAATTTAAATGTTAGCGGTACGCTAAAAGCCAAGGTTTTAGAAGTAGACGAAATTAAAGCTGATATTAAGTTTGAAAAAGATATTCCTATTACATTCTCCGGCGACAATTTAGACGGCAAGGGATTGTTGTGGGCAGGACAGGGTTATACAAAGCAATTCATTTATGCTTCTAACCCAGACAGATTCTTTATGTCCGAGAACTTAGACTTTGCTCGCGGCAAGTCTATTACTGTTAATAACATTAAACTGTTAGACGACAAAGAACTAGGCCCAACTATTGTCAAGAGTAACTTACGTGAAGTAGGTCGTTTAAAGGGTCTTATCGTTGACGGTAGCGTTATTATCGATCAATATGTTGTTTACGATACAAATACAAACAGACTAGGTCTTGGAACAGAAACTCCAAACGGTGCGTTAAGTATCTGTGAAGACGGCGTTGAAGTTATCCTAGGAACAACTAACGGTGTTAGAGGATACGTAGGAACATTTGCTAGCCACAATCTAGAAATTGTTACAGACAACACAGCACGTATTATTGTTGAAGCTGGCGGTAATGTTACTGTAACTTCAAGATTAAACGTACAAGGTACGCTAAGTGTAAACGTAGCCAACCCTGATGCTAGAGCAGCATTACATGTTAATGGTGCTATTAAATTTAATAACAGACTACACCTAAGTGATGTAGATGCACCAACAACAGGAACATACAACGTCGGAGATATTGTATGGAACAGCAATCCACAGCCTGGAAGATTTGTTGGTTGGGTATGTACAAGAGAAGGTAGTCCTGGACTTTGGAGCGGTTTTGGCAGACTTGAATAATGCTCAAAGCCCTTGTTATTGGTAACGGCGAAAGCCGTAAACACCTTAACCTAGAAACATATCGTTCCGAATACTCCCTTATCGGTTGCAATGCCATTCATCGAGACATGGCTGTCGATCATCTTATCTGTTGCGACAGGCGCATGGCTGAAGAAGCCACAAAAAATCCGCAGATTAAACCCAGTCAAATATATGTAAGACCTGATTGGTTTCATTACTTTAGAAAAACTCTAAAGAACAAAAATGTAAACTGTCTTCCAGAACTTCCTTACCAAGGTGCAACTAAAGCTGACCAACCTATTAATTGGGGCAGCGGATGCTATGCTGTGTTACTTGCAGCTCATTTGGGTTTTAAAGAAATTACTCTCGTGGGTTTTGATCTTTATCCTACAGACAAGCATGTAAACAATATCTACAAAGGAACAACTAACTATTCTAGAATAGATTCCAATCCAGTTGATCCTAGTTATTGGATTTACCAATTAGGGAAAATCTTCACACATTTCCCCGACACATCATTTATAGTTTTAAACTACAACGGTTGGGCAATGCCAACAGAATGGCAAAAATCCAACGTGAAATTCTTTGCTTTATAAATACGTTTCCTGTATACTTGTTTATTAATAGGCAATATTATTCTAGGCAAATACACAGGCAATGAGGACTTTAGACGCTCATCCCTCGTAAAATATTCTGCGTGTCATCTTATAGGATAAACAAGATGACTTGGATCATTGATAAAACTTTTGAATTCTGTTACGGACATCGTGTCCACACACAAACATTAAATGGCGAATACGCCGCTGACCTAAAATGTGCTTGCCGTCACTTACACGGACACGAAGGCAAAATGCAAGTTCACTTAACAGGTGACGGTCTAGACAAGACTGGTATGGTTACTGACTTTAGACACTTAGAATGGCTGAAGAAATGGATCAACACTTACATCGACCATCAATTTATTATTGACAAAAATGACCCACTCTACAATAAAATCATTGGCGAAAGAGGCTTGGTTCCAGTATTGGTCCCCGATACTGAGCATGTGGCAGGCTATCATTTGGATCTCACAGGGTTGCAAGAAAACACACCTGAATACGAATATTACGAAGGGTTTATGGTGGTGGACTTTGTTCCTACTAGTGAACATCTTAGTTCTTGGATGGCTGAACTAGTCGAAGCCAAGATGAAGAAACTTGGAGTTAAAGTCCATAGCATCGAATGGTGGGAAACTCCTAAGAGTCGTAGCGTTTTTTATAGAGATGGTGTTTAAAAAAATATGGCACCTATGGGCAAAAGCTCTAGGACAAAAAGAAGGGCGCACTGATCAGGAAGCTGATCGTGTTGCCCTAATTCGCACAGCAATTGTGCTCTGCTACATTATCACAAACATGTTTATTGTTGCAGGCGTTATAAGGCACTGGTAAATAGAAATATGCGTACATTTAACATCCACAACATTCGTGTCAGCAATAAGGATCCGTTCTTCTTAATTGCCGGTCCTTGTCAAATAGAAAGCCAAGACCATGCTCAAGAAACGGCAGGCCGTATCAAAGAAATTACAGATAGCCTAGGCATTGGTCTAGTTTATAAAAGTAGTTTCGACAAAGCTAACCGATCAAGCATAGGAACTAAACGTGGTATAGGTATTGACGAGGGTCTTCAGATCTTAGATTCCATAAAACATCTTTTCGGAATCCCTGTCCTTACTGACATTCACGAAAGCTATCAAGCAGAATTAGTTGCAGATGCAGGCGTCGACGTAATCCAAATTCCTGCATTTTTATGCAGACAGACTGATTTACTGTTAGCAGCAGGCCGTACAGGTTGTGTAGTTAATGTTAAGAAAGGTCAGTTCCTTGCACCGCACGACATGAAAAACGTTGCGGCAAAGATTGCATCAACTAATAATGAACGCATCATGTTATGTGAAAGAGGATACACTCATGGATATAATAACCTTGTTGTCGATATGCGCTCTTTACCAACTATGGCAAGCACCGGGTACCCAGTTGTATTTGATGCTACTCACTCTGTACAGCAACCAGGAGGAATGGGAGCAGTATCAGGCGGCGATAGATCCATGGTCCCGTACTTAGCAAGAGCAGCGATAGCCACTGGCTGTGTTGCAGGTGTGTTTATGGAAACACACGAAAATCCAGACAATGCGCCCAGCGATGGTCCTAACATGATTCCGTTAGACCAATTAAAAAATATTTTAGAAGACTTAGTAGCAATAGATGGAATTGTCAAAAGAAGAACGCAAGCGCCTCAAAGCTGAAAAGCGAGCTGCTAAAGAATTAGCCAGAAATCCGGTAGTAGTTCCACCGGTTATACTCCCAACTGAAAAACTCACAGTACTCTGTGTACGATTTGGAAACAAGTACGGTCGTGACTATGTAGAAAGACTACGTAACATGGTTGCAAGGCATATGACTGTACCTTACGAGTTTGCCTGCTTAACCGATGATCAACATCCTATCGACGGTGTTAGAACTATCTACCAACCCAATGCTAACTACCCTAAAGGTTGGTGGCATAAAGTTCATATGTTTGATCGTAAACTGCCCTTAGCTGGCAGAGTTATATACTTCGATCTAGATGTAGTTATTTGTAACAACTTAGACAAACTAGCGGTATTCAACCAAACAGAGTTTGTAGGAATACACGATTTCAATAGAAAGTTTTTTCCATCGTGGAATTATCTCAACAGTTCTGTAATGGCATGGACTCACGGAAACGAGAGTTACATCTGGGATAGATTTGTAGAAAAGCCTAGCGATGCTCAGAAGTTGCAAGGTGATCAAGATTGGATATGGAAATTAGCCAGTCATAGAATTAAATTTTGGCCTAGAGAGTGGATCCAAAGTTACAAATGGGAATTGCGTAGTCGTGAAGATTTAATAGTTTTAAACGGCAAACGTCAATTTAAAACTGTTAAAGACGACGTTGCTATACCAGCCGATTGCTGCATTGCTGTGTTCCACGGCGACCCAAACCCATGTGCTGTTCAGGATAAATTCGTAGTTGACAATTGGAAGTAATAGTGCTATAATAGCACTATGACTACATACACCGTTACTGTCGAGCAAGACCCTGTTACAGGCGACCTTGTACTTCCTTTCACTCCGGACATGCTAGCCCAAGTTGGTTGGGATTTCGGCGACACTATCGTTTGGACAGAAACAGATCACGGTTCCTTCATCTTAACTAAGAAAGACCAAGATGCAACTGCTTAATGATTACAACCAAAAACGTCAAGAACTTTTTGACTACTTCGGTTATCAAGAAGATTGGGTTGTTATTCCACTAGACGATGCAACAATGTATCATTGGCGGCTTACAGGCGAAGGTCGTGGTGATGAAGTGCAGTTCGCTGACACTCTAGAAGAACTCGAGCAAGAAACCGGCAACTACTACTCCAACGAAATCTATACACAACGGTTCCTACCAAAGTGGGTTTATCGCGGTGAAGAATATACTATGGTAGTAGTAGACACTCACACCGACGGTAATAAATTCTTACAAATTTTCGACAACAAGAAAGAAGTTAAAGATGAGTGATGGTTTAACTCCTAAACAGCGGCGAGCGGAAATCAAACGGATTTTGTCATTGCTTGATGATCAACAACGCAGGATGTTTGTTATGATGTATTCTCCGCCATCCGAAAACCCAGATGTTTATGATCTGGTTGACACTATGCCAGCAAAGCGTTTACAATGGGCATTGGTCCAATGTCGGAACAGTTATTACACTCTTTTTAAGGTTATTAAGAATGCAGCCTAAACGCATCGGCTTTGCTTGTAAACTCATCGACGGTCCTAGTCAGATTGACGGGATCAAACAAAACGATCCCTGCAAGATCTATAATACCAAGTCCACAACAGTTGCTTGGTTAAATAGACAATCGCAGCACATTGCCGAAGAACGTTTGTGGGAAATTACTAAACACAACATCGAAGCATGTCGACTGCTTGTTGAAAAGGTAGGCACGTTTGATGAAAATCTTAGAATGGTACGACTCAGTAGCGATATACTTCCTGTCTACACTGAGCGTAGTTGGAAGTTCTTCTATGGGCTATCCGATGTTAGAGCCTATTGCGAAAGAGCATTTAAGCAAGTCGGAGATGCTGCTCGTAAGAATAATGTTCGGCTTAGTATGCACCCTGGTCAGTTTACTGTCCTTGCATCTGATAATCCGGGTATTGTAGATCGTTCAATCGAAGAATTCGAATATCATACAGACATGGCTCGCTGGATGGGCTACGGTCAAACGTTCCAAGATTTTAAGATCAACGTTCACATCGCTGGTAGATTAGGTCCAGACGGCATTCGTGCTGCCTATAGCCGTTTGTCTCCCGAAGCACGTAACACACTCACTATCGAAAATGAAGAAATTACACACAATCTTGACACCTGCTTGGAACTTGCTGATCTCGTTCCGATTGTACTTGACATACACCATCATTGGGTTAACTCGGGCGAATATATCGATCCTAGCGATGTACGTGTTCAGAGGGTTATTGACAGTTGGCGTGGTGTGCGTCCTACTTGCCATTACTCTGTTTCTCGCGAAGATGTACTCCCAAGTCATACCGCCGGACTACGTCCCGATCTTCAGACCCTCTTAGAATCCGGTCACAAAAAAGCAAAGCTCAGGGCACATTCAAACTTCTACTGGAATACAGCAGTGAATGAATGGGCACTGAGCTTCAGAGATCAATTCGACATTATGTGCGAATCGAAAGCTAAGAATTTAGCTAGTTTCGACCTCTACCAACAGGCATTAAGCCTGGGGCTTTGATTTTGGTTTACGACCGCCTTTCTTAGCACCTTCCTTCTTAGGAGCAGCTTGCTTAGGAGCAGCTGGCTTCTTAGCTGGTTTTTGGCCTGCTGGCTTTTTGCCTGCGGGCTTTTTCTTTGGCGCTGCTTCTACAACAGGTGCTGCTTCGACTTTTGGAGTTTCAACAACTTCTGTTAGTGTAGGCACTTCAACCTTATATGGGGCTTCCGCAGTTGCTTCTGCTGGTTTACCACCAAATAGTTTCTTAAGTAATCCGAACATTTAATGTCCTCCTTTTGAGTTTTTATTTAGTACTTGCCCACAGGTAGTGTAGTAGAAGCAGGTAAATCCCATATCTTCTTTTGTTCTACACCTTTACGTTGGGCAAATCTTTTTGTATCACAATCAGAACAACAATGAAAATAATTGTTACTTAAACGTTTTCTATCTACCTTTTTAAGGTCACGTGTAAAAGTAGAATCACAGTTATCGCATCGAAAGACTGCTAGAGTCTTTTTTCTTTTATAAGTGTGCTCTTGACCGCATTTACTGCGTCTAACGTATTGATTTTCTTGCGTTTCAGTTTTAATGAACATTGTGTATTTACATTAGGCTTATAAAACTTTGGGCTAAATATTAGAGCATTTGCTCAATCTAGGATTTATAAACCATGGCAAGAAAGATCATTGATGTTGGTACTGTTGGAAATGACGGTACCGGTGACAGTATACGCGATTCGTTCCGCAAAGTTAACGACAACTTCCGCGAATTATACAGCTCGTTAGGTCTAGGAGAGAAACTCTCCTTTATCGGTCTCGACGACACACCAGCAACATACGTAGGACAAAACGATCCAACTACAGGATCGACCCCGATTTTATCAGTTAATAACACCGAATCAGGTATTGCATTTAAGTCACTTGTACCAGGTAACGGTATTAGTATTGACTTTATATCCAATCCAAACGAAATTATTCTTAACGCAGATTTCGCTGAAATCTCCGCTGATACAACACCGCAACTAGGCGGTAACTTGTCAATGCGCTCTGGCGGTAACCAGTACAGAATTTATGACGCTGGTACTGCTATTACACCATTGTTACCAATTTACGGTCACGAATTAGTTAACAAAGGTTATGCCGACAGCAAAGTATCCAAAGCTGGTGTAGATGCTATTAACCCAGAAACTGGTACTGTTGATCCATCAATGGGACGTATGAGCGGTCCGTTGATTTTAAGTCGCGATCCAGAACCAGATGACGATATCAATTACGACGGTTTAGTAGCTGCTACAAAACGATATGTTGATAGCTCCGCTTTCGGTTCGCAGGTTAACCTTTATGTTGCCCTTTCTGGTGCAGACGAACGTAACGGCGTATCAAGCGCCTTGCAAGGTCGAGCACTAGCATATGCTTATCGCACACTAGAAGCAGCATTAAAACGTGCTGAAGAATTAGTAAACGAAGCTAGATTAGAGTTAGGCCCGTACACGAAAACATTAACATACAAC
>JACCDX011390361.1_pt1 | contig 25337 bp, 20 predicted proteins | sample 7449681 | NCBI WGS metagenome assembly JACCDX01 (sample SAMN15323450, study PRJNA562643) | freshwater metagenome | isolation source: river surface water | place: USA:Blue River Watershed | collected 2017-08-18
AAGGGCGCGCCGGCGCTGCCGGTGGCCAAGTTCGGCGATTCGTCGAAGCTGACGGTGGGCGAGGAAGTGTTCGCGCTCGGGAGTCCCGGATTCCTGTCGCAGTCCGTGACCCGCGGCATCGTCTCGAATCCTTCGCTCGTGCTGCCGGAGCAAACGGTCGGGCGCATGATGCTGCGCGGGGAAGACGTGGGGCAGTTTGTGCGCTGGGTCCTGCACGACGCCCGGATCTTCGGCGGCAACAGCGGCGGTCCGCTGGTCAACGCCCGAGGCGAGATCGTCGGCATCAACGAAATCGGGGTCGTGAGCCTGAGCGGCGCGATCCCCAGCACGCTGGCGCAGGCGGTGACGGAACAGCTTATCGCCCACGGCCGCGTGACCCGGGGATGGTCGGGGGTGACGGTGCAGCCGCGGCTCGAGGCCGACGGGGAAGCGCTGGGGGTGGTGGTGAGCGACGTGGCCGAGGGCTCCCCGGCCGCAGGCGCGGGGCTGCGGCCCGGCGACGTGATTCTGGCCTGCGACGGTCAGGCCATCGAAGGCGCGGAGGAGAAGGCGGTTTCCCATTTTGTTCGGCTCGAAGCGAGCCAACTGCCCGGCCGCGAACTGGCACTCGACTACAAACGGGGCGGACAACGCGCGACGGCGAAGGTGAAGCTCCTGCCGCGCGAACCGGCACGGTCCGACGACACCGAACTCGGCACGTGGGGCCTCGTGGTCCGCGACCTCACCGCGAAGATCGTCCGCAACGAACGGCTGCCGGACGGGCGCGGCGTCTGGCTGGAGAACGTCCGTCCCGCGGGCCCCGCGGGGCAGGCGGAACCGGTGCTGCGGCGCGAGGACGTGCTGGTCGCGGTGGACGGCCAGGCGGTCGGAAGCGTCGCGGACCTCCGGGCGCTGACGGAGAAATTGATGGCGGATGCGCCGAAGGGTGTGCGCACGGTGCTGGCAAGCGTGCGCCGCGACGGCGCCGTGCTGAGCGCGGTGGTGGACCTGCGGCGGCGCGACGAGCGCAATCCGCCGGTCCAGGCGCGCAAGGCGTGGCTGGGCGTCGAGTCGCAGCCGCTGACGCCGAAACTTTCGGCCCGGCTCGGAGTGAAGGCGGACGGCGGGGCGCGGGTGACGCGCGTTTATCCGGCAACCAAGGCCGAGGCGGCGGGCCTGAAGGTGGGCGATGTGATCGTGGCGCTGGACGGGTCGCCGGTGCCGGCGCGGCGGCAGCAGGATTCCGACGTGTTGGCGCGGCAGATCCGGCAATACCGCTCGGGCACCGAGGCGACCTTCGATGTCTGGCGCGACGGTGCGGTGCAGAAACTGAAAGTGGTGCTCGAGGAGCAACCGGCGCCGACGACCGAGGTGCCGTGGTGGCAGGATGAGATGCTGGAGTTTTCGGCCCGCGACATCGCCTTCGACGACCGGGTGAAGCTGCAACTCGGGAGCGAGGCGAAAGGTGCGCTGGTGGAAAGCGCGGTGCCGGCGGGCTGGGCGGCCTTGGCGGGTCTGCGGGCGGACGATGTGATCGAGCAGGCGAACGGCGCCGCGGTCGCGTCGCTGGAAGACCTGAAGCGCGCGCGCGACGGAGTCGCGGCCGAAGGCAAGGCGTGGCTCGTGCTGCTGGTGCGGCGCCGCGGTCAGACGCTGTTCGTCGAAATCAATCTCAAGCCGATCAAACCCAAATCATGATGACCTTCCGCCATATTCTGTCGCTGGCCGCCTTGGCCGCTCCGTCCGTTCCCCTGGTTGCCGCGCCGGAAACCGAGGCGGCGGCGGGCCGGGCGCTGATGAAGCGTCACGCCGATGCGATCGTCGACATCGAGCTGGTGGTGACCATGAAAATGAAGATGGGCGAGCGCGAGTTGCCTCCGACCGAGCGGCGGATCGAAGTGAACGGCACGGTGATCTCGGCGTCGGGGCTGACGGCGACCTCGCTGGTGAGCGTCGATCCGCAGATGCAATTCGAGTCGGCGCGCGCATCGCAGGGCAGCATGCGGGGCGTGGAGTTGGTCGGGGCCGAGTTCAAGGAGGTGAAGTTGCGCCTCGCCGACGGCAAGGAGGTGCCGGCGAGATTCGTGCTGAAGGACGCGGATCTGGACCTGGCGTTCATGGCCCCGGAGCAGGACGAGGCCGGGCGGACGTATCCGTTTGTCAGTCTGGCGGACGCCGCCGAGGGGAAGGTCATGGAGACGTATTTCCTCGTGGCGCGCGCGTCAAAGTCGCTGCAGCGCGTGCCGATCGTGCGCACGACCGACGTGCTCGGCGTGGTCGAAAAACCGCGGCGCCTCTACCTGCTCACGGACCAGATGCTGGGCATGCCGATCTTCGACGCGCAGGGGAAGGTGCTCGGGCTGTCGCTGCAGCATTTCGCCGGCGGGCGGATGTCGGGCACGGTGGTGCTGCCGGCGCCGGATATCGCGGAGATGGCGAAACAAGCCGCGGCGATGCAGGCGGCGAAGCCCGCTCAGCCCTGAGTCGGGGCGAGGAGCGGAAGCTCGCGGGCATCCGGCCGGGGCGGCACGAGCGCCGAACGGGACGGAATGAACCGCTGCAGCAACAGGCGGAATTTTCGCAGGTCGAGCGGCTTGGTCAGGTGTTCGTCCATACCCGACGCGAGGCAGCGCTCGCGGGTGCCGTCCGTGATGGTGGCGGTGAGCGCGATGATGGGGGTGTGCCGGCCCTCGGGTTCGGCGGCCCGGATGCGTTCGGTGGCGGTGAAGCCGTCGAGGTCGGGCATCTGCAGGTCCATCAGAATGGCGTCGTAGGCATTTTCGCCCGCCAGTCGGATCGCCTCCTCGCCGCCGGCGGCGAGCTCGGGCGCGAAGCCGCTGCGGCGGAGAAACACCTCCAGCAGGAAACGGTTCGTTTCCATGTCGTCGACGACGAGAATCCGGGGCGGCTGGACGGGCGCGGCGGGCTCGTTCTCCGCGGGGGAGAGCTCGGGCGGGGCGACGAGGGCAAACGGAATGGAGAGCTGGAATTCGGAACCGGCGCCCGGTTCGCTCTGCGCCGAGATTCGGCCGCCCATGAGCTCGACGAGGCGACGGCAGATCGCGAGCCCGAGGCCGGTGCCGCCGAATCGCCGCGTGGTGGACGAGTCCACCTGGACGAACATCTGGAACAGCCCCGAAAGCCGGTCGGGCGGGATGCCGATGCCGGTGTCGCGCACACGGACGAGCAGTTCGCCGGTCTGGCCGGGCGAAGGCGGGGCGATCCACTGGAGGTAGACGGTCACCGAGCCGCGCGGGGTGAACTTGATGGCGTTGTCGACGAGGTTGACGAGGATCTGGCGGAAGCGGAACGGGTCGCCGGCGATCAGGAGCGGTCCGGCAAGCTGGGCCTCGAAGCGCAGCTCGATGTTCTTCTCCTGGGCGCGGGCGCTCATGAGCTTCAGGACATCGTGGGCGGTCTCCGCCGGGGCAAAGGGCAGGCGCTCGAGCAACAGCCGGCCGCCTTCCATCTTGGTCAGGTCGAGGATATCGCTCACCAGGGACGTGAGCCGGGCGCCCTCGCTGGTGATCGTCGCGACGTAGCCGCGCTGGGCGTCGTCGAGCCGGGTGCCGGAGAGGAGGTTGGCGAATCCCATGACCGCATTGAGCGGCGTGCGGATCTCGTGGCTGACCACCGCGAGGAAATCGCCTTTGGCGCGGCTGGCTTCGTCGGCGGCGATTTTGGCGCGCTGGAGTTCGGCCTCGATCGCGGCATGGTGCCGGACTTCGCGCCGCAGCACGGCCAGCCGGGCGGCCGCGACCAAAATCACCAGCGCGACCAGCGCGACCGCGCAGAGCACGGTGCCGCGGGCGAGGGCGACGGGGAGACTGCCGCCGTCGACGCGCGGGTTGACCAGCAGAACGGACCATTCCGCGAGCAGGGCGCCGACCACCGCGAGCGCGTTGACGGCCAGGCAGGCAAGGCGGGAGAACTCCGCGGAGGCGCCGTGACGCCGGACCCACAGGTGGGTGACGTAGCACCCGAGCATCGTCGCCAGAACGACGGCCGCGGCGTCGATACGCCAGCGGGCAATTGCTTCAAGCCATGTGGAGGTGGGCGACATCGCAGGGTGATCGCTAGGCCGACGAGGCTGGGCGCAGCCGGGGGGCGCGGGCAAAGCGAGAGGTTACTTATCGGCTACTTACCGGCTACTTATGGCCGGACGCCGGGCGGCTACGTGTTGCTACGCGGGCCGCCCGCGGACGTCCGGCGGCCGGAGATACCCGGCGGATGGATACGGCGTGGCGCGGGGGCTGCTCTGGCCGGGCATGGAAAAAGCACCGTCGGGTCCGGCCATGGTCTACGGCGTGGAGGAGCGGTTACCGGTCGCGACCGCCCTGCTGTTGGGCGCGCAACACGTTTCGGCGATGATGATCGGCACGATCACGCCGCCGTTGTTGTTGGCGGGGGCGCTGAAGTTCGATCCGGACGACACGGCGTATTTCGTGAGTGTGGCGCTGCTCTCGTCGGCGTTGGGCGCGTGGCTGCAGTGCCGGCGGCGCGGGCCGATCGGCGCGGGGCTCCTGAGTGTCACGGGCACAAGCTTCGCCTTCATCGAGCCCCTGACGCGGGCCTGGCATGCGGGCGGGCTCGCGATGATGTTCGGCATGTCGTGCGTGGCCGCGCCGATCCAGATGGCGCTGGCCCCGCTGTTGCCGCGCTTGCGCCGCCTCTTTCCCCCGCTGGTCTGCGGGATCGTGGTGATGCTGATCGGGACTTCGCTCCTGCCCACGGCGTTTTACGGCATCGCGGCGCCGGTGCGGGAAGGAGCGCCGGGCTGGCTGGGCCTGGCCGTCGCGGCATTGGTCATCGGGACCGTGGTCGGGTTGCAGGCCGTCGGCCGGACGTGGGCGCGGGTGTCCGCGGTCGCGCTGGGCCTCGCGGCGGGCTGCGTCGCGTGCGGCATGCTCGGGGCGTTGCAATCCCCTCCGGCGGGCGACGGCGCATGGTTCACCGCGCCGCGGTTGCTGGGGCACGGCTTCGCGTTCAGCTGGGACCTGCTCGTGCCCTTCGGCTTCATTTACCTCGTTTCGTCGATCGAGGCGATGGGGGACATGACGGCGACGGCGCAGTTGTCGGGATTGCCGACGGACGGGGACGCGCACTGGCGGCGACTTTCGGGCGGAATCCTGGCGGACGGCGCCACGTGCCTGGTGTCGGCGGTCGCGGGGGGCTTTCCGAGCACCACGTATGCGCAGAACAACGGCGTGATCCAGATCACGGGCGTGGCGGCGCGCCGGGTGGGGTATGCGATGGCGGCGATTCTGGCGCTGCTCGGACTGTTTCCGATCGTCGGGCGGTGGGTGACGGTGATTCCGCCGGCGGTGCTGGGCGGGCTGGCGTTGCTGATGTTCGGCCTGGTCGCGGTGAGCGGGCTCCGGATCGTCGTGGGCGGCGGGCTCGGTCACCGCGAGGGCGTCATTCTCGCGCTCGCGCTCGGGGTGGGCATCGGTCTGCCGACGCAGAAGTCGATCGTGAACGGCCTGCCGGAAGGGCTGCGCGCGCTGTTCGATTCGGGCATCTCGGCCGGCGGCACGGTGGCGCTCGCGCTCAATCTGCTGTGGCCGGCCGGCGGGGCGGCGCCGGCCCCGTCGCGGCCGTGACGCGGGGTCAGGCGCGGAACGGCCAGAGGTGGAAGAACTGGAAGAAGAAGATCGCGGCGAGGCCGTAGCCGAGCGGGGTCATCTTGCGGGCCTCGCCGAGGCCGAGGGCCAGCAGCGCGGACGCGATCAGGCCGAGGCCGATGCCCTCGGCGATGCTGAACGTGAGCGGAATCGCGAGGAGCGTGAGGACCGCGGGGGCGGCGACCTTGAAGTCCGACAAGTCGATGTCGGCCACCGACTGCATCATGAAGATGCCGACGATGACGAGGGCGGGGGCGGTGGCGGCGGCGGGAATGATGAGAATCAGCGGCGTGAAAAACAGGGCCAGCAGCATCAAGCCCGCGGTGGTCAAGGCGGTGAGACCGGTGCGGCCGCCCGCCTCGACGCCGGAGGCGGACTCGATGTAGCTGACGACGGTGGAGGTGCCGAAGACGGCGCTCAAGACGGTGGCGATGGAGTCGGCGACCAGCGCGCGGCCGGCCCGGGGCAGCGTGCCGTCGGGCCGCAGGTAGCCCGCGCGCTTGGTCACGCCGATGAGCGTGCCGATGTTGTCGAACATATCGACGAGGAGCAGCGTCAGGATGAGGGGCAGGGCGAGGAGGAACGCGTTGCCGTTGGTGAGGAAATTGAACGTGAGCTTGAGGAAGATCGGCTCGGGCGAGGCGGGAAGCGCGACGAGGCTGGCGGGAAGCTGGGTGACGGTCTTGCCGGCACCGGCGCCGACAAACAGGCCGAGCACGGTCACCACGCCGATGCCGATGATGATGGCGCCGGTGATGCGGCGCGCGACGAGCACGGCGGTCAGCATGATGCCGAAGAGACAGAGCGCCACCGGACCGGACGCGAAATCGCCGTGGGAGACGAAGGTGGCGGGATTGGCGACGATGATGCCGCCGTTTTTCAGGCCGATGAACGCGATGAAGAGGCCGATGCCGCAGGTGACGGCGATCTTCAGCGAGTGCGGGATCGCCTCGATGATTTTCTCGCGCACGCCGGTGACGGACAGCAGGAGGAAGATCACGCCGTTGATGCAGACCATGCCGAGCGCCTCGGTCCACGGCACGCCCTTGCCGAGCACCAAGGTGAACGTGAAGAAAGCGTTGATGCCCATGCCCGGGGCGAGCGCGATCGGGTAGTTGGTGAGCAGCGCCATCAACGCGGTGGCGAGGGCGGCGGTGAGGGCGGTGACGGTGACGAGCGCCGCCTTGTCCATCCCGGTGTTGGCCAAAATGGCGGGGTTCACCGCGAGGATGTAGGCCATCGCGGCGAACGTGGTGAGGCCGGCCTGGATTTCGCGGCCGACGGTGGTGCGGTGCTGGTCGAGTTGGAAGAAACGCTGGAGCATGGACGGAGCCGGGGGTTCAGGGAGTCGCGGGCGCGGCGGAGGCGACCGGGAGAGCGGGAAAATTGAGCAGGAAGTTAACAGTGAAGAGGGCGGTGGCGCGCGCGGCGAGCGCGTAGAAGGGCACGCCTTCGTAAGGGGCGTCGCTGACGACGCGAAACGCGATGTAGCGCAGGCCGTAGGCGTGGGCGACGGCGGCGACGTGGCCGGATTCCATTTCCTCGACGTCCATGCCGAAGGTGCGGTGCGACCAGCGCACGCGGTCGAGTTCGAGGTTGATCTCGTGGGCGGAGCCGATGACGCCCGGAAATACCCGACCCATGGGGTTGCGGGTGCGCAGGGCGACCGCGACCGCCTCCCGATCGCCGCGAAATCCGTCCACATGGGCGACGAAATCACCGTCCGGCGCCGCACGAAGGCGCTGGGGCAGCGGCGACCAGTCGAGCGGGCGGGTGCCGGTGCCGGCGGCGCGGGGCGGCGAGCGGAAGTTGCCGTAATCGAGGGCGCGATCGCCCACGATGATGTCATGGAGCGCCAGATACGGGGCCTGGGCGCCGCTGGTGCCCTGGTTCACGACGAAGCGCGGGCGGAATTCCTCGATCCCCACGACGGTCGCGGCGGTGCAGTTGAGCAGCCCTTGTCCGGTGAGCGAGACGGCGACGCGATGCGGCCCGATGCGGCCGAGCCAGAAGGTGAACGGCCCCAGCGCGACCTTCTCGGTGCCGGGGCCCAGCGCCCCGACGATTTCGCGCACCTCGAGTTTCTCGGCGCCCTGCACGAGGAAATCGACCGGTGCACGCGCCGGGGCAGCGGCGAGACGGCCATGCACGGCCACGACGAAAAGCAACGCGAGGACCCGGTAGATCCGACGGCGGAAGAGGGCGCACTTCACGGGGAGGCCTCCAGAAAGGCCAGGCCCGCGGCCGCCGCCTGGGCGCCCGTGCCCGAGATCACACGCAGGCCGATCGCGGGAACGCCGAGCAGGGCCGCCGCCCCCGCGATGTGGGCGGACTCGCCGTCCTCGGCGGAGGTCTGCCAGTGGGTGCGGATCCAGGCGACGCGATCCGCCTCCTGGTTGACTTGATGGGCGGAGCCGAGGGTGCCGCGCCGCACGCGGGCGGGGGCGACGGACAGCGCCAGCGCGCGGGACAGCGCCGCCGGGTCGGCCGGGAAGAACTCGGTCGGTGTCTCGCGCTCGCCGGGCGACAACAGGAGGTGCGGGCGTTTCTTCCAGGTCAGTGCGTCGCTGCCGGCGTCCAGGGCGGTGACGGGCGAGATCATCCCGTCAAATGCGGCGAAGCGCTCGCTCACAACGAGGTCGCCGGGGCGCAGGTCCGGGTCGTGCGGCCGGCTGACGCCGACGATCACGACGAGCGCGGGGGCGTGGCGACGGATGGCGAGGACGGTCGCGGCCACGGCATTGAGCGGGTCGCCTTCGCTGCGGGCGACGGCGACGGGGTGCCGGCCGAACGTGCCGGACCAGGTTGTCCACACGCCGCGGGAGGCGGGGACGACTCCGGTCAGCCGATCGAGGATGGGGCGGACGACGGAGTCGTCCGTTCCGACGATGAGCAACGGCGCAGGGCGGTCGGCGGGGGCGGCGGCGACCAAGGACGATCCGGACAGGGCGAGCCACGGGAGAAGGAGTGCGGGCAGCAGGCGCGGAAAAGGCCGGGTTCGAAGCATGGATCGGAGCGGGAAAGCACGGCTTGTGCCGCTTGCGGGCGGGCGCCAAGAGTGCGGCATGATCGTCGACGCCCACGTGCACCTCTATCCGCCCGAAGTCGCGGCGGATCCGGCCGCATGGGGCGCGCGCGCGGGCGAGCGCCATTGGTCGGAGTTGTGCACCCGGCGGCGGCGGGACGGCCGGCCGGTGCAGGAGTTTCCGAGCGTCGAGGGCCTGTTGCGGGCAATGGACGCCGCGGGGGTGGGGCGCGCCTGGTTGCTCGGGTGGTATTGGGAACACGCCGCGAACGCCGAAAGGCAGAACCGGTTTTACGCCGACTGCGTGCGTGCGCACGGGGATCGGCTCGCGGCCTTCGGCACGGTGCAGCCGGCAGCCGGGCCGGAGGCGGTGCGGGACGAGATCGCGCGGATCCGGGACGCCGGCTTGGTCGGGCTCGGCGAGCTGTCGCCCCACACGCAGCTGGGCGGAATCGCAGGAGCCGGTTTGGCGGCGACGCTGGAGCTCGCGGGCGCGTTCGGTCTGCCGGTCAATCTGCATGTGACCGATCCGGCGGGAAAGGCCTATCCCGGTCGCGTGGAGACGCCGCCGGAGGATTTCGCGCGGCTGGCGGAGCAGTATCCGAAAACCCAGTTCGTGCTGGCCCACTGGGGCGGGCGGATCGGCGCGATCCGCCCGGAGGTGGTCGCGCGGCCCAATGTCTGGGTCGACACGGCGGCGTCGCCGCTGCTTTACCCGGACGCGGCGTGGCCCGACCTGCTGCGGGCGTGCGGCGGCGGGGAACGGGTGTTGTTCGGCAGCGATTATCCGCTCGTGCTGTATCCGAGGCAGGAGTCGAGCGCCGAACTGGGGCGGCTGGTCGCGGCGGCCCGGGCGGGCGGCGCCGGCGACGCGGTGCTGCACGGGAACGCCGCGCGGTTGCTCGCGACCGCGCGCGCCGGGGCGACAAGCCGGTAGCCGGCTCAGGCCGCTGCGCGATCGAGCGCCCAAGCCAGCGCCGGACTCGTCAGGTCGGGAACGACCAGCTGCAGGCCGGTGGTGAGCCCGGACGGCAGCGGAACCGGCACGGTGAGGACGGGTTGGCCGCCGAGACTGGCAGGGGCGGTCAACGTGATGAGCCGTGAGCGCAGTTCCGGCGTGCACTCGGGTTTGGTGGGTGCGCCGCACGGCGAGGCGGGCAGGAGCAGGAAATCGTAGGAGGCGAAATACGCCCGCCACGCGGCGCGGACCGCGAGAAGGGTGGCATCGGCCGCGCGATGGTGCTCGGGGGCGAGGGTGTGCGCGCGTTGCAGGCGCGGCCAGACCACCGGGTCGTATCGGTCGCGGAAACGCTCCGCCCAGGCGGCGTGGACGGCCCACGCTTCCCGCGCGACGATGGTGTGGTAGGCCTCGAGCGTGGGTGCAAACGCGCGCTCCAAGGTCTCGGCGGCGACCGAATCGGCCAGCGGCGCAAACCGTGCGGCGGCCTCGCGGCACGCGAGCGCGACGTCCCCGTCGAGGCCCGGAAGCGGAAGGTAGAGGCCGCGCGGTGCGGCCGGACCGGCGGGTCGCGGCGGCGGCAGCAAGGCCGCGATGGTCGAGCGCAAATCCGCCGCGGTGCGGGTGAACCAGCCCGCGGTGTCGCAGGTGGGCGAAAGCGGAAACGCGTCCGCGATCCACGGTTCATGCGGCGTGAGGCGCAGGCCGAAAAGTCCGCAGAACGCGGCCGGGACGCGCACCGAGCCGCCGGTGTCGCTGCCGAGCGCGAACGGCACGAGACCGGCCGCCACCGCGGCGGCGCTGCCGCTGCTGGATCCGCCGGTGGTGCGGCCGGGGAAGCCGGGGCGGTCGACGTCGCCGTAGTGCGGGTTTTCCCCGGTGATGCCGTAGGCGAACTCGTGCAGGTGGGTCTTGCCGGCGAAGACGGCCCCGGCGGCGGCGAGGGCGAGGGCGAACGCGCCGCCGGCCGGCGGCGTCCGGCGGACCTCGGGCAGGAAGGTCGAGCCCGCGAAGGTCGGCGTGCCCGGGAAATCGAACAGGTCCTTCGCGAAGAACGGCACGCCGCCGAGCGGACCGCCGCGCGCCGCGGCGGCGAAGCGGGCGGCAAGTTCGGGCTCGGGGCAGAGCCAGGCCAGCACCGCGCGTTGCTGCGCGGGCGACAGCACGGTGCGCGCGCGACGGTGGATTTCGGCGGCGGCGGATGCGGGGGAGAGGGCCTGCCAGTCGCGGAGGGTCATGGCGGGAAAGTTCGGCGGACGGGGAGATATGACGCAATCCTCCGCGAATGTTGCTCGCGGGTGCCGGAGGCGCTTCAAATGGTGCGGCATGAATCCGGTCCGGTGTCTGTTGCTCGTGGGAGTGCTCGTCGCGTGCGCGGCGGGCTGTGCGCGCAAGGAGCCCGCGCCGCCGCCGAAACCGAGCGGGCCGCGCAAGGTGGTCCTGCAGACGGACTGGTTTCCGCAGGCGGAGCACGGCGGCTTCTACCAGGCGCTGGCGAAAGGGTTTTACCGGGAGGCGGGGCTCGAGGTGGAGATCTGGCCGGGCGGGCCGGGGTCGGGGATCAAGCTGAAGGTGGCGCGCGGCGACGCGGATTTCGGGATGATGCGCAGCGACGACCTGCTGCTGGCGGCGGGCAGCGGCATGCCGCTGGTGATGGTGGCGGCCTCGCTGCAGCACGACCCGATGGGGCTGATGGTGCACCACGACAGTCCGGTCAAAACGTTCAAGGACCTCGCCGGCCGGGCGGTGGTCGGGAACGTGGGAATGGCCTATTTCCCCTTCATCGAGAAAAAATTCGGCGTGAAGTTGGAGCGCCGGCAAACGACGTTCGGCATCGGCGAATTCCTCGCGGATCCGACGGCGGTCCAGCAGTGCATGGTGACGAACGAGCCGTTCTTCGCGGAACAAAACGGGCGGCGGGTGCGCACGCTGACGCTCACGTCGGCCGGCTACGATTGCTACCATGCGATCTTCACGCGGCGGGAGCTGACGCGCACCGCGCCGGAGGTCGTGCGCGCGTTTGTGCGGGCCACGATCCGCGGGTGGCGCGACTACCTCGAGGGCGATCCGGGCGCAGCCGACAAACTGATCCTGCAGCGGAATCCGCAGATGACGCAGGCCCTGCTGACCTTTGCGCGCAGCGAACTCATCATCCATGCCTTCGTCCGCGGGCGCGCCGAGAAAGGCGAGGACATCGGGCAACTCGCGTTGAGCCGGATCAGCGACCAGATGGACACGCTCCTGCAGCTGAAAGTGATGGAACTGCCGGTGTCGATCGCCAGTGTCGCGACCAAGGACTTTCTCCCGCCGCCGCCGCGCCAGCCGTGAGCTCCGTCCCCGACTTTCCATGAATCCTGAAGCCAAACTCGCCGAACTCGGCCTCACCTTGCCCAATCCGCCGGCCGCCGCCGGCAGCTACGTGCCCGTCGTGCGCACCGGCAACCTGCTCTTTTGCGCCGGCACGATCGCGGTTTTCAACGGCCAGCAGACCCACGTCGGTCAGGTCGGAAAGGAACAGACGATCGAGTCGGCGAAGAAGGCCGCGGAGATCTGCGTGCTGAACACGCTCGCGAACATCAAGGCCGCGGTCGGGTCGCTGGACCAGGTCACCCGGATCGTGATGGTGAACGGCTTCGTCAACGCGGTCGACGGCTTCAGCGACAGCCCCGCGGTGATCAACGGCGCGAGCGACCTGCTGGTGAAAGTCTTCGGCGAGGCGGGCAAACACGCCCGCGCGGCGGTGGCGACCAACGGCCTGCCCCGCGGCACCACGGTCGAAGTCGTGGTGGTGGCGGAAGTGAAGTGACCCGCGCGCGCCCGGGCGAAACCGCGCGCAGGGGCGCGCGGATCGCGGCGCCGATCCGGGAGCGGACGTCGCCGACGCGACCTCAGGCGAGGCGCCGGACCATCACCTTGGCGTTGCGGCCGCTCTCCTCGTAGGACTTCAGGCGCGCTTCGGGCAGGATGTCTTTGGCGGTTTCCTCGAAGCCGCAGACGTTGGTGAAGAAGCCGAAATTCTGGGTGGAAAGCGCGAGCAGCGCGGTGACGCCGCGTTCTTTCGCGACGATGCCGGCGAACTCGACCATTTTCTTGCCGATGCCCCGGTTGTGGTAGAAGGGCATCACGTAGAGGGAGCCCACCTCGGCGAGCTGCGGCCGGTCCGGATAGAAATACAGGGTCACGCAGGCGATGATGTTCTCGTCGACCTCGAAGACATAGAACTGGTCGATGTTTTTCTCGATCGCCTGCTGCGTGCGGTTGATGAGCTCCTCGCGGCGGACGGCGTTGCGCGTGAGGTTGTAGATCAGGCGCACGTCGCTCTTCCGGGCTTTGCGGATCTGCTGGTAGTCGTTGCCGTAGACGAGCGAGCCGACGCCGTCGTTGGAGAAAATCTCGTTGAGCAGGCCGTCGAAGATCCGGCCGTCGATGATGTGCACGCGCGGCGTGCCGGTCTCGATGGCCTTGATGGCGTGCAGCGCCTTGCTGCGCGAGTCGTCGGCGATCCGCTCGGGTTCGTCCTGCACGATCTTGTGGAGGGCCTCGATGGAGATTTCGCGGCGGATGGTGCCGTCGATCTCGATGCCGGGCGCGGGGGTGAGGTAGATCACCTTCGTGGCGTGGAGGGATTCCGCGAGTTCGGCGGCAAGGAGGTCGGAGTTGACGCGGAGGGATTTGCCGTCGGGGCCGAAACCGATGGGCGAGACGACGGGCACGACCTGGCGGTCGATCAACTCGGTGAGGAAATCCTTGTCGATGCGCTCGACCTTGCCGGTGAACTGGTGGTCGACGCCGCGCAGGATGCCGAGCGGCAGCGCGCGGACGGCGTTGGTCGACGCGCATTTGAGCGCGTTCTGCGTGAGGCCCTCGACGAGGGCGTGCGTGACGCGGGACGAGGCGCGGATCGCGAGGTCGAGCGTGGCGGCATCGGTGATGCCGGCCCCGTCGGCGTTGGTGATCGGAATATTCCGCATCACGGACAGCTCCTTGAGCTGGTGGCTGATGCCGTGGACCAGGACGACCTTGATGCCGAGGGAGCGGAGGACGGCGATGTCGACGAGGATGTTGCCGAAGTTGTCGTCGGCGACGATGGAGCCGTCGACCGCGATGATGAAAATCTGCCCCTGGAAGCGGGGCACGTATTTGAGAATGCCGCGCAGATCGGTGGGCTTGATCGTGGTGGCGTTCGCCGAACGGGGGTCGGCGGGAGCGGCGGGGCCGGGGCTGGTCGTCATCTAGGTCGGGCGAGGTGCGAAGTGTTCGGGCATGGCGCGCGGCGCGTCAATGACGCGCTTGCACGGCGGGGCTCACCGGACTTCCAGCGGCCAGGTGCGCGAACTCTGCTGGCCGAGGAGCGTGACCTGGTAGCGGCCGGGCTTGAGCGTGCCGGCGGGGATGGTGAAGAGGACCGGCGCCCGCCGGTCGCGGGCGACGAGGTCGGCGTCGCCCACCGTGATGAAGGTGGGCGCGAGGATCGCCCGGTCGCCGCGCAGGTAGAGATCGCCGCCGCCGAGTTGCTTGCGCTCGTCGGGCAAGGTGCAGAGCAGCTGGACCTCGTAGGCCACGAGCGTGTTGGCGACGGGAGCGGCGGCCACATTGAGGATCTCGGCGGGGAGCAAAATGGGTTCGACGAGGGTCTTCTTCAGGTCCTCCGGCAAGCCGCCCGGGGCCGGGACAATAGCGGCGCCGTCGGCCACGCGGGCGCCGTCGGCGGGCCGCGCCGCGGCGACGGGCAGACGCTGGAAACCGGCGGAAAGCAGGCGCACGACGTTGGCGCGATTCTTCATGTCCTCGTAGGGCTGGAAGGCCGGGCCGGGCTTGCGATACTGCAGCGTGATGACGGTGTAGGGCACGATCACGAGGATGATCGCGACCACGATCCACTTCATCGGCCACGGTTGGCGTTGGTTGGGAGCGGCGGACATGAAGGGCCGAGCAGATACGACGCGGGGCCGGGGAGGCAAGGCGGCGGATGGGCCGCGCGCGGGGCGGAAATAAAATTGATCCGGCCGGAGCCCGCTGCTTCGTTGGCCGACTGCATGAAACTCTGGTCCCAGTTCTTCATCCCGACGCTGAAAGAAAGTCCGGCCGACGCGGAGATCGCGTCGCACAAGCTGCTCGTCCGCGCGGGGCTCGTGCGCAAGCTGGGCGGGGGCCTTTACACCTACATGCCGCTCGGACTGCGGGCGGTGCAGAAGATCACGCAGATCTGCCGCGAGGAGCTGGATGCGGCGGCGGCGATCGAGCTGTGGATGCCGCACGTGCATCCGGTCGAGCTATGGCAGCAAGGGCCGCGCTGGGCGGCGGCCCGTGAAATCATGTTCCGCGCGGACAGCGCCGGCGACGGCAAGCGCGGGCCGCGCGACCCGGAGTTCGTGCTCGGGCCGACGCACGAGGAAGTGATCACGCCGCTGGTGAAGGCCGAAATCACGAGCTACCGCGACCTGCCGAAGAATTTTTACCAGATCGCGACCAAGTTCCGGAACGAGATCCGGCCGCGCTACGGGCTGATGCGGGCGCGCGAGTTCATCATGATGGACGCGTATTCGTTCGACGCGACGGACGACGGCGCGATCAAGAGCTACCTCGCGATGAAGGGCGCCTACGAAAAGTTCTTCAAGCGCATCGGCGTGCAGGCGATCGCGGTCGAGGCGGACACCGGCGTGATGGGCGGCAGCTTCTCGCACGAATTCATGGTTCCGGCGGAGGTCGGCGACGACGACGTGATCTACAACGAAGCCAGCGGCTACGCGGCCAACCGGGAAAAGGCGACGAGCGGGCTCGTGCCGGCGGACCTGGCCGATGCGGCTCCGGCGGGCGCGGTGGAAGAGTTCGCCACGCCCGGTGTCGTGACGATCGCGGCCCTCGAGGCGGCGCCCTACGGCGTCGCGGCGGACCGCCAGTTCAAGACGCTCGTGTTCATCGGCGACGGGAAACCGTTTCTCGTGATCCTGCGCGGCTGCGACGAACTCGAGGAGGCAAAGCTCGGGGCGCTCGGTTTCACCCTCTTCCGGCCCGCCACCGCCGAGGAAATCGAGCCCGTGCTCGGCGCGAAGCCGGGCTCCCTCGGTGCGGTCAAAGGCACGATCAAGGATGCGGGCGCGCTCGCCGGCGTGTTCGCCGACCATGCGATCCGCCTGATCGGCAACGGCACGACCGGCGCCAACAAGGACGGTTTCCACCTGCGCAACGTGAACGTAGCGCGCGACCTCGCGGTGACGAAATTCGGCGACTTCCGCCGCGTGCGCGCGGGCGAGCCGGACGTGAAATCGGGCCAGCCGCTGCAGGTCCGCCGCGGCATCGAGGTCGGCCATATCTTCAAACTCGGCACGAAATATTCCGAGAAGTTCGGCGCGGTTTACACCGACGACCAGAAGCAGTCGCACCTGATGGTGATGGGCTGCTACGGCATCGGCATCAGCCGCACCATGCAGGCGGTGATCGAACAGAGCCACGACGGCGACGGCATCGTCTGGCCGTGGAATTGCGCGCCGTTCCAGGTGCTCGTGTGCGTGCTCGATCCGCAGCTGGCCGAGGCGATGGAGCTCGCGAAGAAGATCGGCGCCGCCGCGGAAAAGGCCGGGGCGGACGTGCTGATCGACGACCGCACGGAGCGGCCCGGCGTGAAGTTCAAGGATGCGGACCTGATCGGCGTCCCGCTGCGCCTGACCATCGGCGGCAAGGGCCTCAAGGAGGGCGTGATCGAGCTGAAATGGCGCACGCAGAAAGAGGTCGCCAAGATCCCGGTCGCCGAGGCGGAGGCCCGGGTGGCCGCGGCGGTCGGCGAGGCGGCCGCGAAAGCTTCGGCGTGAGTTGCCAACGCCGCGCTTTCCCGCAGTCGTAGCCGCACCGCATGGCCTCCAATCCGCAGCTTTCGCCCGCGCCGCACGCCGAGACGGACGTGCGGCTGGGCGGCGTTTGGCGGGTCGTGGTCCTCAACGATCCGGTGAACCTGATGTCCTACGTGGTGCTGGTTTTCAAAAAAGTGCTCGGCTTCGACGAGCAGACCGCGCGGACCAAAATGCTCGAAGTGCACGAACAGGGCCGCTCGGTGGTCTGGACCGGCCTGCGCGAGAAAGCGGAGGCGTATGTCTTCACGTTGCAGCAGTGGCATCTGACGGCGATTCTGGAGTCCGATGAAGCGCATTGAGGTGAAGCTGGCTTTGCCGGTGGTGGCGCCCCTGCTCGATGTCATCCGCGAGCAGGGCGAGGGCCTGCGCACGCAGCTCGCGGCCAAGCCGGCGCTGGGAGACCTCGAGCCGGAGTTCCAGGCGGCGTGGGAAGACGAATTGCTGGCGGCGCAATCCCAGGAGGTGCAGGCGCTGCTCGGCCTCTTCGGCGACGAGTTTTTCCGCGAGGGGATCGTGGCATTCGACGAGGAGAATGCGGAGACGATCGTCCGGGCCTGCGCGGCGGTCCGCCTGCGGCTGCGGGAAGTGCAGCTGGAACCGATCGGCGACGACGTGCTGGAAAGCGGCGAAGTCGAGCTGGGCAGCCTGCCGGAACCGCGGCGGAAGGCCTTCATGTGCTATCTCTTTCTCGCGACGGTGCAGGAGCTCATCATCCAGCATCTCGACGAGGGTATCCTCGGCGGTTGAAATCCGGATTCGCATTTGACGGGGCAGGGGGGCGACCTACGGTGGGCCGCGACACCCTGCAGTGTTCGAGGTGCTTTCAATAACTGCTCTTTGCCTTAGGAAAATTACGGGAGCCAAATTCGCCGCGAGAGATGTCAGGCCGTAAACCGGACGACAGATGGCGCGGCGACGGCGCCCACCTTATCTTAAAAAGGTCCTGAGCCTTTGGGCATACGGCACAGGCGGGGTGTCACCTCCTTTTCCGCCTCCCATTCCCACCGAATCCTCCGCGCTCCCCGCGCCCCTTGCATGAATCCAGCCGAAAACAACGCCCTCCACGTGGTGCACGTCGCCGCGGTCATCATCCTTGTCGCGTATACCTTCTTCGGGTTCGCGGGCGCGCCCGAGACGCGCAAGCGCGTGCTGGCGATCACCGGCGTGGCGAGTCTGCTGGCCCTGCTGACCGGCATCCGCATGTGGCAGGGACTCTATTCGTTCGGCGCGCTGGGCTGGGTGATCGTGAAACTGGTTTGCTGGCTGGGGCTTTCGGCCCTGACCGGCATGGCCTACCGCAAGCGCGACAAGGTCAACGCGCTCATGGTGATCGCACTCGTGCTGACGATCGTGGCGCTCGCGATGGTGTATCTGCGTCCGTTCTGAGCCGGCGACGCGCGGCCCTATGTCCGGATCGCTGTGCGGGGTGTGGGTGGCCGACGACGGCCGCGTGCACCTCACGGTGGAAACCGCCGCCGGCGGCCGCGAGGACCGGGTGGCGAGCCTGCGGCCCTTTGCCTGGCTGAATGCCGCGCCGCCGCCCGAGGTGGGGCTGTCCGGCGTGACGGTGGAGTCGCTCGGCGGGCCGGGGCCGTTCAACCGGCTGGCGCACGGCGACAGCCTGGAATCGTTCGACGCCTTCGCGAAGGCGGTGCGGGCGACGGCGGGATTCGACGCGATCCGCCCGCTCGAGAGCCAGTTCCTGATGCAGCAGCGCGAACGGATGTATCGGGAGATGACGTTCGGACGGCTGCGCCGGTGCCAGTTCGACATCGAGGTGGCGTCGCCGGAGGGCGGATTTCCGGACGCGGCGCGGCCGGAGGACCGGGTGCTGGCGATCGGGTTGCGTGCGAACGGAACCAACCGGCTGCTGCTGCTCGAGGAAATGAGCGACGCCGCGGAGAAGCGGCTGCTCGGGCAGTTTTCCACGGCGCTCCAGGAATTGGACCCCGACGTGATCGAGGGACACAACCTCTTCAAGTTCGACCTCGATTACCTGCGGCAGCGCTGCAAGCGCCACAAGGTGCCCTGCGCGTGGGGACGATACGGCCAGAAGGCTTCCTTCCGCGCGAGCCGGCTCAAGGTGGCCGAGCGCTGGGTGGATTTCACGCGCTGCGATCTGCCCGGGCGCGCCGTGGTCGACACCTACCTGCTCGTGCAGATCTACGACATCACCACGCGCGAGATGACCTCCTACGGCCTGAAGGATGCCGCGGTCTACTTCGGGGTGACCGACGACGACAGCGACCGGACCTACATCGAAGGCGGCCAGATCCAGCACGTGTTCGCCGCGGACCGCGCGCGGTTCTGCGCCTATCTCGAGGACGACCTGCGCGAGACGGAGGGCTTGGCGGAGCAACTGCTCCCGACGTATTTCGAGCAGGCCCGCACCTTCCCGACGCTGCTGCAGGAGGCGACCCTGCGCGGCGCGACGTCGAAGATCGATCTGCTGTTTCTCGAGGAGTATTACCACGCGCGGCAAGCCTGCCCCACGCCGCCCGAGGTGCAGCCCTTCGAGGGCGGCTACACCCGGAGTTTCCAGGAAGGTGTTTTCCGGCACGTGCTGCACTTCGACGTGGCGTCGCTGTATCCGAGCCTGCTGCTCGCGATCGCGCGCAATCCCGGCAACGACACGCTGGGGGTGTTCATTCCGCTGCTGCGCCGGCTGCGCGAGTATCGCCTGAAATACAAGCAGGTCGCCCGGCACGGCGCGACCGAGGAGGAGCGGGCGGAGGCGCAGGCGCGGCAGACGAATTTCAAGATCCTGATCAATTCGTTCTACGGCTATCTGGGGTTCTCGGGCGCGCGGTTCGGCGACGGGGAACTGGCCGCCGAGGTGACGCGGCGCGGCCGCGAATTGCTGCAGGCCCTGATCGACGAATTTGCCCGGCACGGGTGCACGATCCTCGAGGCCGACACGGACGGCATTTACCTCGCGTCGGAGGCCTATTTCGCGGCGCCCGAGGCCTTGCTGGCGAAAGTGGCGCCGATTCTGCCGGCCGGGATCGAACTCGAATACGACGGACGGTATGCGGCGATGTTCTGCTACAAGGCGAAGAACTATGCGCTCTACGACGGGAAGAAGATCACGCTGCGCGGCAGCGCGCTGCGTTCGCGCGGGATCGAGCCCTTCCTGAAGAAGCTGTCGGACCAGCTCATCAAATATCTCGTCGGCGCGTCCCCGGAATCCCCGCTGGTCGCGATCGAGGATTTCCGGCGGCGCCTGCCCGCGCGGGCGGTGCCGGTGGCGGAGTTGGCCAAGAGCGAGATCCTCAACCAGAGCCCGGAGGCCTACGAGCGGCTGATCGCGGAAGGCGGCAAACCGCGCCGCGCGTCGGCGGAGGTCGCGTTGCAACTCGTGCCGCGGCCCCGCATGGGCGAGCGGGTCGCCTACTACATCACCGCGAAGGCCAAGGGAAAGACGAGCGACTGGCAGCGGGCGCGGGCGTTGGCCCTGCACGATGCGGTCGCGGCCCCCTACGATCCGGCGTATTATCTGGAAAAGCTCGACGACTGGTTGGAGCGCTACGGGGCTTTCCTCGGGGTGAAGCCCTTGCCGCCCGCGCAGGGCGAATTGTTTTAGCCGAGCCGGAACGGCGGCCACGGGCAGGGCGGGGCGGTCGAACGCCGGGGCGATTGCGGGGGCCGGCCCGCGGTCGGGTGCGTAGATCCACGGAGCGGGCCGCGAGGCCCGAGGCGCGGCCGGGGGCGGGCCGACCGAAAATCCGGCCGGATGCTCAATCGACGTTAAACCCCGCCCAGTTCGAGCCGATATGACCAGCTAATCCCCTCAGTCATCACTCGTTCACATGCCTGCCACTGCTGAAATCACCGAACAGCTCATCCGAGAGAATATCAACCGGGCGGTTGCGGACGTGTTCAAGACGATGCTGGGCCGCGAGCCGACGTCCGTCGTGCGCGCCGAGCTCGCCGGCGATCGACCGACGCTGCTCTCGGAATCGAACCGTCCCGTCGTGGTGGGCACGGTGGGGTTTCTGGGCGATGTCACCGGCCTGATTTACCTGCACCTCGACCTGGCGTTCGCCAAGATCGGCACCTGCCACCTGCTCGGCATGACCGAGGCGGAGCTGGAGGAAGCCGGCGACGAAGTCATCAACGACGCGATCGGCGAACTCACCAACATGACGGTGGGCAGCTTCAAGAACAGCCTCTGCGACGCCGGCTACCCCTGCAAACTCACGATCCCGTCGATCCTGCGCGGGACCAATTTCTCGATCGAGCCGATCAGCTCGGCGGTGCGCTACGTTTACCTCTTTGACTGCGGCGAACACCGCGTCGTCGCGGATATCCTCATGAAGGCGGACGAATGATCCGATAAGCCTCCCAGTTTTTCATCTCACCATGCGCTACAAAGTTCTCACCGTGGACGATTCCAAGACCGTCCGCATCATCGTCAAAAAGGCGTTCAAACCCTTCGACTGTGAAATCCTCGAAGCCGCCAATGGCGTCGAAGGTCTGGCGGTGGCGGCAAAAGAGAGCCCGGATCTGATCCTGCTCGACGTCACCATGCCCGTGATGGACGGCGTGGAGATGCTGACCAAGCTGAAATCCGATCCCGCGCTCAAGGGCATCCCGGTGATCATGCTCACCGCCGAAGGCGGCCGGGACAACGTGCTGAAGATCGCCAAGATCGGCGTGCGCGACTACCTCGTGAAGCCGTTCAAGGAGGAGGTCCTGGTGGAGAAGGCCAGCCGGGTCATCGACCTGAAGCCCGTCAACGAGGGGCCGGCCAAGGCAAAATCGATTTTCGATCCGGCCGATGTGCTCGTGGTCGAGGACAAGCCGGCGATCATCCAACAGATCCAGGAGGGGCTGAAACACACGCCGTGGAAGATCAAGGGCGTGAGCACCCAGGGCGAGGCGATCGATTTCACGACGCGCACGCCGCCGGACCTCATCATCGTGAGCCTTTCGCTGCCCGAGGAGGCCGCCTTCGCGCTGTTCCGCCACATCCGCGCGAACGTGAAGACCAAATACACGCCGATGTTCGCCCTCGTGGTGAAGACGGAGACCAGCCAGCAGCAGCAAGCCCAAAACCTCGGCTTCAGCGCGATCATCACCAAGCCGATCGATATCGGCGAACTGGAGACGAAGATGTCGAAGGCCATGAACCTCGACACGTCGCAGCGCTACTACGCGATCGACGGCGACATGATGGTCATGCGCCTGCCCGAGGCCTGCTCGGCCCCGGTGCTCGCCGAGGCCGGCGCCTACCTGAAGCCGAAGCTGGCCGAAGCGGTGGACGCGGGATTCAACAAGGTGGTCATCGACATCCACGAGATCCGCTCGCTCCACATGGGCATCATCAAGCTGCTCTTCCAGGCGATGCAGACGTGCCGGGATCTCGCGATGCAGTTCGTGCTCGTGGGCAATCCCCAGATCATCGCCGAGTGCAAAGGCTTCGAGGATACGCGCGGCTGGACGTTTTACGACTCGCTGGCCGACGCCAAGGCCAACCTCGGCAAATCCGGCGCGGCCGCCCCGGCCGCGGCCCCGGCGCCCCAGTTGGCGGCGGTCTGATACCTTTTCGTTAGGGGTGTGAAGGCTAGAACCGGCGGGCGGTGCGCGATGTGAGCGCATCGCCCGTTCGTGCTTTGGGGCCCGGCCGGTCCCCGCGAATCTCGCGTTGACGGCGACCGGGCACCCCGCGAACTTTGATGCAACATTCCGCGATCGCTCCCGTCCCAAGGTGGCGCCGCACCCTAGCATGAAAAAACTCCGTTTCGCCCTCGTTGCCTTCGCGTCCACGCTCGGCGCCGCCTATGCCCAGGACGAAGAACGACGGGCGCCCCCGGTCGAGATCCCGGATTTCTCCAATCTGGACGAATACATTTACGAGCCCAAGAGCATCGTGACGTTCGGGTTCCGCTACATCAGCGGCGCCAAGACCAGCTTCGCGGGACGCGGCAAGATTCCCTCGCCGGAGAATCCCGGCGCGGCGACCGGCGCCAACCTGGAGCGTGTCTACCACGACGGCTCGGTGCGGCCGGACGCCCGGGTCGTCGCCCGCCTCGACGGCAGCGGCAATCCGATCATCGACCCGCAGTCGGGCAGCGCCGTTTTCGACCCGATCGCGCCCGACGGGCGGACGAACACCTGGAACTACATCGACGCCAGCCAACTTTCGACGCCCGGGTATGTCCGCTTCAACAGCTACTCCGCCGAGGTCATCGACACGGCGGTGCGCGAAAAGAAGGGCAACTCGAGCGCCGGCATGGACATCGCGGTCTCCCGCGACATGGGCAAACTCTTCGGCGGCCGCGTGCTTTGGAATCTGACGGCCGGCCTCTCGATCAACGACATCGCGGCGAACACGCGTGATCCGGTCCGGGCCACCCTGTCCACGATCAGCGACTACTATGCGCTCTACGGCGTGACACCGCCGGACGCCCCGTATTCATCGCCGAGCTCGACGACGGAAAACGTCGTCGATGCCAGCGGCAATCCGGTGATCAACGCCGACGGCACCAACCAGACCGTGTCGCTCGATACCTCGGTCCTGATCGGCAACGAGCCGGCGGGTCGCACCACGAGCACGGTGACGGACGACGTCAGCGTGACGAACAATTGGAAACTGAAGGGCGCGTATTACACGATGCGCGCCGGGCCGACGCTGTTCGTCCCGATCACCAGCCGGCTGCGCGCCAGCTTCAGCGTGGGTGCGGCGATGGTTTACGCCGGCACGAGCTACACTGTGACGCAGACCTTCCAACCGGCCTTGGGCGCGGAGATTTCCGATACGGAAACGAATGCCACCTACAAGTTGCTGCCCGGCTACTATGCCGACGCGACGGTGCAGTTCGATCTGACCGAGCGCGCGGGATTCTACGCCGGAGCGGTCTTTCAGTCGGCCGGCAGCTACAACCAGGCGATCGACACGGAGAATCAGCACTACTCGACGAAGATCGATCTGGGGAACCAGAACGGCATTCGCGCGGGCATGTCGATCCGGTTCTGAGCCGACCCGTCGCCGCCGGAAAATTGCGCAGCCGGGGCGTCCAGCCCCGGCTTTTTCATGGGGCGGACTCGAGGTCCGCGAGCACTGCGGACACCGGGCGCAGGCGATCGGCGGGGAAGAAGCCGTTGAGGCGCGTGATCACCTGCTGGATGATGCCGTCGGGGCAACTCGCACCGCCGGTGATCAGGATCGACCGCGGCGCATCCGCCCGGCCGCCGGCATCCGGCCATAGGGACCGGGCCTCGATATGGCCGTGGCCGTGACCGCCTTTGCCGCCCTGATAGACAAAATGATCCACCTCGGCGAGCGAGCGGATGGCGGCCTCGGACTGGATAAAGAAGGATTTCGGCCCGAGGCGCTCCTCGCAGAGTCGAAACAACTGGTAGGTGTTGGACGAGTTGGTGCCGCCGATGACGAACGCCGCGTCGAGCGGCTCGGCGAGCGCGCGGGCCAGGGCGTCCTGGTTGACCTGGGTGGCGTAGCAAAGCGTGTCACGCCGACCGCCGCCGCCGACGCGGGTGTCGTCGCCGAACTTCGTCCGGAATACGCCGCGCAGGTGCTCGATGATCGCGAGTGTCTCGTTCATCAGCAAAGTGGTCTGGTTGACGATGGCGACGCGCTGCAGATCGCGGACGACGTCGAAGCCCGGCGTGTGCCGGCCGGCAAACTCGACGAAGAACCGTTCGCGCACGGCGGGGTCCTCGGCGGCGACGAAGTCGCCGAGGCGACGCGCCTCCTCGAGGTTGCGGACGATGACGGCAGGGGCGTTGCGGCGCGTGTTGGAGAACGTCGCTTTGGTTTCCTCGTGCTCGTGTTTGCCGTGGATGACGACGGTGTAGCCGTCGCGGCCGTAGGCTCGCGCGGCTTTCCAGACTTTTTCCACCAGCATGCAGGTGGCGTCGTAGTGGCAGACGGCGATGCCCTTCCGCACGAGCCGCCGCTTGTCTTCGTCGGTCGCGCCGAACGCGGGGATGATCACGATGTCGTCCGGCGTCAGCGAATCCCAGAGGGGCGGCGAGGCGGGTTGGCCGTCGGCGGTATACGGAGCGCCCTTGTCGGTTTGCAGGTAGCGGAGCCCGCGACGGAGGAGGTCTTCGTTGACGAAGGGGTTGTGAATCAGCTCGGAGAGCATGAACACGCGGCGGCCCGGATTCTCGGCCAAGGTTTCGTAGGCGCGTTCGATGGCGTTCTTCACGCCGAGGCAGAACCCGAAATGACTCGGAATGACGTAGCGGACGGCGCCGAAATCGAGGGTGACGGGCGCGGTGGCCGTGCGCTCGTGCCGGCGGGCGAGCGCTTTGATGGCCGCGCAGAGCTGCGACTGATACAACGCCTGGGCGGCGGCGTCCTGGGCGTAGATGGCGGTGTTGCGCTCCTGGGCGGGACGAAACTTGTAGATGAAGTCGTTCTCGCCGAGGTGCAGATACGGAATGTCGACGAGGTGCGGTTCGAGGGCCGGGAGCAGGGCGGCGAGGGAAGGGGCGAGCGCCGCCGGCATGGCGGCAAGGGTTTCAAGCGAGGCGAAGACGATCTCGGAATCGGCCGGCGTCCCGGAGACCTGGACGAAAAACACGCGGTAGCTGCGGCCCCCGGCCGTGGCGCTGAAAAACTCGGCCGGCGGGGTGTGCGTGGCGAACGATGACTCCAGCCGGGTGGTCGCCATCGCGGGGTCGGTGCCGGTGAAGGCGAGGCCGGACTTGGAGCCAAGGCGTCGGACGGCGAGACGGTTGCTCGCGTCAAACGCGAGGATCGCGCAGAGGGCGGGAGGGACGGCGGCGGCCGGAGACATGACCGCCAAGCGTTGGCGGCGGGGGGCCGCGCGGCAAGGTCGGGCTTGGCGGGCGCCGCGCTCAGCGTTCCTGGGCGTTGGCGTCCGGGCGGCCGACTCCGCGTTCGCCGGCGGGCTGGCCCCGGCGGGGGCCGG
>JACCDX010218071.1_pt1 | contig 25332 bp, 20 predicted proteins | sample 7449681 | NCBI WGS metagenome assembly JACCDX01 (sample SAMN15323450, study PRJNA562643) | freshwater metagenome | isolation source: river surface water | place: USA:Blue River Watershed | collected 2017-08-18
ATCGTCAATCCGGAATCGCGATTTGTGGTGGTTACATATTGGTGGGGCCGTGGTCGTCAGAATTTCAATACAGCCCGGCCTTGTGGGGAATTCCATGAGTCCCTCCTCATGAAACCCATTCATATGCTGACACCGGCCACTGCAGTTCCCCATAAATTCCGTTCTGCTATTTCCGGAAATGCGCATTTTAACGCGTTTTTGGAAAAGAAGATTGGTGATCATTTGGGAATGGTGGCGGCACATGTGCGACTAAATAAACCCCTATCTCCCATACATCGCGACTTTAGTGCCAAAGCACTCAAACAGATCCTAAAACGTATTATCTTGCGATACGTTGAGGCTGTATTACCCCTTGTACAAGAATACCAACGCTTATTTGTGGAACGCGCGGATTTGGAAGATTCGTTTCAACGCCGTGTGAAGGCCGGACTTACAAGTCCGGCTCAGTTGGAAACCATTCGTGCACGTCTTGATGAGTTGAAGGCTGCGAAAGAGGACTATATGCGCCAAATCAAGGGGCGCATGGGACCCTTCAAGTCGGCAATGGACCGCACCCTTCGTTACCAGGACCCCCTCACATACGATGGAATGATTGCCGAATGGGAGGCAACATGTGCCAGGGCCCGTTGTAATTACATGGCCATTGAATATCCAGAGTTCGCCGCCCCTGGGGGATACCAGCTGGCCATTAACGCCAAGCCCCGTTTCATTAAGAAGGCGCTGGAGCTTTGTGGTAGCGACGGTAGCAACCGTGGCGTTCTGTACATTGACGGTGATATGACTGTGAATAAATACCCTGCGATTTTTGATATGCCGGATGTTGATTTAATGGCCCGTGGATGGAATGTGGACCCCCGCTCTTCCTACAAGTTCCGAGAGTCCATTCTTATTGATCCCTATACATTTGAGACTTCGGGTGGTATAATGTTTTACGGAAACACGCCCGAGGCCGCTCTGCTTCTGGAGAAATGGATTGAGGTGAGCGAGCAGTACTCCCAGTGGGGCAAGGCGGATGACCGCATTCTGTCACTCGTCTTCAATACCTACAAACTCTTGTTGCCCCTCAAGGTAATTCAGCTGCCGGTGGAATATCTGTGGCTCACACTTGACTTTAATGATAACTTGGAGGATATTATGGACTCTAACGCCATTTACATTGAACACCCTGAATGCCTGACCTCCGAGGAAACGGCTGCGGGTCAGGGCGCCTCCTCCTCGCGTACACCCAAATTTTACGAGGTTATTGAGGATTCTTACCCTCGCAGTGAGTATTTGCATGAGTCCGTTCTATTTCCCACACAGGAGTTGACATCCGCCTTCCGCCCCTACCTTGACTACCTACATGGCGCCCGCTACTTTCCCAATGTGGAGGATGAGACCCTTGTAGGAGAACAACCCTTTTATGTCGTTCCATTTGAGGAGGGTTTGGGACCCTTTCAGGCGGTCGCGGATGCCAATGCAGCCGCTGTTGCCGCTCTACCGGCACTTACGGGAGTCAACGCGGGAGGAATGTTGGAAATTCGGGAAAACGATGGTACCACCGTACCCCGTATTCTCCAGGCATTGGCCGCGGGCGTTCATGTGAAGTACTTGCCCCCCACTGCTTCCACGGAGTATTTGGAATCCCTGGAAACCACTTTGGCGCGTTTTCCACGTATTGAGTTTGCATTCGTAAACGCATCTACAAAAATGCAGCGCAATATGTTCTTTAATTCCGTATTCAATGTTGCGGAACCGGCGTTTTTCCGTGCGGGATGCCCCCATCTCCAACAACTCCTCATGGCGTGCTCAACTCTTGATGAATTGAGTGCCTTCTTCCGCAATGCCTACCAATTCCTATCGCGCATTCGCACCCATTACCTGAAAAAGTACCGGCGTGCGGCTACTGCTGCCGCAACCGCAACCGCGAGGGTGGGAGGAGGAGAGGGTAATATGTTGGATTCTGAGGATGCCATGGAGTTCCTGTACGGGGCCAAGGCCCTCACCGGTGGTAAGCGTCGCGGCGGTAGACGTGTTTGTACACGCCGGCGTAAACGCGCGAATCGTCGCACACGTCGTCGCTAAGTCTTGTCAAAAAAGTACCGTTTAATGATGCACCCATTTTATGTGTGTATCATTGAATGAGTGAAGAATAGGCCCTTTACAGCATCATGAGAGCCTTACCATAGATATTATCACCCTTGATTTCGCCACCCTCTTCGTAGCCACTGAACTCGTTACCCTTAGGAGTTGTGTAGAACATGATCTGTCCACCGGCCGCTCTCACGGCATCCAGGGCCGTTCGGAAACGTCCGTCGGCCTCATAGCGCTGTTTTACATAGGCCTGAACAATCTCGGCGAGTCCCTTTTCCCATTTTTTGGGATCCAGTTTGGCACCCGCCTTCTTCATTTCCGTACCGCGCATCATCTTGCGTACCTCATCACCTTCGTCTTCCTGGAGCGACCATTCCTTGGTATCCGTAATTTTCTTCATTTCGGCCCTCTGTAGGGCGTATTTCTGATGTATTTCACCATCAACGCCGAATAGCTTGGGGCCGAGTTCCGGTTTATTGGAGGCGATTTGGAATTTCGCGGATGCAAAGGCCGCCTCCAGGGACGGATATTCCACAGAGGCATCTGTCAGATCCTTGAGGGGAAACTGGGCATATGTGCCTAGCCAGCGACGCCAGCCCTTGTCGCCTATTTCCAGGTCATCCTTGAGCTCCCCCTTTTGCCAGATCTTATAAATTCCGCGCTTTTTGTTGGGGGACTTCTTTACCTCTTTTACTTCCTGTGCTGCCTCTTCCTCCTCCACTTCCTCCTCCACTTCCAACACGGGTGCTTTCTCCACCTCCTGTTCTTCCGCCGCCTTCTCAAAGACCTCCTCCAAATCCGCCGGCACCTCCTCCACTTCCAACACGGGTCCGCCCAAATCCGGCAAAGTATCCTCCTCCTGAATTACCTCAGGAGCCGGTGCATCGCCGGTGGGACCTACGGGTCCCATGGCCTCCTCGCGCTCCTCGCGCGTGAGAGAAGAGGCGACACCTGGAGCACTGTAGGGAATTTCGGCACCCGTAGAACGCCGTTTCAGAATAAACCAGCGATTGGGGAAGGAGAATTGTTTGAGTGTTGGGGACATGGGAAATACACGACCCGCCTTGGCCGCCATTTCATAACTCTCGTCAAATGTATTGGTGGAGTGTTGGAGACCCAGGTCCGCCAGTTCCTCCGCATTCAGCAATTCAAAGCCTATTGCTTCAAAACGTTCTTTCAGGTAGGGCCAGGATACAAGATACTCGGTATAGCTCTCGCCAATTGAAATGAAGTTGACGGTAATCGCCTTACCGAGACTGGCATCCGTGGGGGGCAGTACATCCTCCTCATACTGTTTGGTGATACTCCACACTTCTACACCTCCCTCCACGCCCCTCTTTGTGCCTCCGAATGGCAGGTCCGCCAGGAGTGTCGCCACCTTATCACCGTCAAAGCAGCAGCCCACAAAGAGTCCACCTACGCGGCAAGTTTCCGAAATATTCCGGAGCCAACCGTCCAATGTGGGTTTATCCTTGAAGAAGTAATGTAGCGAGAACATACAGGCCACGACATCAAATCCGTCCTTCGCCTTGCCCTTGAAAAGGGCGGCATAGGGAGGTGTGTCGGCCTCCTCGTTACCCCATAGGGTGCGCAGGATGGCACGATCCATGGGTGATTGACCGGCACCGCCATCCGAAAGACGCTGGGATGCATCGGCCTGCACAAAGAGCATGGAGGGGAGCTTTCCATCCAGGCGCACCGTCTGGTCCAGGAACCGGCGGTAAGCACCATCCCGCGGATCCGTGAAGTTGCGTTCCGCAAGGTCAGTGCCGAGCACCCACTCGGCCTTCCCGCGAATCCATTTATGAATATCTCCCGCCATTCCGCAGGTCATATCATACAGGGCCACACCGGGTTTCATAGCGTGTCCCAGGAGAATCTCCTCCTTCACATAACGGTTGTGGAATTCACGGAGGCCACGAATCCGGTGGAGATCACGGGCGGGGACCTTGCGCTGGTAATAGGCCGCGGCCTTCACGGCCGTTGAACCATCCTCTGCAATACCCTCCTCCAGGGCACCTGTGCGAATCATATGCTCCGTGATGGGCTGATGAATGGAGGTCCAGATGGAATTGGCCACCCAATCCGCGTTCATTGTGCGGCCCATTTGTCCCCGCTGGAATCGCTCGGTCTTATCCCAGCGAACGCGCATAGGTTCCCACCGCCATCCCGCGGCTTTCTCGGGATGATAGGCCATTTCCACAATGGCCCGCGACTCAATGGGGTCACCCGTGCGTGTGCAACGCATCGTCTCATTCATGGCCGCCAAGTCCTTCGCGGCGGCCGTGGCACCCGCCACATCGGTAGCACCCGCATTGAGGGCAATGTAACAGACGGAGGCCATGGGATCCGCGGGCTGGGGCACGAATTCTACGGGCCGGTACTCACCCGCCTCCAAAGACGCGGGTAGCGGCTTTCGCTGAAGAATTGTATCGCGGGGATTGGCGAGTGCCGGATCCGTGTTGGAACCCACGAAGAGTCGTAGGGTCTTGTAGCGCACGACCTCATTAGTATCCTCATTCACCTTGATTCCAACAGTCTCCTCTCCATCCTCCCCCTTTTCCACCATGACCAGGAAATCAATTGAATTCTCGGCGGCGGGTTTCCACTTGAGCTGTGCGGGCCAACTGGAGGTGTTTTTGGGAAGGGTGGCGGCATTGGGTGTAAAGATGAGACCGTCGCTGTGGTAGGGGGGGTCCGCGGCAAGTCGGTCCAGAATCCCCGCCGCCTCCGTGAATATACCCCCCGTCGCCCCCAGTGACGCGGGAGTGTGAAACGATTTCATGTGTACCGAGAACGCCGCAGATTTCGGGGCAGTGCCCACACGTTCCGCATTGGCGAGGACTCCCGTGGCGGCCGTGAGGGCTGCATGGCGAGAGGCCTTTTCTCTGTCCTCTCCCATTTCACCCGCACCACGCACAATAAAGGGGAGACGCGTCATATCGGCACCCCCAATACCATTAAATATATCAAATGCGTAATAGCGACTCACCGGGTTACCCCCGTAATCACGACGCACCCATTCACCGTCCAACACGGTTCCCGCCCATTGCGCGGCGGCCTCCTTACCGAGACGAATATCCGTTCCATAGACGGACATGTTGGTATCTACGAGATGCACGGTGCCCGTCTTCATGACCACGAGGAGACAACGCTGGCCATCGGCCTTATCCGTAACATTGTAGTCGGTGAGACGGATGTTGGGAACGTCGGAACCCTCTGCATCGGGCATTATATTGGCGCGCTCCAGTGTTGCGGGCTGGGGACCGGGAAATACACCGACTTTTGCACCCGTCAGGGCCGCCACGAATTCCAACACATTCCGCTTAGTCACCTCGCGTGTCAGGACAAACGCATTTTGGATACCACGTAATACCGTGGCGACTCCAACGAGGAGGGATTTGAAGGTGGCACCCTTGAGTGCCTCCACCTCCGCCTCGTATTGAATGGGTTGTTTGACTATTTCCGCACCGGTAAATGTGGTCGCGGGAATGAAATCGCCGCGGGGGGACTTCTTGCTCTGTCGCACAAGTGAGAGATCAAAGACGAGACCCTTGTGTTGTAGGGAACTGAAGGAATAGCGTTTGATGAGACGGAAGGATTTGGGAATCGTGGCCCAACGGGACAAGACATCACGCACACGCACATCGTCCATGGCAAGGGGTAACTCGCGGCGCAGCTTCACGCGCACGCCGTACTCTTTCCAATCAACCTCAGTGCGGGGACCCTCGGCACCGGTATGCTTCTTCCCCTTGAGGACAACGTGAAAGGGCTTGCCGAGGAGTACATTATCCTCACAGAATTGCTGGATAATACCCTCATCCACCAGGGTAAACCGGAGTCCACCGGCGACCATGATATTGAGCTTGGTGGGCTGGGCCTCCTCCTGCAGACCGAGGGACCGCAGGTGCTGGACAACCTGAAGCCATTTCGTCAAATCCAGGGTTTTAAAGGTCGCCTCCAACTCCACATCGGTTCCGTACTCCCATGTTTGAAACAGGGTTTCGGCGGCCGACACGTCATTGGGATGTAACTCCAGGGACATCTTTCTCTACTTGGGGTGTTGTACCGGCCTTTATCCCCTGCACCGCCTTGTCTCAACTTTGAACAACATTAAAAAATAGCTTGCCAGGGGGCGAGTTACACCTGGAATCGCATGCGCATACGGTGCGATGCAAGGACGCGCACTTTATCCACCTTTTTACCGGCGGGTTCCGCAATTCCCAGTTTTTCGGCGACACTATTGAGTTCATCAATCGTGAGTTTTTCTAGGGCGTTCTCTACGGAAAGGGGCGCCTTGAGGGCGTAGGCGGATTGTAGGATATCGCGGTGTGGGACGGGGACTCCCTGGGCATTCACATGGAATATAGTGGGATTGGATGCCGCCTGGTCGGCGGCGGGCCAAATACCCACGACCTTTTCGGCATCCCTCCATACCGCCAGGCGAATACCCTTTGCAATACAAATGAAATCCAGGATTGCCGAAGCCTCCTTATCGCCCCAGATTTTGGACCAGTCAAATGCGTCCTTTGGCTGAATACGACTTCCAACAGCCGCCCTGGGCATCATGAATGCCTCCAGTTTCGTTTTAACCCAGCCCCGTGAACGGCCCGATTCCTCTTTATAGAGTTTCCCAATAAGCCCTTCAATGCGTCGGGCCTCTTCGGCCTCAATACTTTGTTTGGCCGTATGATTGGCAATCGCATACATGGCATCGCGGGCCTCCAATGCAATACACAACGGATCCACGGGCCTGCCACGCGGTTCGCGCGGAGGTGAAGGAGGGGGGGAAGGAGAGGAAGGATATGTTGGTAGTTGGGGAACGGATGTAGGCACGGGGGGAACGGATGTAGGGACTGGGGGAGCGGATGTAGGGACTGGGGGAGCGGATGTGGGGAGTTGGGGCACAGGTGCAATACGTGGTTGCGGCACCGGTTCCAACGCTTCCTCGGAACGTGATGGTGATACCGTGCGAATTGTAGGGCGTTTCGGAATTACCACGGCTTCAATGGGTATTGTTGGGAGTTTGAAACTCTCCACAATAGCAGCGGGACGCAATCGGTATGCGGCGACTTGTAGGGATGCCAGAGGATTCTGCTGAATTGCAGCACGAATAGATTGGAATGCGAGAACCATATTGGGTGAATGATAAATGAGTGTTGGAAGTTTAGGTGTCCGTGCCGGGTTGAACTAAGAGGGTGCTGAGAAGTATATCGCGGTCCTGCAAATTTTTCCGATTGCACTGGGTAAATACCAAAAACCGTTCCAAATCATCAAATGTCTTCTGTGAAATAACCGTCAAGTTCAAAAATATTCCATTATGATTTTCGGAATACGGTGCCTCGTGTTTTTGAAGCAGGCGTACAATTTCCATATACTCATCCGCCGTTAATCCCTTCAAACTATCCAAAAAATGCTTACGACGAGCGTATTCCTCGGCGGATAGTTTAGGGGTCGCATCGCCTCCGGGTGTAGCTGTATTCATTTTATATTTTCCGCGGGCTTATTCGTCGCGATTTAAACGCCCCACAGCCATAATGAATTCGTCGTTTGTCTGGAAACGACTGCGATCCAATACAACATCCACTATATCGCCCGGCTTAATTGCATCAAATGCCTCACTACCGATATGTAGATCGCGGGGAAGTAGAATGCGCACGGCGTCCTCAAATATGGCGTAGGCACCCATGGGATTCACTTTGAGTACATTGGCGCGCATAACAGCACCCACGGAAGGATACAGGACGTCGCAGGCCACCTTACAATCAAACAGTAAATTTCCCGTGAATCGCCCATTTTCGGCGGCACCCATGCTGCGTGCCAGGAGTTTCAGAGAACCGGGTTTCACAAAGCCGTTCGCATTACAGCGTCCCTCAAACTTCTCGCGCAACTTGGTTTCCAACATGGATTTAATGGAGTCCGTAGATGTTATAATGTTCATTTCTGCAGGAGAGAGTGCCACTCGCTCGTCCAGATACATAGTTTGAAATAGGGCCATTCTTCTATGTTTCTCGGTATATTCCATTTAGCCCGTCCTCAACTTTTGTCTTACATGGATTGCGCGGTTTCCAACATGGATAAAAACCACCGCTTGCCCCCAATACGATTCTCATTCATCCAGCGTAGTAAAAACTCCATGTAGGGACAAATCTGTTTTTGCGTAAGGTCGTAGATGTGTAGAATTTCACCCGATTTGGCGCGCTCCTTTATTGTCTGGGCAGACGGTTGTGTGGCAACGGCGTCATCCAACATAAGTGCGTGAATGGGGTGGTCCTCATCCACATGTTGGCGAATGATGTTTTGGATAATGGATACGCGTTCACGGGGTGTATTCAAGTTACTCGTGTTGAAACATTGGGCGCCCTTCCAGCTTCCATCGGCCTTATTAATGGTCTTAAAGAGTGCCGTCTGTTCCTTGGGATCCAATGTGAGAAATCCAAAGACAGGGCCGGTATCCTTATCCTTGTGAAGGGGTGGGCCGGTGAGCGCATGGACATCCTCCATTAAGTTGGAGGGACAGAGGGAGGTCTCGGCGTCGCCGTCAAAAAAGCAATATGTCAGTACCTTTGCCTTGGCCTTCGGTGTTGTATTCACGACCTGGTAACCGCTGAAATCGCCGCGGAAATACTCGGCGGGCTTAAAGGCCTTCACAAGATCGCCGCGCACTCCCTCGGTTCCATGGGTTACCCAGTGACGCAGAACTGCCGCCCGCTGTTCCAGGGTCCATTCGTGATCTATCCACCACTTACGGGCCACGGCCTGAACACCCTCCAACGTCCTAAACCGATAGTATACCATGCGCCAACCTTCGTAAAAGGGTCCGCTGGGAAGACCCGCCGGAGGTTGAAGGGGCATAGTGAGATTTGTTGGGAATAGTTTTTCGGTCAGGTGTGTCTCCCATTCACGTAGGGTTCCCATGGCTAATCCGTATAAATCGGAGTCATCCCGCATTCCCAACACGGTCTCTTCCTCCTCCTCCTTCACCTCCTCCACGACGGGCTTTTCCGTGGCAAGAATGGCACCACGGGGGAGGTCCATGAATCGCGGGAGACGTCCAAATGCGCGCCCAAATCGCATGGCGAGGGGAATGGATGTATCGGTTACACCGAGGGGCTGAAATACTACGTATCCGTGTTGGAGATGCAGAGTTCCGCGCACACCGTCCTCGCGCTCAATGACAAAACGGGGATTATCCAGGAAACTACGAATCCCCACAATCGCCACATCCCACGGCATATCCGCATAAATGAGACGGAGATCGGCGATGGAGAGGGCGACTTCGGTACGATACCGGCGGCGAAGAACCGCCTCTTTTTGTTGGAATTTGCGTCGGGCATCCTCCACGCGATAGGACGCCGTGTCAGGGGCGGCGGTCTCACCCGTTTCTTTCGCGGCACACAGGTACTCGCAGGATTCCTGAAAGTCGCATATACTCGTGTAGGGTTGGTCGTGGGGATTGTAATTGGGGATTGGACGACCGCGTGCGTCTATCACGCGCCTGCGGGGCAATCCCTTAAGGACAATGGCCTGCCGATTCATGAGGCAATCCCAGGCGGCGATTTTAATGATGCGCTGAACCTGGCCGATGGGTATGGATTTTTTGGCGGCGAGACGATAGGCGTAGAGGTCGGCGGTCTCATATTCAGGAATGGAGACGGCGTGTAGGTAGATGAGGCAGTTTTGCTCTTCCTTGGGGAGGGCCACATGACTGCAGTAGCGGACGGCGCGACCGATGACCTGTTCAATCCGATTCAAATGATACCATCCGTCCATAATGTGATTTTCGCGAATACACTTGAGATCCAGACCCTCCGATGTAATCTGGGAACCGAGAATGGCCTTGACCTTTCCACCGCTGACATCATGGGGCGTGTTGAGAGTATTGGCGTATCGCAGGAGACCCTTGAAATCGGGTGTGAGCCCCTCGTTTCCGGTGAGGAGGACGTAATTCGCGGGTGAGAAAGTATGATCGGCGTGGGATCCCCCTTCTCGCTGCGGGCAGAATGCGCAGGCACGCGGGACGGGCGGCACATCCCGTAGCAGGGGAACCGCCGAACCGTCCGCCATAACGCGCGTCCAGCCCGCGCGTTCCAGGGCCGCCGCCAGGGGTAGTGCCCCCGCATTCACGAAACGTGAAAAGACGAAACACATTCCCTGGGCCGCCTGAAGACTCTCCACGATTGCCGCGATTTTTGGGGCGTGTTTAGCCAAGTGACCGGTACCGAATACCTCGTCCACCGTCGGTGTCCATTCATCTTCCGCAATTTCCTCATTGGCCCACCGAAACTGGCGGAGGCGACCCACACTCGTTTCATGCCAAAAGGTCTCCCATCCCCGTGATCCATAGGAACCATCAGGATATGTGATGTTGGCGGCCTGGGTCACCTGATTGAGAATAAAATCGGATACCTCAGTTTCCAACATATCTCCCTCCTCCTCTTCACCGTGTGACTCGCCACGTGCAGTTGCCAGAATTTTAAGAAGAACACGCCCTACGGGTGTTCGCTTCACTTCGGGCCGGTGTACAACGAGGGGCAACATACTCATAATCTTTTTGATGTGGGGAGTCCAGGTTACCTTATCCTCACGACGCGAGATGGATTTGGTCGGATATGACGCGAAAAGGTTTGCACCGGCGGCCTCGGGTGGCGTAAGACGTAGGGGGAAAGAGGCGGGATTCTCACCGCGCATGTAGGAAATGTAGCGACCGCATACGCGCGCCAAGGGTGCTTTGGCACTCTCCAACAGGGTTCCGTCCGCCCCAAAAAAATCACGGGGGCGCAGCAATTTGGCCTCGTCCTTTACATCATTGAGCATGAGAATATTCAGGAGAAAGAGGATTTCGGGGGCGGTGTTGTACATGGGTGTTGCCGTCATCAGGACGAGCCGTAATCCCTCACAAATGCGCGCAATACGCCGCAGCACGGGTGTCAGTTTCTTGCCCTCCGCCGCATCCGCGGCCGCCCCCGCTACGGGGGATTCCGTGGATTGCACATCTTCATCCATGGGTGGGACTGGGGCGGCGACTGGGACTGCGGCGGCACCCGTCCCCTCAATATCACGCAAATTATGGGCCTCGTCAATAATAATGAGGTGATCCGAGAAAAGTCGGTGGAGAATCGCAGCCTCCTTTTGTTCGCGTGCCTCACCCTCAAATGACTTGGGTACCTCCGTTGCCAACTTTTTAAGAACCCAATTGGCGAATTGTAGGTAGCCCATGATTTGATAGCGTTTCCGAATGAGCTGCTCGGCATCCTTTTCAATTACCGCGCGATCCGTCTCCATTCCATTACCCGCCAGGTGCAGGTAGGTCATCCCCGTACACTGATTACTCTCCCATGCCTCCCCACGTAACTGGGCATCCCGTGTGGAAAGGGGTTTGAGCCGGTCGGCATCAAAAATCGTGCGACGGAATCCTGAGGCTATCGCCTGAGGACACAGAATAATAACGCGATTGGTGGGCATGGATTCCAGGAACATTTCGGCAATTGTAATCGCCGAACACGTCTTTCCCACTCCCACACCGTGGTCCAACAACATACCGCGATAGGGTGTGTGAACGTGTAAAAACCGCGCAACAAGTCGCTGGACAGCCGTGGTATCAAACGCACTGGTTTGACTACTACAAATATCCTCCGCGACGGAGCCGGATTGTAAATCGGCAAATTCCGTTTTACTATAGAGCCGTGTGGCGAAATCGGGATCCATAACATCGGGATAAAGACCCGCACGACGTTCACGATCGTGCATCCAGGCGGAGGGAAATAGATCCCTGGCACGCATGGCTTCCAACATCGCATCACGGGTCGCTAAATCGTCCAAGTCCGCGTGGGCCTCCCAGGCCTGCACGAGTTGTGCATCCGTCATTTCCTGATAGGCTTTGACGGTTGCACCTCCTGGCATTTGTAATGTTCTCTGTTAGAGTCCCGAAATTCGCCCGTGAATACGTCCGAGGGCCGCACGCTTTTCCGGATTCGTCTCGCGAATCTTCAAATAGGCCTCCGTAAAGGGGAACCATCCAATATCGCCCACTTCACGCGTTTGAATCCGATTGGCGATATTCACTGACACGGGGGCGGCCGATAAACCGCCGTAGGATGCAATGTAATATATATGCTTGTAGGTGATATTGTTGGATCCAACATATTCCTCCACCTCGGGCGCCATAGTTGTACGAACATGGAGGTCTTTTGTTGGAAGTCCCGTCTCCTCCGCGAACTCACGAATTGCACATGCGAGCTCGGTTTCATGGGAGGATCGGCGGCCTTTCGGAAATCCCCATTCGGGTTCGGTCCATGCCGTGTCCACCTCTGCCACGTAGCGTTGCAGGGTTTTACCATGAATATCGCCGGTGGACCGTAGGGATTCAAATGTCCGCTTGGCTCCCTCGTGTTCCAGACGAAATTGGCGCGTATTCTGCCCATTCCAGAGGTCCGTCCATAATTCCTCAAATGGACGTGTGAGAAGTCGTGTAAGTTCGGTGCGTGTCATTGAATTCAGGAGCGTCTGAATGTATTTTTCGTCCGCGAGGGAGTATTTGCCGCGCATAAAGTCCACGTATCCGAGCGAATCCCTACGGCGAATGAGCAGGTATTCGTAATCATACTCACCCCTTCTTACCGCGGCGATTCCATATGATAATGTCGGCTCCTTACAGTCGCGAAAGGTATGTCCCACCCTGCGGCAATTCACGCACTCCATTAAGTTTCATATATTTGGCACGGCTTTAGTAGAAGGTGCAATGTTGCGAAGAGCCTTATTCGGTTTCAACAATACAAATAACTCCCAACCCGCAGCATACAATTCCAACAATCCGGTAATGATTCCGTATATGGACTATGATATTGACCCCGTGTGGTATAATTGGGACTGTACTCTCACAGAGAGTGGGAATTATGTAAGGGCTGATGCACCGCCCGCAAATGTATCCGCATTTCCTCGGATGGTTTTTCATTCAATGGAGGAATTGTTGGAACACCCTGGTATTTACGCATGGATCCTGTTTTCGGACAATTCATTTGCAGCGGCGCGGACCTTTTCACCCCAAGAAATCCTGAGTAAGCATAAAAACCTTCACCGAAATCGGGCTGACCAGGGAATATTGGCGGCCGGTGAATGTCGGATATTGGAGAAAGAGTGGAATGGGGAGGGAGGGCGTGTTGAATTCAATCTCCTCTCTGGCACATACATGGTTCATATATTGAAACGGTTCAGTAAAAGGTTTCCCGATTTTAACGGAACGCAGTGGTATGCACAACAAATAGGGAATTTATGGGAGCGGGCGGGTGCAGTCACCGTTGCTTTTACGGAATCCGAAATAATACCCAAGGTGGCCACGGAGGCGGAGTTGGCACAATACGCCGGCATTGGTTATCGCTTCCAGCGATTTCCAACTATTCAGGCGTGTCAGGCATCCACCATGAAGAGTGGGGGTGGACGTAAGCGTAGGGGCCATAGGCGTCGCGTCACACGTCGCAGAAAAACACGTCTGTGACCCGAATAGAGTAGCACGTCATGGAGGGAATGGATATTACAATGCCCCCCGATGTATGGGGTCCCATTTTCTGGGATACTATGCATATCGTATCACTTGCGTATCCCGTCCAGCCTACCGATGCGGATAAGGCAGGAGCCAGGGCCTTTTTTGAGAGTCTCGCGGTGGTTCTTCCATGCCCCATTTGTCGCGTCCACTACGCCGAGAAAATCAAGGAATCACCCATCAATGTGGATAGTAAGGGGGAGTTAATATACTGGGTGTGGGACATTCATAATCAGGTCAATGTACTCCTCAAAAAGCCCACGGTGACTCTTGAGCAGTTTCTGGAACGTATGCGGACCCTGAGTCGTACCCGAACTCCAACAGTCAACGTAAACGCTGCCCTGGTGGGATCCGCGGCGATTGTGGGTATTGCGGTGGGTGTTGGAGCCTACTGGGCCTATCAGAAGTGGGCAAAATAGATTAGGCAGATGCGACGGCCGGATTCCATTCCTGAAACGCCTCAATTGCATCGTCGGGTTTGTAGGACATCCAGGATAGGAGCTTGGCGAGCACGGGATGGTTAATGAAATACGGAATTAGTGGTAAGAGCGCGTAATAACGCGGTTTTTTACCACTCCACCACCACCGGTACCCCAACACATATAAAATAACGACGGGGAAAAATACGAATCCGTAAATGGCGTAAAGTACACGATAGGGCCATGACCGGTAGAGATTCAAATTGGTGGCGAGATGGGCGCCATAAATACCTCCCGCAACGCAGGCAAAGATGATGAAAATCGTGAAAATCGTGCCCGTGACCTTTCCCATGAAACGTCCCGTATTAAATTGGCTGCGCGCCTTCCTATCCGCGGCCTCGGTGGCTTTCCGTTCTTTCTCGGCGGCCGCAGCCTCCTCCGCGGCCTTTTGACGGCTGGCCTTATCGGTGGCGGCCTTTTCCGCGGCCTGTGCAGCCTCCTGTGACGCCTTTACACTCGCCGCATATTCCTCCGCCGCCGGATCATAAGTGTAATTGTGTATCGTATATGATACCTTATCCTGTAAGTTTGATAGCAAACCCATTCTCCTGTAGGGGTCGGTGGAATCTTACGGGGATATCAGAACGTGTGATATAGCGATTGATTGGGCGACATGAAGGGGTTGTACACGAGTCCCCCGTTGGCGGTTACACCCAGGGGAAGTGCGGAGGATTCGGTATATTCACAGGCTTCGCGTGAGGGAAATGTATCAAGGGGACCACATGTTCCCTCGTCCCGCTCCACACAATACCGTCCCAGTGTATTCTCACCAACAAAGCACCACGTTTCGGGTTTGTAGGTACGCGGGTCATCGGGTGCAGCGGCAGCAGGCGAAGGCGGTACAATATGCAGCGGCACGGTCGTCCACGCACGTAATGCATACGCAATTCCTGTTAGAAGTGCAATAATGACCAGAACCTCCCACATATCTCTATTCACGCATGCGGTCTAAATGCGAATACCAGCACCCGATTAGAGGATGTCGGGAGGACTTATTACACTTATTAGTTTCGGGAATGAAAATACGGTGGTCAACGGAAATCCCCAGACAACGTACTTTTATAAGGCGTTCATGCGCTATACCCATTTTTCCATGGAACCCATGCAGATACCGCTAGAAGGCCCCCAACAGTTACAGCTGGATGCACCGATTCTTGTAAAGGCGATTATACCCCGTAATGGCGACTTGTTGAAGGACTTGGTATTGCGTGTTGATGTACCGGAAATATACAGTAAAGCCTATATTGATAGCTCGGGTGAGGAGCCCGTGCTGACACGTGATCCGCCCCAACAATTCAAGTGGATCCGACAGCTCGGTCTCCGTATGATAGAACGGGTGACGTTTCTTGTGGGGGGTACGAAGGTTCAGGAATTCACGGCGGATTGGATTGCGGCGCGGGCCATGTTGGATATGGACCAGACGGAGTATCAGAAATGGCGGGTAATGATTGGGGATGTTCCGGAACTGTTTGATCCGGCCAATGGAATTTATGCGGACCCCACGGGCCAGGGGTATCCCAATGTGGTCAATTGGACTGGGGCACCTGGCGCGCAGACCAATGCACCCAGTATTCCCGCACGCCGCCTTCGTATTCCCCTGGGTCTCTGGTTTTCCGATACAATTGAGAATGCCCTTCCCCTTGTGGCACTTCAGAGCCATTTTGCGGAAGTCCAGATTACGTTGCGTCCCCTGCGCGACCTATATACCATTCGCGATTTGTCGGGAGTGCGTGTAAAATACGGGTATCGTTCTGTGCCCTATGTTCCCACCGACCAATATACGGGTATATGGGACCCCGCGTATTACGGTGAACTCCCCCCCACGCTGAATAACCTCTACACTTCCTACACGGATCCCAGTGGTGCCCCCCGCTTCTTTTATACCGATTTTGGGAGTTCCGTGCCATTCAGTGACGGATGGCCACTCAATATGACATTGGAGGGCACGTATGTCTTCCTAACGGATGCCGAGCGGAAGGTATTTGCAACACGGTCCCTGTCCTATATGGTGCGCCAGGTCCAACCCTTCATATTCCCAGGGGTGGTGGGGAAGGCGCGATACGATGTGTATAGTCACAATATTGCCACACGGGCCGTGTGGTTTGCGCGCCGCTCGGATGCCATACAATACCGCAACGATTACCTGAATTTGACGAATTGGATGTTTACTACCGATCGTCCCTATGTTGCTCCCATATCCGGATATCCGGCCATAACGGGTGTGGGGCGTTCCGGATTACAATTGGCGGGCCTACAGCGCCGTATTCTCCGCAATGCCACGTTTATTGCGAATGGCACGAATATATTTGATCCAGAGGATGCCGCGTTTTTTACGGAATACGTGCCGTATAAATACTTGCGGGGCGATGCCATGCCCAATGAGAATTTCGGCCTGGCGTCCCAGTTTGAAATGTGGCCCCTTCATGTTTACTCCTTCGCGTTACATGGTTCGGATCCGGCTCAACCGAGCGGAACATTCAATATGAGCCGCATTAACAACTTGCAATTTGAGGTGGACGTTGAACCAATTCCAGTGGGTGCATTTTACACGTATACGATTTCGTTATTTATTGAAACCGTGAACTTTTTGGAAATATCCAGTGGTATGGGTGGTCTCAAATTCGCACTGTAATTTCGTACAGTCTAGAATGATAATATTGATGATATTTATGATGTTGGACACACGAATATCATTAGGAGTCATATAGGTAGTTTACAGTCCGTAATGGGGATTCTGGGCGTTGAAACGTGTAACCCACCAGCTATCGTGCAGGTAAGGAGGAGTATGGTCGTAGGACGTGCTTACAATCTTCTTGCTGGGTCCCTGGTTATAGAGGGAGTCAATCTGAGTGAAGCTCAGAGCATAGGAGTAGTATGTGAGACGTGAGATCATTCCCTGCATACTTCCGGTAACCGAGAACCCTCCTGTTGCGACTGAACCATCTTGGGTCGCGCCAGAAAACACCGTGACCGATTCGTAATTGAGCATGGGCACAAACTTAAAGGTCATGCGAACGGCAATGTTTCCATTGATGAACACGTCCATATTTTGGCCCCGCTGGACAATGACCATGTGGAACCACTTACCAACAGGAATGTTGGGTATCTCCACGTAATTGTCCTTGGTGTTAACGACACTATTCATGTAAATACGAATCGTGTTTTGGCCCTTATTGAGAAAAACACCGGGTCCGAGGTAGGGCCAGGGTTTGGGACCACCCTTGTAAAAGATATTCAGGAATTGGTTAGTATCTGTACCGGATGTTGCAAAGCTTTTGGGGTCCACATATAAGTAAAAGGAATATGAGAACTCCACACCATTCACCTCATTCTCGGAGGGATACATGAATGGATAATCACCGTCCTTGGTTTTTTGGGTCACTACGATCTTGTTTTCACCGGTGGCACTCGTTGAAGTGTATGTATAGGGTAGTAATGAGGCACTCAGATGACTGTAATTTTGAATACCCTTGACAAATGATTCCACTGCCAAAATGATAAAATGAATTACCAAAATAATAACGACAGTTAGGACGAGTTGGGGAATAAGTCCATCGGCGTTTAAAAAACCAATGGACCGGTTCCAAAGTTGTTGACCGTATGATCGGACTGTATCCATTTTCTCTAATGTGTATTCGTAATTTATTAACTACTAGGCTTGAAAGGAAGAAAGCTAGCCAATGTAAACTCACTTGTTGCATCAGTATTATCTGTGTATGTAATGCGGATACCCAACTTATCAATCAGGTAGTCCAGGAATCCCGTGCCGGAGTAGGGACCACTCTGGTAACGTGCATACACTGCATCCGGGGTAATAGCGTAGTTAGAGAACACCACACCGCTCACGTAACCATTGAATGCTTCGCTATTAGGAATAAAATACATGAGTTGCTGCCCTGTTGAAAGTTGCTGATTGGCCTGCATAATGCATGAGCGGGCCAACTTTCCATCCATATACACATCCATAATACGACCACTCACCGATATTGTCACGTTTATCCAGCGCTGAATATCCACATCCATGATATCACAAGGTGTCAGTGCATCAATATCCGTCGTGGCTGCAGCATTGGTACCTCCCCAGACCGGTGCGGCACCAGGTGATAATGATGTAGTTGTTGTATACTTGTTATATTCATCGGATGCATCACCCGCCGGGTTAAAACCATCCGGACGAATAATCATCTTGGGTTGGTTGGGATGCAGACCCACATACAAAAAGGACTTATCAGTAAGATTCTCATCAAACAGCGCCATAATACCCATGGGAGTAGTACCGGTCGTTCCATATGAATTAATGTAAATCCAAAAGCTCACAGTATACTCATTGCCTGCGCGGAATTTAGTATCACCCGATTTACCGATTTCAAATGTTTTACCCTGCAGACCGGATGCTTCTATCTTCGTTTTTTGAACATACTTATCTTTGAGCTCACTTCCACTTCCGAAGAAGTACATAACAATGTAGTAAATCAAAATCGCCGCCGCCACAATATAGATGACGTTAATAACGGACGACCTGTTGGTCTGTGCGAAATTGCGAACGGCGTCCATTCTCTTCTACCCATAGTTAGGCAAATTCATATTCAACATATTGCATTGGCCCCGTTTCAACACGAAACCCGCAAAATCCCGTCTTTTCGCAGCTCGCCTTTACAAAGCGATCCCATGCTCCCACATAGGTCAATTCGGGATCCGGAACATCGGGCTTTCCCCGTGTATCCGTTTTGGTCTGGTAATTTGCCAGAATCTGTTGGGCGGTCCGGCGTTCCTTCCATACCTGAAACATACATACCTGTCCCTCAAAATCCGGAGATCCATTTAACTTCAGGCCACTGAATTGATTCAGCGGGACATTATCCAGAATCGCGGAGGTACTGTGTCGGCCATTCAGGTATACCTCTACACTTCGCCCCTCTACACAAATCGTCAATTGATTCCATTTGGCCACCAGGACGTTCTTCACATCCAGGGTACGAATGATACTCGCGTCATCCACGGAGGATTTGAGCCCATCCTTGACCCGCACCGTATCCCCTGATAACTTATGGGGCGCGGATTGTAGAATATCCACGGAACATACTTGGCGACTGGGGTCCACAACAACACCGAGTGTATCTCCCATGGTGAGTAGGTAGTTGAATTTGTAACTACCGTCATTGTTCATGGGTACCATACTCACACTGGACGACTTGACATATAGGAAAAAACTACAGGTAATATTGTTTCCCGCCGTCTTTACAATTTGGTCCGCCGTCATAAGTGATATCCATTTCATATCGGGTTTCAACTCCACCGATGGACCTACATTGACGGGCCCCATGTATACAATATCATCCGGACGTGTGCGAATCCACCAGCGCACAATCACAACAATAGCAATGATTATCATTATAGTCAATGCTATTCTTTGACGCGAGGAAATCGTCATCCCCGTGTTTATTTGACTACCAAATAAGTCGGACATCTTACTTTGGTCGCGGATTAGTTCACACGTAAGCACGATTGCATTACGGTATCGGGGAATTCAATGTTGGAAGCGCAGTATGTCTTGATTTGCCCCGTTCCTAGTACACCGTTCAAAATACGCAGATTTTGCAGGGCACTCGGTAGGGGTTTGGGACCAATGAGGCCATACCAAGCATCCTCCATTTGCCGAGGCCGACCCTCCAACATTTTCGTCACTTCCAACATACAGTTAATGTACACTTCCACCATATTGGGCATTACCACGAGAGCCAAACGGAACGGTTGGTCCATGGGAACATCCGGAATTCTAACAGATTCCCTGAAATCCTCCGTTTCACGTTCCGTATCAATAAAGATGAGCATATCGTTTTTCACGGGATCCGCAATTATACCGGGATTCATGCGGATGGGGAGACCCTGGGGCATGCGTGTGAGGATTTCGGACTCCGTTGGACTCTGCTGAGTTGCAGTCCCAGTCGCACCTGCATTTTGAATGGCGAGTTGGGTTGATTGTAGGAAATCGGCGCCCTCACCGGAACCACGATGCATAATATGGCGATACGTGTTGGAGGCCGTGGTCACCCGTGTATTGAACCAGACCATATCAATGATAATGGTGTATCGGTCAAACTCCAGGCGATTCCCGATTTCGTTATAGGTAACCCGCAGGGGCACTAGGGGGTCAAATCGCCGCCAGAATACCAGTTCCTGCGGTTTTGCGGGACCGCTTCCGAGTCCAAGATCCTGCATACCAACACCCATCGCCGTCATTAGAATTAGAGACACTAACACGATTCCCAACACGATAATAATCCACTTGTGGCGCATGAGAAGGGAACCCTCCCCGCCACCATAGTCCGTTGTCCAGTCAAAGAAACCCATTCTACTTAGCCGTGTAAAAGGCTCTATCCTCAGCACGCCCCACGAAATCCCGTAACTTCAGGGTTGTCCGACGGATGACGGGGGAGTTATCCTGTCGGAGCTGGCGCTTATCAAAGGTATTCTGGTCGTGGCACATGACCAACATGACACGCATGGGATTCAGTTGGACGAGGGGCTCCGTATACTGGCGCGTGAACTCCACCTCCTCCGCGTAGAGTTTCGTCTCATCACATGGGTGGGCCACCGCGTATTCTTTGGTATATGCCATTGTACCGAACGTAGCATGATTGGGTCCATAGGGACCCACCGCCCAGATGGATCCGTCGTCCACGTAGTACAGGTGATTACGGGATGCACCGGCGAGACGGGCACCACGCCGTGCCCGCATACTACTCACGGTATGTGCCACACGTTCCGGATGGTAATAATCGTCGTCGTCCATATTGACGAGAATTTCGCCCCGCGCCGCGGCATGAAGACGATTCCGCTTTGCACCAATATTCATTTTCGTCTCCGAGCGAATATATTGGATCGTGATGCGGGATTTGTAGGGAGTGATGAGATCTTCCACGGGATCCGTGCCGTCATCCAGGATAACCCATTCCATTCGCGCCAAGGGATAGGTTTGACGGAGTATGTGGGAAATGAGGGCGGGTATGTATTTACGCCGGTTGTAGGTGGGTGTGAGAATAGAGACGAAGGGTTGTGCGGGGGAACGGGGTATACCCGCGGGCCATTCCGCTTTACTCATTTTATACTGTCTGGTCGTTTCTTACCTTAAATTAAAACCGGCGCGCTTACCTCGTGACTTTACACGTATCCTTTTACTTGAAATCTTTCGCTTGCGTGTTCCACCTATGGATTTGCGGCGTCCCACGGGATTATGTGCTTCCAACAACGTTCCCAATCGTCGTGTGTTCTCATTTTCGCGTAATACAGTCGCTAGTTTTTGCCAATCAGCTCCCATTTCATCGGTATTCGCGGCAATTGTTGCCTTTTCAAAATCAATAATTACTGGACCTGTTTGCGTAAGTAGTACATTTTTAAGTTCCAAATCACGATGCGCTATACTATGGGCTCTTAGCCATCGCAATTGCCGTTCAAGGGATGCTGCATAATCCTTGTCCGTTTGAACAGATGGCTGATAAGATTGCCATGATTTTGTTGGAAGTTCAGGTGTTATTATCACTCTAACATCCTCGGTGCGGAATGCATCTACTAATTCAATTCCCCACCAATAAGGTAGTTGTGCTAAAATTGTTTTTTCATTTTCAAATGCGCGATCGGATTGTTCGGGTCCTAAATTGCTATTTCCTTCAACGTGAAAAATGCCCTTTGCAACATATGATATTTTGGATTCCTTGTGAACGATTCGCACAACATTCTCATGTCGTGTTGTTTCCAAGGGTTCAACACTCCATCTAGGTGAAGGATAATGTTGTGCCACAATTTCAATTAGTTGTTCTTGCATTTTGACGCCTTCTAACTTAAAATGGCATTTATGTATTTCATCTCTGGGTCTAAGGGTGCACCCGCAATCTTTCTTTCAGTTAATACTCGTATGTCCACGCGAAAATTATGGAACTTTTTTGAGTGTTTTCATCATAATGAACTGACGGCTACCTGTGAACGTGTAGAACAGCCCGCATGGATTCGCACACCCCTGCTGCCCCATCAGCAGACATCGGTGCACGCCGCGCTCCGATTGGAAGCCGCAAAGACGGGTGTACTCGTGGAGCCTCTTCCTGGTGAAACCAAGGGGGGCACTTTTTTCGCCAATTACGGGATTTTGGGGGATCGTGTTGGAGCGGGGAAATCCCTTATTGCCCTGGCCCTCCTCAAATACCCTCCGCCCGCCGCGAACTCTGTGGAATATTCCTGGCGTCCCAACACTCAATATGATACCGCCGTTGGACTCCTGCAGCAGCGGGCCGCACCCTCCGAGCTGAGACCCGTTGGCACAGCCCTTTTTCTCATTCCCCATGCCCTCGTGGGACAATGGGAGGAGTACGTGAAGAATGATACCTCCCTGCGCTGTGCGTTTATCAAGCGCCGTCGTGATGCGGCGGAGGATTTTGTTGGACATCTGGAGGAGTATGACGCCGTCTTTGTATCCGCCACCATGTGGCGGGAATTTGAGCGCATTCCGGATATAGATACAATTATGTGGAGCCGCATGTTTATTGACGAGGCGGATTCCATTATGTATTCCGCATCGTCCACGGACCTGAAAGCGCGTTTCATTTGGCTGATTTCGGCGAGTTGGATGAACCTGGTCTTTTCGGCGGGTGCTTATCTGAATTTAGACCAGTCCCTGCGACCCCCAGAGGGCACGGATACACATACCATTAAACTCATAAATCGCTATATTTCTAATTACTACATGACTATTGGGGGGATTCGGAGCTCCGTCATTAGGCGTTTATGCGGCAATGTGGGTATTTCCGGTTACAGTGTAGGAGTCCTGAATCCCGTTATTTTCCAGAGCACACGTCTCATCATTCGGAATGCCGAGGACTTTGTACGCCAGTCCTTTGAAATTCCGGATATCCAACATATCTATCATCTCTGTCTCGCGCCACCCAATGTGCAAATTCTACGATCCGTTGTACCGGATAACGTCATGGAGCGCCTGCACGCAGGGGACGCCGAGGGGGTGTTGGAAGTTCTGGGTATGGAGGCGCGCACGGCGGACCAAATCGTCGCCGCAGTATCCGACAGCGTCCAAAAAGAACTGGATCAGGTTCGGCGTACCTACGAATTTAAGAAGACGATTGAATACGCCTCGGTATCGGCAAAGGAAAAGTCACTCGCGGCCTATGAGGAGCGTATTGCCCGTCTCGCGTCCCGCATTCAGGCAATTCAGGACCGCCTATCGCAGGTGGGACAGCAGACGTGCCCCATTTGTTACGAGGAAGTGGAACATGTGCCGGCGTTGACACCGTGCTGCCGTAATATTTTCTGTTTCGCGTGTATTTGTGAGGTGTTGCGGCGTACACCGGTGTGCCCCCTGTGTCGCGAGACCATTCCTTCGGTGCAATCACTCCTCATTGTGGGGGATGGATCCGCGCCCCGCGAGCGACCGGCGGCACCACAACTCCTTTCAAAACAGGAGACGCTGCGCCGTTTCTTACAGGAAACACCGAACGCCAAAGTCCTCCTGTTTTCGGGATACGATGCGACATTTCACGGTCTCAATGCCATGTTGGAAACGGAGGGAATTTCCCATGCCACTTTGGCGGGTAGTCAGGCCCGCATCAATAAACTACTCACTAAATTCGCGGAGGGTAAATATCGCGTGCTCTTCCTGAATGCACGCAATATGGGCGCGGGTCTCAATATTGCCTCGGCCACCCACGTAATCCTTTATCACCGGATGCCCGTGGAGACGAAAAACCAGATTATTGGTCGCGCCGTGCGCATGGGACGCACGGAGCCACTTACGGTGCTGCATTTCCTACACGGAAACGAAATGATTGGCGGGGAGGCGCAGGAAGAGGGTCTCACGACCGCCGCCACACGCATAGAGCACGTGGACTAAGTTTCATCCGCCAGTCGCTGTAGGGCCATTTTGGCGCCTATGTAGGATACCCATTGTTCACTCCACCAATCCCCGTCTACTTCGCCCCAGTCCGGAATGACGAGGTCCATTTCATAGGTGATATCAAACTCGCCCATTCCATCCTTATAACGTTTATTCCGAATGAACGTTTTGACGAGATCGGGGTTCGTGAAGGCCCCCTTTTTGGCACGTAAATATTCATAATAGGCATACCGAAGGTGCGGAACTTCCCACTGCAGGTAATCCCCAAAGCGCCGGTCAATATTGTAATCTCCAGGATGTCCCGAAATGTACTGGACACGTTCTAAATTGGGGAAGGCGAACGGTGTAAATATATTGTATACGCCCACACGGTGACAATTTATGAGTGTAAGGGTCTGGGCGCGAGGGAATGATATGTTGGATGGCACGTGTATATTGGGGAGTTTATAGAGAACCTGGTGGGTTGTGGATTCAATATGGCGTACAAAACACATCGGGCTAATTATTTCAAATTGGGTAGCCCGTTAGATAGTACTACCAATTGTGACTGACGGAAAAAGCGGAACGCAAAAAGTGAGCTGGAGAATATGTTGGAAATGCCGGTAAGTACCAATATGAAAGAACGTATTCCGCGCGCTCTGCGCGAGCAAGTATGGCTACGAACCGCAGGGAAGCATTTTGAAATCAAGTGTCCAATTGCATGGTGTAGGAATCGCATTACAGCCTTTGATTTCCATGTGGGTCATAATGTACCGGAAGCCGCCGGTGGAACCGTGGACATAGCCAATTTAATTGCCATATGTGCACGTTGTAATTTATCCATGGGGTCCCACTTTACGATTGAACAGTGGCGCCTACTGGTGCGTTCGGAGGGAACGACGCCTGGTTGTTGTTGGTGGCCCTGGCGCACTAAGAAGGCATCGGTTCAACCCCAGGAATGTCCAGGGCCTGCAAGAGGCGCATAAACCGCGCCGGTGTGGCCGAGGGAAACCAGGTCGCCAACTTCGCACGCCAGAATTCCGCGTTTTCCCACACCTTCCCTCCCACTTTTTTACCGAATCCAGGTGTTCCAGGTGTTTTGAGGGCATCCTTGGCGGCCAACATATAAAGATTGGCCTGCCAATACGTGGAATCAAACCCGCGATCATGGGACTTGTTGGCCGTTACGAAAAGATCCCGCATTTCACACAAGTACCGGAATTGATTGTACAACATGGATTGTTTGGACAGTACCGCGGTATATTCCATATCGCTATCTTTCCACGTGAGTGACTTGCCATCCCCGTTCGCAAATAGTTCATGATTCACCGCCTGTAATTTTGCCTGGTATGTGAGAGAAAACAGGG
>JACCDX010778157.1_pt1 | contig 25330 bp, 23 predicted proteins | sample 7449681 | NCBI WGS metagenome assembly JACCDX01 (sample SAMN15323450, study PRJNA562643) | freshwater metagenome | isolation source: river surface water | place: USA:Blue River Watershed | collected 2017-08-18
ATCTTGTTGGCTGGAGTCTTGTTGATCCGACCACAAGGTCTATTAGGAAAGGTGCGTGCATAATGTTACGTTGGAAATACTCACGCCCTCTACTTGCGCTTTTGCTAGTGGTTTTGGCGGTTGCACCATTTTTCACCAACCTTCCTTTAGGTAAGCCTGGTCTTCAACAAACAATGGCGGTTGCATTTATTTGGGGAGCTCTTGCCCTGACTTATGACCTGCTATTTGGATTTACTGGTTTGCTTTCATTTGGACATGCTTTGTACTTTGCAACGGGTGTCTATGTTTCTTGTATTTTGATCAACAACGAAATAGTTTCTTGGTGGCTTGCCGCGATTATCGCAACCGTTGCCAGCGGAGTCTTAGCCGCATTAGTCGGTGCAGCATCCTTGCGAACAACTGGAATCACCTTTGCAATGGTTACCCTGGCCTTTGGTGAGGCAGGACATGTGATTGTTGGTCGTAACTTCTTCAACTTAACTGGTGGCGAAAATGGAATCGCGCTCAACGCTGATTTTGTGCCACAGTTTTGGATCGGTGTATTTAATACAAAGTACATCTACTGGACCGCGTTAATTGCCTTGATCGTGACTTACCTAGTTATTTGGTGGGTTACAGAAAGCTCTGCAGGTCGAGTATTTGCCGCACTTCGTGACAATGAGCAACGTGTTCAGGTTCTTGGATTAGACACACAAAAGTTCAAGCTTTTGTCCTTTGTGATCAGTGGAACTTTGGCTGGAATGTTGGGCTTTGTCATGCTGATCGCAGCCGGTAGCGCTGCACCTCGTTTTGCTGAATCAACTGTAACTATCGCCCTGTTATTGATGGTGGTAATTGGTGGAGCGGTAACCCGTTGGGGAGCGGTTCTTGGCGGAATCTTCTACTCATTTGCATCCACGCGTATGCAGGATCTGACACAGCAAGGTTCACTCGAGTCAATTCCTGAATGGATTGCTGGCCCAATCGCCGAACCCGCTCTCTTGTTGGGTCTGATCTTCATCTTCATCGTGATGTTTGCACCTGGTGGATTATCTGGCGCTTACTACCGCTTGCGCATGAAGGCTATTGCCCGCAAACACCCATGACGGAAAAATTGTGGCAACCAACTCTGCATGGAGAGACCGCGTTAGAGAGGTTGCAATCTGACAAGGGTTTTGACTCTTACGCATCATTGCATCAATGGAGCGTAGATAACCCTGGAGATTTTTGGTCACGTGCATGGGATGACAACCAAGTAGTTGGCAGCAAGGGATCTACCAATTATGTACAGGGCGCAGATTTCATCTCATCTAAGTTCTTTCCAGATGCACGGCTAAATGTCGCTGAGAACTTATTGGCACATGGTGATGCAAATGAGGTTGCAATCGTTTCAATCCTTGAAACCGGTGTCAGAACCGAGATTACTTGGGCGGAACTTCGCACAAAGGTTGCAGCCACTGCTGCGGCAATGCGTGCCGAAGGTGTTGTCACAGGAGATCGTGTAGTTGCCTGGGTTCCCAATGTCACCGAAACAATCATTTATGGTCTAGGTGCTTTAAGTATTGGTGCGGTAGTTTCAACAGCTTCTCCAGATTTTGCACCACATGCGGTCGAAGATCGATTTGGTCAGGTAGAGCCAAAGGTATTTCTCGCTGCAGATGGATATAACTACAACGGCAAATACTTTGATTGCAGCGAAAAATCTGCAGAGATTGAGAAGCTGCTTCCAACGGTGAAGAAGACGGTTCGAATCAGCGAGTTTGATACTTGGATTGCACCATTCATGGGGGCTGAAGCTGTGTTTGAACAGCTGCCATTTGATCACCCAGGTTTTGTGCTCTTTTCCTCCGGAACCACAGGTAAGCCAAAGTGCATTACACATAGCGGTGCTGGAGTAATGCTGAAAGCGCAATCAGAGCTTTTATATCAATTCAATATTTCAAAGGGCAACAAGGTTTTCTTCTTCACCACTTGTGGCTGGATGATGTGGAACTGGTTGACTATGGCTTTGGGTCGTGGCGCAACAATCGTGTTGTTTGATGGTGCACCAATGGCACCAACACCCTCACGGTTATTTGATATCGCCCAAGATGAAAAGTTAGATTTCTTTGGAGTATCAGCAAAGTTTATTGATTCAGCCCATAAAGAAGGCTTAGTACCTTTAAACTCACATGATCTAACCTCGGTAAAAACAATCGCATCTACCGGTTCAGTTCTATCTCCTGAGAGCTTTGATTATGTGTACTCATCAATTAAATCCGATGTTCACCTTGCATCGATGTCAGGGGGTACAGATATTTGCGGTTGCTTCTTAGCCGGAGTTCCAACCCAACCTGTATATCGCGGTGAGCTTCAGGGGCCATGTTTGGGTATGGCAACAGATGTTTTCAATAGCAAGGGTGAAAGTGCAGCATTGGATGAAAAAGGCGAACTAGTTTGCACCGTTCCATTTCCATCAAAGCCAATTGGTTTTTGGGCAGATACCAATAATGCGAAGTACAAAGCCGCTTACTTCGAAGGATTTCCAGGTGTCTGGACACATGGTGACTTTGCATCTAAATCTGCAACAGGTGGATTTACTTTGTATGGTCGAAGTGATGCAACCTTAAACTCAAAGGGTGTGCGCATTGGCACCGCTGAGATCTATCGAGTTGTTGAAACTTTCCCGCAAGTGCAAGAGGCGATGGCGGTTTCTCAGGATTGGGATAATGACACCCGCGTTGTTTTGTTTATTGTTGTAAAGGCGGGGCAGGAGTTTAATGAAACCGTTGAAAAAGAGATAAAGAGTGCATTGCGCACTCAAGCTTCTCCACGACATGTTCCAGATTTAATTGTTGTGGCCCCAGAACTTCCGCGAACCAAATCCAACAAGTTAGTTGAGTTAGCGGTTACTGATGTTATCAACGGCCGTGAGGTAAGAAATCGTGATGCGCTGGCTAATCCTGATTCATTGGATTGGTTCAAAGGGCTGGTGCCTTAGGCTTAGTCGGTGATCACAATCGCCACACCTGAGGCTATGCATCAACTGGGCATCAAACTATCTGTCCATCTGCGTGCTGGTGATCTGCTGCTTGTAAATGGCCCATTAGGCGCCGGTAAAACCGTTTTGGCCCAAGGGGTCGGTGCGGGGCTTGGAGTCACCGGAATTACATCGCCAACCTTTGTAATATCAAGAGTTCACAAAGCAGATACTCCATTTATTCATGTTGATGCTTACCGTTTAGTTGATTCTGAAAACCCAAACCTTTACTTAGATGACTTAGATCTAGATATAGCTAATTCAATTACCTTCATCGAATGGGGCGGGGCTGAATCTGCTCGCTTAAGTGAGGATCGCCTTGAGATAACAATCGATCGGAGTAATGAGGAACGCAAAGTTGAGATCACACCAGTTGGTTCGCGCTGGGCAGGATTTTCACTATGAGCAAGGTTTTAGCGATTGATACTTCAACATCGCGTAGTTGTGTTGCAATTATTGAAGGTACAAATGTTTTGTATACCGGCTTTAGAGATGGGGCAACCGCACATGGACCATCTTTACCTGCCTTGGTTCAAGAAGCATTAGCTGTAAGCGATGTTGATGAAGTTATAGTCGGAATGGGTCCAGGTCCATTTACGGGTTTGCGTGTAGGAATCGCTTTTGCACAGAGCTTTGCCCTAGCCCGTGGCATTCCAGTCAGAGGCGTTTGTTCTTTAGATGCTATTGCCGCACAAGTAACAGAAGATGATTTCATCATCACCGTAGATGCGCGACGCAAAGAGGTCTATTGGGCACGTTATACAAACGGAGTTCGAGTAACTGAGCCGGCAGTAAATTTTCCGGCAGTTGTGAACGGTGCAAAGATTTACGGAGATTTATTTCCTGACATGGTTTCTTTAGCCAACTTACCTGGTGATGTATCTGAGCCGATTTACTTACGCAGACCTGATGCTGTTGCAACGGCGGATCGTCCATGACTACCTATCGCCAAGCAAACGCCTTTGATCTTCCGGTATTTGTCTCACTGGATAAGGATTTATTTCCATATTCACCTTGGTCTGCATCTCAATACAAGGAAGAGTTTTCAAGCCCTACCCGGCACTTTGTTGTGGCTGTAGATCAGCAGCAAAGCATCATTGGCTATGCGGGAGTATTCGCACCAGGTGGGGCCGAGGCAGATGTATTGACTGTGGGCGTGATTCCTAGCCATCGAGGTAAAGGAATCGCGCGGCACTTAATGGTTTTGATTACCGATTGGGCCAAGCAACAGGGATCTACAGCCATGATGCTTGAAGTAAAGGTAGATAACGCAGATGCCATCGGATTGTATGAATCCCTAGGTTATTCAAAGCTCAATACCCGCAAGGATTACTTTGGTCCTGGTTTAGATGCATTAGTAATGCGATTGGAGCTTTCATGAGCCAACCAATTGTTTTAGGAATTGAAACCTCTTGTGATGAAACCGCGGTCGGAATTGTTCGTGGTCGTACTTTGCTTGCCAATGTCATCGCATCAAGTGTTGAAGAGCATGCACGTTTTGGAGGAGTAGTTCCTGAAATTGCAAGCCGCGCACATTTAGAGGCGATGATTCCATCCTTACATCAGGCGCTTAAAGATTCAAAGATTTCATTGAAGGATATTGATGCAGTTGCAGTAACAGGTGGACCCGGATTAGTTGGGGCATTACTTGTTGGTGTTGGATCAGCTGCAGGTTTAGCACTTGGTCTAAACAAACCAATTTATGCGGTCAACCATTTAGCAGCACATGTCAGCGTTGATTACTTAACCCATGACAACCCACTGGATCCAACAATTGCGTTGCTAGTAAGTGGAGGTCACTCATCACTTCTGCAGGTTGATGACATCACTGGATCAATTACAAAACTTGGCGAAACTATGGACGATGCTGCCGGTGAAGCTCTCGATAAAATAGCCCGTGTTATGAAGTTGGGTTTTCCTGGTGGACCTGCCATCGATAAATTAGCCCGCGAAGGTAATGTGAGCGCGATTGATTTTCCACGAGGCTTAACCACATCAAATGATTGGCAGACCCGTCCATTTGATTTTTCATTCTCTGGTTTAAAGACTGCGGTTGCACGTTATCTAGAAGCCACACCTGATTACCTAAAGAGTGATGTTGCCGCCTCTTTCCAAGAAGCGATCGTCGATGTGCTTTTGTTAAAGGCGTTGGCTGCATGTAAGCAATCAGGGATTGATTCGCTGGTCATTGCAGGTGGGGTAGCGGCGAATTCACGACTTCGAGCCGTTGCCCATGAACGGTGCGAGAAGGCCGGCATCCAGTTGCGGGTTCCAAGCCCTGGGCTGTGTACCGATAACGGGGCGATGGTCGCAGCCCTTGGTTCGCTGATGGTCTCGGCGGGCCGTGCCCCCAGCCCTGTGGCCTTTGACGCTGATTCCAGCCTGCCAGTCACGACCGTAGCCCTTTAATCCCGATTTGCTGAAAGGGGCATCCCGATTTGCTGCGCGGGAATAGCCCGCCTAGAGTTTGCGTTAGCACTCACGGCCCGAGTCTGCTAATTCGAGCCGCACGAGGAAACCACAGGTAAAAACCTAGAAGGAGCACACCATGGCAGTTAAGCCACTAGAAGATCGCATCGTTATCAAGACAAATGAGGCTGAAACAACAACAGCATCGGGTCTTGTTATCCCAGATACAGCAAAAGAGAAGCCACAGGAAGGCACTGTTATCGCAGTAGGCCCAGGTCGCTTTGATGATGGCGTACGCGTTCCAATGGATGTCAAGGTTGGCGATGTTGTTCTTTACAGCAAGTACGGCGGAACTGAAATCAAGCACGGTGGAGAAGATCTACTTGTACTTTCAGCTCGCGACATTCTCGCTGTAATCGAGAAGTAAATGGGAAAGTCTCTTCAATTTGATGAGCAAGCACGCCGCGCCATGGAGCGCGGTGTCAACATTCTTGCTGACACAGTAAAGGTAACTCTTGGACCTAAGGGTCGTAACGTTGTAATCGCTAAATCCTTTGGCGCACCAATCATCACAAATGATGGTGTGACAATTGCAAAGGAGATTGAACTTTCAGATCCAGCAGAGAACATGGGAGCTCAGCTAGTTAAGGAAGTTGCGACAAAGACAAATGATGTCGCAGGTGATGGAACTACAACAGCAACTGTTCTTGCTCAGGCAATGGTTAAAGAAGGACTTCGTAACCTTGCAGCGGGCGCACAACCAATGGATATCAAGCAGGGTATTGAAGCAGCCGTAGCAGCGGTTTCAGAGAAGCTTCGCGAGCAGGCAACTCCAGTTAATGGAAAGCCACAGATCGCAGATGTTGCAACGATTTCAGCTCAGGATCGTGCAATTGGCGAACTCATTGCAGAAGCGATGGACCGTGTTGGTAAAGATGGAGTAATCACAGTTGAGGAAGCTTCAACAACTGGACTTGATCTTGAATTCACTGAAGGTATGCAGTTCGACAAGGGCTATATCTCACCGTACTTTGTAACTGATCAGGATCGTATGGAAGCAATCCTTGAGGATGCTTATGTATTGATCTCAGCTAACAAGATCTCTGCGTTGTCAGATTTATTACCTTTGCTTGAAAAGGTAGCTCAGGCATCAAAGCCGCTTCTGATAATCGCTGAAGATATTGAAGGCGAAGCGCTTTCTACGCTGGTTGTTAACCGTATGCGTGGAGTCTTTGCATCAGTTGCTGTTAAGGCACCTGGCTTTGGAGATCGCCGTAAGGCAACGCTTCAGGACATCGCAGTTCTTACAGGTGGACAGGTAATCTCTTCAGAGCTTGGAATGAAGCTCGAGGGAGTAACACTTGAAGATCTAGGTAAGGCGCGTCGCATCGTTGTAACTAAGGATGCAACAACCATCGTTGATGGCGCCGGCGATAAGGCTGCCGTTGCTGCACGTGTTTCTGAACTTCGCAAGGAGATCGAAAACAGTGATTCTTCATGGGACAAAGAGAAGCTTCAAGAGCGCCTTGCAAAGCTTGCAGGTGGAGTTTGTGTCATTAAGGTTGGCGCACACACCGAAGTTGAATTAAATGAAAAGAAGCACCGTCTTGAGGATGCGATCTCTGCAACCCGTGCCGCTGTTGAAGAAGGAATCGTTGTTGGTGGAGGAGCTGCACTTGTGCACGCCGCCGATGCCCTAGAAGGCGATCTTGGATTCACTGGCGATAAGGCTGTTGGAGTTCGTTTAGTTCGCAAGGCTTGTGATGAACCACTTCGTTGGATCGCAGAAAACGCTGGACTTGAAGGCTACGTTGTAGTTGCAAAGGTTCGCGCAATGAAGCACAACGAGGGTTTCAACGCAGCAACAGATGTATACGGCGATCTAGCCGCTGATGGTGTTATCGATCCAGTAAAGGTAACTCGCTCAGCGCTCGCAAACGCAGCATCAATCGCCGCAATGTTTATTACAACTGAGGCTGTTGTTTATGAGAAGCCAGCAGAGCAGGCAGCTGCAGATGCTGGTGGACATGGACACTCACATGGTCCAGGTGGACACTCGCATTAATTTCTTTTCCTAAAAGGTTGAGAAAGAAAAAAGCCCCGCAGATAACTCTGCGGGGCTTTTTCTTATCCTCGATGAGAAGGAACTCTATGAAGCATGTGAAATATCTGGTGTGATCTCTTTGCCAAGAATTGCAAGGCGGTCATCTTCTGATAGACCTCCCCAGATTCCATATGGCTCTTGAACTGCAAGTGCGTGTGCACGGCATGCAGCAATTACTGGACATGAGGCACATACAGCTTTCGCTGTGTTCTCGCGGTTACGACGACGGGGTCCGCGCTCTCCATCTGGATGGAAAAACATCTCAGAAGGTAGATCGCGGCATGAACCCTGGTACTGCCACTCCCATTCATCTGCAACGGGGCGGGGTAAGCGTGATATTTCGGCCATGGCAGTACAGTACAACCGCTTCATAAGTTGTTCAAGTATTTTCGCTCCGAAAGTTGTTCATTTCTCCATTTCAGGTGGTGAGATGGGACACTTCACGCCACGATAAGCCCATGGAAGAGGAGCTACTGACCGTTGCCGCGGTCGCTCGCCGCATAGGCGTGGCTCCAGCAACCCTGAGGACCTGGGATCGCCGCTATGGCCTCGGGCCATCTACCCACGAGGCTGGCGAGCACCGTCGCTACTGCCCAACTGATCTGGCCAAGTTGGCCATGATGCGGCGTTTGATCACTACCGGTGTTTCACCAGCTGATGCCGCTGAAAAAGCGAAAGCGCACAAAGGTGAAATTAAGTTTGAAAAGTTACTTGACTCCTTTGAAGTCCGTGAAGAGCTTGTTGATTCAATCCATAGAGCGGCAAAGATATTAGATAAGACATTTATTGAAGCTGTCCTAAGAAAAGATATTGCAGACAATGGTGTTATTTCGACATGGACCGAAGTCATTGTTCCGCTTTTGTTTTTGGTCGGAAATGAATGGGAAGAGGATGGCTCTGGAATTGAAGTAGAGCACATGCTTTCAGAGTTGTTAAAGCGCATTATGCGTGAAGGTGTTCCTGAAATTAAGAGCCCAAAAAATGCACACCCAGTGCTTCTTGCTGCGGTCGGAGAAGAGATGCACTGTCTTGCACTACACGCTCTTGCTGCAGCCCTAGCTGAAAAAAATATTGAAACCTTTTTCTTAGGCGCACGAACTCCGCTAGAGGCCATTGATGCAATGTTGCGACGTTCTGCGCCACCTGCAATCTTTTTGTGGGCACAGTTAAGTCAAAATAGCGATTCAAAGTTCTTCCGCGAACTTCCATCAATCCGTCCCGCACCACGTGTGATTCTGGGTGGACCCGGTTGGGACATGGATCAGTGCACCGATGTCATCGTGGCACAGGACTTAACCCATGCTTGTGCGGAAATCGAGGGTGCTTTAGGGCTCTAAAGCCCCGATAGACTGGGCCCTTCAGAGATTGGGGAGGCCACATGAGCGATACAGACAAGGTCGCGATGCTTGGACTGACCTATGACGATGTTCTTCTTTTGCCAGATGCATCTGATGTGGTCCCATCTGAAGTCAGTACAATTACTCAGTTGACACGAAATATCTCAATTGCCGTACCGCTGGTTTCATCAGCGATGGACACTGTTACCGAGTCAGAGATGGCTATCGCAATGGCGAAGGCTGGCGGAATCGGAATCATCCACCGCAACCTTCCAATCGATGCTCAAGTAACCCATGTCAAACTTGTTAAAAATGTTGGTTTAGCAGGAGCTGCAGTTGGTGTTGGTGATGATGGTTTTGCTCGCGCGCAGGCTTTGATCGAAGCTGGTGTAGATGTAGTTGTTGTCGATACGGCACATGGTCACCATCGCGCAGTTCTAGATTCAATTGCACGTATTAAAAAGTTTTCTCCAACAACTGAAATTATTGGTGGCAACGTTGCAACACGTGCAGGTGCGCAGGCTTTAATTAACGCTGGTGCAGATGCGGTAAAGGTTGGTGTGGGTCCAGGATCTATCTGTACAACACGTGTCGTTGCAGGTGTCGGAGTTCCACAAGTAACAGCAATCTTGGAAGCATCAAAGGCGTGTAACAAAGCTGGTATTCCTTTAATCGCCGATGGCGGTCTGCAGTATTCAGGTGACATTGTTAAGGCGTTAGTTGCTGGTGCAAATTCAGTCATGCTTGGTTCGCTACTTGCAGGATGTGAAGAGTCACCTGGTGAACTCATCGAAATTAATGGCGTTAAGTACAAGGCGTATCGTGGCATGGGATCTCTTGGTGCGATGCAATCTCGCGGCGAGCAAAAGTCGTATTCAAAAGATCGTTACATGCAAGATGATGTTTTGTCAGAGGACAAGCTTGTTCCTGAAGGCATCGAAGGCAAGGTTGCATTCCGTGGCAAGGTTTCTGATGTCGTTCATCAATTAGTTGGCGGACTTCGTTCGGGTATGGGTTATGCCGGTGCACCAGATATTGAAACCCTGCGTCGTGAAGGTCGCTTGATTCAAATTACAGCGGCTGGCTTACAGGAAAGCCACCCACACGATGTGGCACATGTTGCTGATGCACCGAACTACCAGAAGAAGGGCCGCTAATGAATAACATCGAAATCGCCCCAGGAAAGCGTGCACGTACCGCTTACTCCTTTGATGACATTGCGATTGTTCCTAGCCGTCGAACTCGTGACCCTGAGAATGTTTCAACAACCTGGCAGATTGATGCCTACAAATTTGATCTTCCAATGATGGCAGCGCCAATGGATTCAGTTGTTTCACCAGAAACTGCGATTGCAATCGGCAAACTTGGTGGATTAGGTGTGCTCAATCTTGAAGGATTGTGGACCCGTTATGAAGATCCACGTATTCCTCTGGGTGAGATCGCTTCGATGCCAGATAAGAATGCAACCAAGCGTATGCAAGAGATTTACAGCGCACCGATTCGTCCGGAGTTGATCAAAGAGCGCATCCAACAGATTCGCGATGCAGGTGTAACCGTGGCTGCATCATTATCGCCAGCTCGCACCGCTGAATTTCATAAAGCTGTAATCGCTGCAGGTGTAGATATCTTTGTAATCCGCGGAACAACTGTGTCTGCAGAACATGTTGCTGCAGAGGATGAAGCCCTTAACTTAAAGAAGTTTATTTATGAGCTAGATGTTCCAGTAATTGTTGGTGGAGTAGCTACATCAACCGCTGCCCTTCACCTAATGCGTGCTGGTGCAGCAGGTGTTCTAGTTGGCTTTGGTGGCGGTGCAACCCACACAACCCGCAAGGTATTAGGTGTTGAAGTTCCTATGGCATCTGCAGTTGCTGAAGTTGCAGCAGCACGTCGTGAGTATTTAGATGAATCAGGTGGACGTTATGTTCATGTCATCGCCGATGGTGCAGTTGGCCGCAGCGGTGATATCGCTAAGGCGATTGCATGCGGTGCAGATGCGGTAATGATGGGTTCACCACTGGCTAAGGCGATTGAAGCTCCTGGTCTTGGTTGGCACTGGGGATCAGAAGCTCACCACCCAGTTCTTCCTCGTGGCGAGCGCGTCAATGTCGGAACAGTTGGAACTTTGGAGGAGATCTTGCTTGGTCCTTCACATACATCTGACGGTTCTATGAACCTCTTTGGTGCACTTCGTCGCGCGATGGCTACATGTGGTTACTCAGATGTAAAGGAGTTCCAGCGCGTAGAGGTACTTATTCATCGTGGCTGATCCTCGCGGAGTACTGGTCGTTGATTTTGGCGCACAGTACGCACAATTAATTGCACGACGTGTTCGCGAAGCACATGTTTTTTCTGAGATTGTTCCATCATCAATAACAGCTGCAGATGTCAAAGCAAAAAACCCATCGGCAATTATTTTGTCGGGTGGGCCATCCAGTGTTTATGCGCAGAACGCTCCAAAGATTGATACAGATATCTTTGAATTAGGAATCCCGGTCTTTGGAATTTGTTATGGCTTCCAGGCGATGGCAGCTGCGCTAGGTGGAGTCGTTAGCCAAACAGGTAAGTCAGAGTTTGGGCGCACCGATACAAAGGTTGTAACAACTTCAAAGTTGTTTGCAGGATTGCCAGAGCAGCAAAAGGTATGGATGTCCCATGGCGATGCGGTTTCGCGAGCTCCTGCAGGGTTTTCAGTCTGTGCCGCAACCGCAGATACACCAATTTCAGCCTTTGAAAATGAAACAGGATTACTTGCAGGAGTTCAGTTCCATCCCGAGGTTTTACATAGCGATTACGGCCAAGCGGTATTAAGTAATTGGCTTATCAACATCGCTAAATGCGATGCCACATGGACAACCGCCAATATCGCTGAAACCGAGATTGCAAAGGCAAAGGCTGTCATTGGTAACAAGCGAGTTATCTGCGGTTTATCTGGTGGAGTTGATTCAGCTGTTGCTGCGGCGATAATCCAAAAGGCTGTTGGCAATCAACTGACATGTGTCTTTGTTGATCACGGCTTGCTGCGCAAAGGTGAGGCAGAACAAGTCGAACGTGACTTTGTTGCTTCCACCGGTGTGCAGCTTGTTGTGGTTGATGCAAAGGACCAGTTCTTAAGCGCCCTGAAGGATGTTACAGATCCAGAAGAGAAGCGAAAGATTATTGGCCGCGAATTTATTCGATCATTTGAATCCGCTGCCCGAGATATTGCATCTGGGGGAGAAGTCGAGTTCTTAGTTCAGGGCACCTTGTATCCAGATGTTGTTGAATCTGGAGGCGGAACAGGTACTGCAAATATCAAGTCACATCACAATGTTGGCGGCTTGCCCGATGATCTTCAATTTACATTAGTTGAACCATTGCGAACATTATTTAAAGATGAGGTTCGACAGGTTGGATTAGAACTTGGCTTGCCTGAAGAGATTGTGTGGCGCCAACCATTTCCAGGTCCAGGACTTGGAATTCGAATTATTGGTTCGGTAACGCAAGAGCGCTTGGATTTATTGCGCGAGGCCGATGCCATCGCTAGAGAAGAGTTAAAGTCCGCTGGGTTGGATCACGATATCTGGCAATGCCCAGTAGTTCTGTTGGCCGATGTTCGCAGTGTTGGAGTTCAGGGAGATGGCCGCACTTATGGTCACCCAATTGTGCTTCGCCCGGTTTCCTCAGAGGATGCCATGACCGCAGATTGGTCACGGGTACCTTACGAAGTACTGGAAAAGATTTCTACACGCATAACAAATGAAGTTCGCGAGGTAAATCGCGTGGTCCTGGATATAACAAGCAAACCACCTGCCACCATTGAATGGGAATAATTTAAGGGTTTTCTCAGCCTTTCGAATTACCATTAGCACCATGTCAAGGGGAGTCCATGTGAAGCGTTTAGTAGTTGCAGTACTTGCAACCACTTTGATTATTTCACCATCTGCCTTTGCTGAGGCAAAGAGCAAGTCGGTTAAATCTGCAAAGATTCCAGCAATTAAGTGCAAAGCAACAAAAGCTGTTGGTCACACTCCACCATCGGTAGCACCAGCTGACAAACTTCCTAAGCGTTTGACTCGCAAATTCACCTTTGAAACAAATTGCGGAAACATTGTTGTCACAACCGTTGGAGCCAAAGCCCCAATCACAATTACACAATTAGCAACTCTTGCTCGCGGTGGGTTTTTTAATAACACCTTGTGTCATCGTTTAACTACCCAAGGTTTATATGTATTGCAATGTGGAGATCCAACAGCTACAGGTAGCGGTGGACCTAACTTCACATATCGTGATGAGAACCTTCCAACGGAATCACTTAATAATTATCCAGCGGGAACAGTTGCAATGGCTAACTCAGGCCCCGGCACAAATGGAAGCCAGTTCTTCCTTGTGTTTGCTGACACTACTTTGGGCGCTAATTACACAATCTGGGGAACCATTACCGAAGGTTTAGATATTGTTCGTGCGATTGCAAAGGCTGGAGTTAAGGGCGGTGGTGCAGATGGTGCACCAAATCAACCGATTGCAATTAACCGAGTAACGCTGACAAATTAATTCTTGGTTTGCCAAATACTCTTAAGCAGTATGTACAATTTTAAAAGCTTCAGCGATTCGACCTTCTGGAAGCCCACCCATACCTGCATTGCGTTGACCCCATTCGCGAACCATATTTTCTAGCTCTTTGTTATGAGCTGTTTGCGAAACATGGGCATGCAAGGCGGCCATCTTTAAATCAAAGGTATCGGTGATATCTACCCAGTGATCAGGTTGAGCAAATCCAGATACCCACACCTCTTTAACCCGCCAAGGCTTCAAACCCTCATTTTCAAGAAGATCTGTAAATGCAAAAGGGTTACGGGCATCTGGGTAGACCGCTTGGATCGTTGCTTCTCCCGCTGCTAAATGATCTGGGTGACTTGCACCAATTCGATCCCAGTTACGTTCTGGGCTTTGGCACACAATGCGATCTGGTTGAGAAATTCGAATCTGTCGAACAATATCTTTGCGAAGTTCAATGGTTGGCTCTAGATGGCCATCGACATAGTTAAGAAAGGTAATGTCAGTAACGCCGATTGCAGCGCCAGCTGCACGTTGTTCACGTTGGCGGATCGCAGGCATCTCTTCCTTAGTGAAACCAGATTCTTCGCCACCTTGATCACCATTTGTGCAAAACACATAGGCGACTTCAATTCCCTTTTTTACCCATTGGGCGATAGTTCCTGATGCGCCAAAATCTGAATCATCAGGATGGGCGTTAATGACCAAAACTCGCTTGATCTCGGTATCTGCGATCGGTTCCATGTATGAAGCCTAATAGACTCGCCCTCATGACTGAAATCGATCCACTTATCGAGGGGCTTAATCCTCAACAGGCGGAGGCGGTTACGCATGCAGGTGGACCACTGCTGGTCGTGGCAGGTGCAGGTTCCGGAAAGACTCGTGTTCTTACACGTCGAATCGCATATCTGATGTCACGCAGACATGTCGCCCCATATCAAATTCTTGCAATTACCTTCACCAACAAAGCCGCTGGCGAGATGAAGGAACGTGTTGGCGAGCTTGTTGGTCCGATTGCAAAATCTATGTGGGTTTCAACTTTTCACTCAGCATGTGTTCGGATCCTGCGACAAGAAGCAACCCGCCTTGGTTACAGCAACTCTTTTAGTATTTACGACTCTGCAGATTCACAACGTCTGATAACTATTGTGGCTAAAGAGTTAAACCTTGATCCAAAACGTTATCCAGCACGCCAATTTCAATCCATGATCTCAAACGCCAAAAATGAGTTATTGGGACCCCAGGATTATTTAAATGCAACTACCAATCAATTTGAACAAGTGGTTGCAGATGTCTACGCCGTCTATCAACAACGTTTGATGCGTGCCAACGCTATGGATTTTGATGATTTGATTTTGAAGACCGTCGAAGTTCTGCAGCGTTTCCCAGAAGCCAAGGCTAGATTTAGATCACGCTTTCGCCATGTATTGGTGGATGAGTACCAGGACACAAATCATGCTCAGTACATCCTTGTTAAGGAGTTAGTTGGCACAGAGTTAGAGGGACAGCCTCCTGCTGAACTGTGCGTAGTAGGAGATGCAGATCAATCAATCTATGGTTTCCGTGGCGCCACCATTAGAAATATCTTGCAGTTTGAACTTGATTATCCAAATGCTCGTACCGTCTTGCTAGAACAGAATTACCGTTCGACCCAAAATATTCTCAACGCTGCTAATGCGGTTATTACCCGCAATGAAAGCCGCAAAGAAAAGAATTTGTGGTCCGATGCTGGTTCTGGTGCTCCGCTGACTGGATATGTTGCTGAAAGCGAGCATGACGAAGCCAACTTCATCGCAGATGAGATTAGATCTCTACAGCGTGAAGGTGTTTCAACTCCCGGAGATACTGCAATTTTCTACCGTACCAACGCGCAATCTCGTGTATTTGAAGAAGTCTTTATGCGTAACGCACTTCCGTACAAAGTTGTAGGCGGTCTTCGATTCTACGAACGCCGTGAAGTTAAGGATTTATTGGCTTACCTGCGTGTTTTAGCAAATGTCGAAGATGAGATTTCATTGCGCAGAATCATCAATGTTCCAAAGCGCGGAATCGGTGATACATCCTTGGATTATGTAGATCTTTTTGCACGGGATAACAACATTTCTTTTTGGCAAGGCTTATTAAGGTGCAATGAGATCTCATCTGTTCCAGCACGTGCTGCACAAGCGATAAATGAATTTACTTCAATGATTAGCGCGCTCACCGTTTTGGTCGAGGCAAAGACAAAGCCATCAGTTGTTGTAGAAGCAGCTTTAGAGCAATCAAGTTTATTGAAGGAGCTTGCAGATAGCACCGATCCACAAGATGAGGTTCGAGTTGAAAACCTCAAGGAGCTTGTGGCGGTTTCAATGGAGTACGAGGAAAGACCCTTTGAAGAGCTAGGTGAGGATGAGGAGATCTCACTTGCCGGTTTCTTAGAGAAGGTTTCCTTAGTTGCAGATGCTGATGAGATTCCTGAAGGCGAAGATCATGGTGGTGTTGTAACGATGATGACTCTTCACACCGCTAAGGGTCTTGAATTTCCAACTGTTTTTTTAACAGGTATGGAGGATGGAATTTTTCCTCACTCAAGAACCCTTGGCGAAAAGGATGAGATCGAAGAAGAGCGACGTCTTGCATATGTTGGTTTAACTCGAGCGCGTCAGCGACTTTATATTTCACGTGCTGAATATCGTTCAACGTGGGGTGCACCTAATTACAACCCGCCCTCACGTTTTCTTGATGAGATTCCAGAAGATGTCATTGAATGGCGAAATCAATCTCGTACATCGCTATCCCCATCATTGGTTCGCAAATCAAAAACAGTTTCAGCGCCACCACCTAGGGCAACTGGCAAGAAGAGTGTTGCCATGGAGCTTGCCGTGGGGGAGCGTGTGTCACATGACACATTTGGTTTAGGCACCGTGGTGGCGGTTGCAGGCGCAGGAGATAAGGCTGAAGCGACCATTAACTTCGGCCATTATGGCGAGAAGCGTTTGCTGCTGCGTTATGCACCTGTTGAGAAGCTCTAGGATTACCCTCATTACCGCGTCAGAACTGAACTGATTGGAAGCCCAGTGGATCTCTTTGAATACCAAGCCCGAGACATCTTTGAAAAGCATGGCGTGCCTGTATTGGCCGCAAGCGTTGCAACAACCGCCGATGAGGCTGAAAAAGCTGCATCAACTATTGGCGGAAAGGTTGTCGTAAAGGCACAGGTCAAAGTTGGCGGACGTGGAAAGGCTGGTGGCGTAAAGCTTGCTGAAAACCCACAGGATGCTCGCGAAAAAGCTGGAGCAATTCTTGGAATGGATATCAAGGGTCACACAGTTCACACAGTGATGATCGCAGCAGCGGCTCCAATTGAATCTGAGTACTACTTAGCAATTTTGCTTGATCGCTCTAACCGCACCTTCCTTGTGATGGCATCTGTTTCAGGTGGAATGGATATTGAAGAGGTTGCACACACTGCACCAGAAAAACTTGCAAAGATTCCGGTATCTGCAGTTGATGGAATCTCACTTGCTAAGGCAAAGGAGATCGTTGCCGCTGCACAGTTCCCAGCAGATGTTGCTGACCAGGTTGCCGATGTTCTATTAAAGCTATGGGAAGTTTTCCAGGGCGAAGATGCAACCCTAGTTGAGGTTAACCCATTGGTTAAGACCAAGGATGGCAAGGTCATCGCACTAGATGGCAAGGTCACTCTTGATGACAACGCAGATTTCCGTCAACCAGATCATGAAGCTCTGGTTGATCAGGCAGCTGAAAATCCATTGGAAGCTGCGGCAAAGGAGAAGGGTCTTAACTACGTCAAGCTTGAAGGCGAAGTAGGAATCATCGGAAATGGTGCAGGTCTTGTGATGAGCACCCTTGATGTTGTTGCTTACGCAGGAGAAAAGCATGGTGGAGTTCGTCCAGCTAACTTCTTAGATATTGGTGGCGGAGCATCTGCACAGATCATGGCTGATGGTCTTTCAATCATTCTTGGCGACAAGGATGTAAAGAGCGTTTTTGTAAATGTATTTGGTGGAATCACCGCATGTGATGCTGTTGCAAATGGCATCGTTCAAGCCCTTGAATTACTTGGTTCTAAGGCAACAAAGCCGATCGTGGTTCGCCTCGATGGAAACAATGTTGTTGAAGGTCGAGCTATCTTGGCAAAGGCTGCGCACCCACTGGTTGAGCAGGCAGACACAATGGATGGAGCAGCAAATCGCGCTGCAGAATTGGCGGCGAAGTAATGTCTATTTTCATCAATGATTCAAGCAAGGTAATTGTTCAGGGCATGACTGGTTCTGAAGGAACCAAGCACACCCGTCGTATGTTGGCTTCTGGTACAAAGGTTGTTGGTGGAGTTACACCAGGTAAGGGTGGACAGGTTGTCGATATCGATGGCCACCAGCTTCCAGTCTTCAACACCGTTGCAGAAGCAATGTCGGCAACCGGTGCAAATGTTTCAGTGGTTTTTGTTCCACCTAAGTTTGCAAAGGCTGCGGTCATCGACGCGGTTGATGCGGCGATGCCTCTAGTAGTTGTAATTACGGAAGGTATTCCAGTTCACGACTCTGCAAGCTTCTACACATATGCGCAGACAAAGGGAACCACACAGATTATTGGACCTAACTGCCCAGGTTTAATTAGCCCAGGAAAATCAAATGTCGGAATCATTCCTGCCGATATCACTGGCTCTGGTCCAATTGGTTTGGTTTCAAAATCAGGAACCCTTACCTACCAAATGATGTACGAGCTTCGCGATATCGGATTTAGCACAGCGGTCGGAATTGGTGGAGATCCAGTTATTGGAACAACACATATCGATTGCCTTCGCGCTTTCCAGGATGATCCAGAGACAACCGCGATCGTAATGATCGGTGAGATCGGTGGAGATGCCGAAGAGCGTGCAGCAGCATTTATTGCAGAGTATGTGACTAAGCCAGTTGTTGGTTACGTTGCAGGCTTTACAGCTCCAGAGGGCAAGACAATGGGTCACGCAGGTGCGATTGTTTCTGGCTCTTCCGGAACTGCGCAGGCTAAGAAGGATGCTTTGGAAGCTGCTGGTGTAAAGGTTGGTCAAACACCTAGCGAAACCGCGCGTTTGTTACGCGCAATCATGGGTCGATAACAATGTTGACGCGGGTACTTGGAGCAGCATTGCCCCAAGTCTTGCGTAGCGTTGCATGGCTTTTACTTCCAACATCATTTATCGCATTACTTGCTTGGGCTACCGCTGGTAGCGCTACAGGCAATACCGGGGACCCGCTGCGCGCAGCGTTATGGATCTGGATCGGTGCTCACTCAATTCCATTTGATCTATCACTTCCACCATCAGGATTGGCGGGCCACCTTTCCTATCTTCCTTTGGGAGCTTTGATCTTTCCAGTGCTGGCGATTCGCAATGGAGTCGCACGCACTATCGAACGTCTAGATCATGATTCATCTTTAATTGCTCCAGCACGTGCAGTCTTTGCACTTGGCTACACAGTCTTTGCTTTGGTGGCATCGATATTTTCAAAAACTGAATCAATTAGACCTGTTTGGTACTTTGCAATTATCTACGTACTTCCATTTACCTTGCTATGTGCTGCAACTGTGGGCAGAAAGGTTGCACTAGGCCAAGGCTTCCTTTATGGATCACGAATAATCGCTCTGCTGCTTGGCATTTCATCGGTGGTCTTTGGTTTATCACTGCTTCTTAATATTTCAATGGTTAAAAACTTAACCACTGTTTTGCAACCAGGAATCTTTGGTGGATTCTTACTTCTGCTACTTAATATTTTGTACATCCCAAATGCAGTTGTTTCTACCCTTGCATACTTTTCAGGGGTTGGATTTGCAGTTGGGTCAGGAACCCTTGTTTCACCATCATCATTTAGATTAAACAAGATCCCGGCAATGCCATTACTGGGCGCACTTCCAGAAGATAAGTCATTAATTTCCTTACTTGGGATTGCTGCAATTGTGGGGGCAGGTGCCTTGCTTGTTACCTGGACAATCTCTCTTAATCAACGTGTACTTGTGCAGAGTTTGATCGTTGCTGTCTTGCTTGCAGCGTTTGTGGGTTATTCAGGAAGCGGAGCACTAATCACAGATGCGATGTCTGCCGTTGGCGTCTCGCCCTGGAAATTTACTCTGGCGATTGGTACCGAACTGGGAGTCGGAGCATTACTGGCTCTGTACATTCCGAGATTGTTAAAGCGCGGATGAAAAAGGTTATGCGCAGAGCGCTGGTAAGTGTCTATGACAAGGATCGTTTGATCGAAGTTGGTGACGCCTTACAAGGTGCGGGAATCGAGATTGTTTCAACTGGATCAACCGCAAAAACTTTAAAGAGTGCGGGCATTTCAGTTACTGAAGTTAGTGATTACACCGGTTTTCCTGAAATCATGGATGGCAGAGTAAAAAGCCTGCACCCACGGATTCACGCTGGAATCCTTGCCGATCAGAGTAACTCTGAACATATGGCTGCGATCGCCGACCTTGATATCTCACCTTTTGATCTAGTGATTATCAATCTCTATCCCTTTGCTCAAACAGTTGCATCAGGTGCAAGCTTTGAAGAAAGTATTGAACAGATTGATATTGGTGGACCTTCGATGCTTCGTGGTGCTGCAAAGAACCACAACTCGGTAGCGTTGATTTCAGATCCTTCACAATACGATCAATTGCTGAGAGCGATTTCCGATGGGGGATTCACCCAATCGGAACGTCGTCAATTAGCCGTTGAGGGTTTTAGAAAAACCGCCGAATATGATTTAGCGATCGCCACTTGGCTTTCTCAATCTGAATCACATGAACTACCAGATTGGTTTGGTCATATTTGGAGCCGCAAGAGCTCTCTTCGTTATGGCGAAAATCCGCATCAAAGCGCTGCAATCTATGCAGGCTCTGATTCTGGAATTGTTAACGCACAGCAGCTCCATGGAAAAGAGATGTCCTTTAATAATTACACTGATGCAGATGCTGCATGGCGTGCCGTGCGAGATCATCGAGATCCTGCAGTTGCGATCATGAAGCATGCCAATCCATGTGGAATCGCAGTCTGCGCGCTGGGCGTTGCGGTTGCTTATCAACATGCACACGAGTGTGATCCAGTATCGGCATTTGGCGGAGTTGTAGCGGCGAATAGAAAAGTTGATCTTGCAATGGCAGAACCTTTGTCTAAGGTTTTCACAGAGGTTCTCATTGCTCCAGATTACGATCAAGATGCGCTAGAACTGTTGATGAAAAAACCTTCGATCCGTATTTTAAAGGCTGAAGTAACACCTCTTGATACCTTTGAACTTCGACCAGTATCAGGTGGGGTATTGCTACAACAAACAGATTTAATTGATGCGACAGGAGATTCACCTGCGCATTGGAAGCAAGTCTGTGGGCCAAAAGCAGATGAACAGATGATGAGAGATCTTGAGTTTGCATGGAGAAGTGTTCGTTCCGTCAAGAGCAACGCCATCATCCTTGCTTCGATGACAACTGCGGTTGGAATTGGAATGGGGCAGGTAAGTCGAGTGGATTCAGCCCGCTTAGCTGTATCTCGTGCAGGAGCCCGTGCACAGGGATCTGTTGCCGCAAGTGATGCATTTTTCCCATTTGCAGATGGGCTACAGATTCTGATTGATGCAGGCATCACCGCGGTAGTTCAACCTGGCGGAAGTGTGCGCGATGAAGAGGTAATTGCAGCGGCACAATCAGCTGGAATTGCAATGTTTTTCACCAATACCCGACATTTCTCTCATGCTTAATTAACTCGGTAGGCTTGGCACATGAGCGCACAGATACTTGATGGCAAGAAGCTTGCAGCAGCCATCAAAGCTGATTTAACGGTTCGCGTATCTGCGCTTAAGTCACAGGGAATTACCCCAGGATTGGGAACCATCTTGGTCGGAGATGATCCTGGCTCATTGGCGTATGTAGCAGGCAAGCATCGCGATTGCAAAGAAGTCGGAATCAAATCAATCAGAATTGATTTACCTAACAATGCAACAGAAAAAGATGTTCTTGCCGCGATTTCAGATCTTAACTCTTCAAAAGAGTGCACCGGCTACATAGTTCAACTGCCATTGCCTAATGGAATTAGCACACAAAGAGTTCTTGAATCGATTGATCCAGATAAGGATGCAGATGGACTACACCCTATGAATTTAGGGCGACTTGTATCTGGTTACAACGGAGCTTTGCCATGTACTCCTCGTGCCATCGTTGCACTTCTTGAACATTACAAGATTTCTACAAAGGGTGCTGAGGTAACTGTAATTGGCCGCGGACTAACTGTTGGTCGCCCACTGGGTTTACTTCTTACACGCAAGCAAGAAAATGCAACTGTAACTTTGACACATACCGGAACAAAAGATTTAACAAAGCACACCAAAAACGCTGACATTATTGTTGCGGCAATTGGGCAACCCCATTTCTTGAAAGCTGAAATGATTAAAGAGGGTGCTGTTGTAATTGATGTTGGAATTACTAGAACTGAACATGGTTTAGATGGAGATGTATGCCCAGGTGTATATGAGAAAGCGTCATATGTTTCTCCAATGCCCGGGGGAGTCGGACCTATGACTCGTGCAATGCTGCTTAAAAATGTGGTTGATGCATGCAGCTAAATAATCGATTATTGAGCCTTGTTAGTTACGGATTAGTCCTGACTGGAGTGGTTCTAGGGGTTATAGGGTTTGTGCGAGCCGGATCACTATTTATCGCCGCCGGAACCGCTGGCGTAGCTCTCAAATTACGAGATTTCCGCCGCATTGAGTTTTATATTCCCTTGGCTATAGCGATAGCCCTTTTTGCGCTGGCAATCGCCTTACCTCGGGGCAGGTAGAGTTTCCCTATTCGCAATCAGCCATGAATGGAGTCACAATGGGTGGCAAAGTCACAGTAGTCGGTGCAGGTTTCTACGGATCAACAACAGCTCTTCGTTTAGCTGAATATGATGTTTTTGATACCGTCGTTTTAACAGACATCCTTGAAGGAAAGTCTGAAGGCCTAGCGCTAGATATGAATCAGTCTCGTTCAATTGAAGGATTTGAGACAAAGATTGTAGGAGCCACAACAACACCAGAAGGTGCTGGTTACGAAGCAACTGCAAATTCAGATGTTGTCGTTATCACCGCTGGACTTCCACGCAAGCCCGGAATGAGCCGCATGGATCTAATCGGTGTAAACGCTGGCATCGTTCGTGGCGTTGCTGAAAATATTGCAAAGCATTCACCAAATGCAGTGATCATCGTGGTTTCAAACCCACTGGATGAAATGACCGCCTTGGCGCAGATTGCAACCAACTTTCCAAAGAATCGCGTAATGGGTCAGGCAGGAATGCTAGACACGGCACGCTTTACAAACTTTGTTGCTGAAAAGCTCGGTGTCAAAGTTGCAGCTGTAAAGACGCTGACACTTGGTTCACACGGAGACACAATGGTTCCAGTTCCAAGTCGTTGCACTGTAGATGGCAAGCCTCTCAGTGATCTTCTTTCACAGGAAGAGATTGCAGAGTTAGTTGATCGCACACGCAATGGTGGCGCTGAAGTTGTTGCATTGCTAAAGACTGGGTCTGCTTACTACGCACCATCTGCCGCAGCTGCCCGTATGGCCAAGGCTGTAATTGAAGATTCAGGTGCGGTTATGCCTGTATGTGCTTGGGTTGATGGCGAGTATGGAATTTCTGGTGTGTACCTTGGCGTTGAAGCCAAGATCGGTCGCACCGGCGTTAAGAAGGTTGTAGAAGGCGCATTAACTGATACTGAAATTGCAGCTCTCAAAGAGGCGGCTGAAGCGGTTCGTGCAAAGCAAGCAGATGTCCAAACACTGTAAGAAATCACTTTAATAGGCGCACACTTAGAAAGAGGGAACAATGAGCAAGATCAAAGTAACGGGCACGGTCGTCGAACTTGATGGCGATGAGATGACACGCATTATGTGGCAGTTCATTAAGGATTCATTGATCCTGCCTTACTTAGATGTAAACCTCGAGTACTACGACCTAGGTATGGAACACCGCGATGCAACTGATGATCAGGTAACTATTGATTCAGCTCGCGCAATCCAAAAGCATGGTGTCGGAATCAAGTGTGCAACTATCACTCCAGATGAGGCACGTGTGGAAGAGTTTGGCCTTAAGAAGATGTGGAAGTCTCCAAATGGAACTATCCGTAACATTCTTGGCGGAGTTATCTTCCGTGAGCCGATCATCATCAGCAATGTTCCACGTTTGGTACCTCACTGGACTAAGCCAATCGTTATTGGCCGTCACGCATTTGGTGATCAGTACCGCGCAACAGATTTCAAGGTTCCAGGTCCAGGTAAGCTAACAATCTCATTTGTTCCAGAAGATGGATCAGCTCCAATCAACACCGAAGTTTTCAACTTCGAATCTTCAGGTGTAGCTATGGCGATGTACAACGTCGATGATTCAATCCGCGACTTTGCACGTGCATCATTGAACTACGGATTGCTGCGCAAGTTCCCTGTGTACCTTTCAACAAAAAACACAATCCTCAAGGCCTATGACGGTCGCTTCAAGGACATCTTTGAAGAGATCTACCAGGCAGAGTTCAAGACTCAGTTTGATGCTGCAGGAATCTGGTACGAGCACCGCTTGATCGATGACATGGTTGCTATGTCATTGCGCATGGAGGGTGGATACGTTTGGGCATGTAAGAACTACGACGGCGATGTTCAATCAGACACCGTTGCACAGGGTTACGGCTCACTTGGTTTGATGACATCTGTGTTGATGACACCAGATGGAAAGGTCTGCGAATCAGAGGCTGCTCACGGAACTGTGACACGTCACTACCGTGATCACCAAGCAGGTAAAGAGACTTCAACAAATCCAATCGCATCAATCTTTGCCTGGACTCAAGGTCTTGCACACCGTGCAAAGCTTGATGACAACGCAGAGCTAGCAAAGTTCTGTGCAACTCTTGAGCGTGTATGTATTGAAACAGTTGAGCAGGGCAAGATGACTAAGGATCTTGCATTGCTTATTTCAAAGGATGCGCCATACCAAACAACACAGCAGTTCTTGAACTCAATCGACGAGAACTTAAAGAAGGCAATGGCTTAAAAAAGTTAATAAAAAACCCGCGGTCGCCACTGGCAACCGCGGGTTTTTTATTTAATCTGAATTAGATGCGCTCACCTGTTGTTGAATTAAATAGGTGAACCGCGCCCTTTACAGCCTCAACGGTGATTGTGTCACCTGGCTTTGGAGGGTTCTTTGGATCCCAGCGAACAATTACTTGTGCGCCTTCATCTGTTGCATTTGCAAACTTAACATTGCTGTCAGCTGGCTTTCCGTAAACAAATGCATCTGAACCTAGCTCTTCAACCACTTCAACAAGAACATGGAAGCCCTTAGATGATGGGGTAAAGCCTTCTGGGCGTACACCAACGGTGACAGATGAACCAGCAGCTGCAGGAACATCGATGCTGAGATCTCCAAGCTTTGCCTTGCCACCTTCAACAGGTGCAATAAGTAGGTTCATAGCTGGTGAGCCGATGAATCCTGCAACGAAAGCATTTGCTGGGTTGTCATACAGGTTACGTGGTGTATCAACCTGCTGTAGCAATCCATCCTTCAATACTGCAACGCGATCGCCCATTGTCATAGCTTCAACCTGGTCGTGCGTTACATAAACAGTTGTGATTCCTAGACGACGCTGCAATGCAGCGATCTGTGTACGAGTTGCTACACGCAACTTCGCATCAAGGTTTGATAGAGGTTCATCCATAAGGAATACCTGAGGCTCACGAACAATTGCGCGACCCATAGCAACACGTTGACGTTGTCCACCAGATAGAGCCTTTGGCTTGCGCTCTAGGTATGGCTCAAGGTCAAGCAACTTTGCTGCTTCTAGAACGCGACGATCGCGCTCTTCCTTTGGAGTTCCTGCGATCTTTAGTGCGAAGCCCATGTTCTCTGCAACTGTCATGTGTGGATACAGTGCGTAAGACTGGAACACCATCGCA
>JACCDX011908308.1_pt1 | contig 25327 bp, 35 predicted proteins | sample 7449681 | NCBI WGS metagenome assembly JACCDX01 (sample SAMN15323450, study PRJNA562643) | freshwater metagenome | isolation source: river surface water | place: USA:Blue River Watershed | collected 2017-08-18
ATGTTTTGCCGCCGACAGTGAACGAGTCTTTATGATCAGCTCTTGCAGATGCTAATGCACCTGAAAATTCGTTACCTTCTTTCATTTCGTCATCGGAAACATCGACTCCATATTCCTGTGCCATATTCACAAGGTCTGGAAAGTTTTTAGCAAACTCAGAAGTGTTATCCATGTCACCAAGTGATGTCTCGTCAACTACACTCAGTGTTGGATTTGCATGATGCTTGTCATACAACTTAAATCCAACACGCATCACATGTATGTTGTCTTTTGCAGTTTGACGATCATCCTCGTCGTTTAATTCATTGTTTGCGCGATTTTCATAATCATCAATTAGGTCTTTTATAGATGACCATTTGCCTTGATCGCCTACGTTAATGAGATCGTCTCCGACACGCCCAAATCCATTTAGAACTTTTAGTAGTTTATCATCTGTTGTAGAAGTACGTTCTGCAAAATCTATCAGCCAACGTCCAACTCTAGCTGCTTTGTTATCAACTGTAGACAACGTACCTTCTTTAAGGTGTTTTGGTCGTCTTCTTGGTGCTATTTCTTTAAGATATAACCTAGCTGCTTCAATAATAAGCATATGCTTTGCATAATCTGGATTAGCATGCCATGAATTAAATGCAGATTCGTTTACTATATTGTTTTTAATAAGTTCACTGCTAGTGCTTAAGGTTTCAATTTGATCAACGGATGACTCATCTAAGTTCAGATTAAAACCGTGTACATGTTTAAGAGTATGCACAATTTGATTTAATCTGTGCGTCGCTGATGTGTTAACGTCGTCTACGAACATGATAAAAAACTCTCCTGGCAGGGACCGCCGAATATTGATTTGCTAGGTTTATTTAGCGGAAGATAAGAGAATTTTAGGTCAATATTATAAACTGAAACTAGTGCCGCACCCACATGTGCTGGTTGCCTCAGGGATATCTATTGTAAAGTATGCACCTGCTAAATCAAGCTTGTAATCAACTGTAGCAGTATCTAACATTTGATAACTCATGCTGTCGATTACAACAGGACCTGCAACAGTTTCTACAATCACATCGTCATCGTCAACATCATTAGTCCAACTAAATGTTTTTTCAAAACCATTACAGCCACCTGCCTTGATCTCAATTCTAGGATTACCGTTTACAGTTTTACGCAACTCGCCGAATCTCAATGCTGCTCGCTCTGTGATATTAACTGGCATTGTTTAGCGCCCGCTTCAAATCAGATTTAGCTACCATTGCTAAATCAAGTGCTTTTTGGTACTTTGTAGCATAAATGTCTTCTTTGATCATATTACCACTACGCTCTGCTTTTTTATGTGCCATTTTAGCTGAAATAGCATCAACACGATGACTTGTGTAACGTGCATCTATCTCAAACAAATTGCGCACTTTGGTATCGTTAACAAATCTATTGTTGTTTAACAATTTAACAACACCTAATGCAACTTCATAAAGTGTAATATCGTCTGCAATAACAGTTCCTGATGTGGCATGTTCTATTCTGTAATATTGTTTGCCAGCAATTCTGCGCTCGTCTGTCATTATTTCAATTTTATAGCCACCGACGTTTACTGCACGATCGGTACGAGTAGTCATCATATCTATTTTAGTGTTAACATCGCCGTTGCTTTCAAGCATAACCTGATGAGTAACTTGGTTTAATTTGCTAAGCACATCTGCCATGGCATTTATTTCGCGCTGTGTAACAACTCCGGGCCCGGCTAATTCTACACCTTCATTAATAGGTGTAGTTTCAAAATTAGATACAGGCGGAGGTGTTTCTCCGTTCATTATAGCCATCATTCTGGCCATCGCTTCACGTTCTTCGTTGCTAACTACCATCAGTCTCTCTCCATGTATTCTATATCATTATAAGAGTAACACAGTTTACCTTCAATCATCACACGATCCAAAACTCCTCTAAACACTAATTGTCTAGCAAGTTCTTGTTCGCGCTCATTGAGTTGTCGTTTAGGAAGAGGTACACCATTACCTTTAACTCGTTCCATAACTAGCATCTCATCGTTGCTAATTGGTACTACCAGACCACCGGTTATTTCAACAAATCTCATTCAGTTGCTCCTGGTACAGATGTGACACCAGATACGTTTTTCTGTATGTTTGGATTAGTCATGTCTTGTGCAGTTTTTATCAAATCGGCACCCATTACAGCAATAGTGTTAAGTGCCTGTACTTTTTGACGGCCTGCAACTGTTTGCGGCGGGTTGTCGCTTATTGTTTTACCTATAGTAGAAAGTATTGCACCGATGGTATACATTCTTGCTGCTTCGTCGTTACCTTTAAATTGTGGTAAATTTGAAGCTTGCTGTACCATACGATTTAGCATATCATCGCTTGCATCTTCTACAATGTACTGGTCTTCATTTGTAACCCTAGCACCACTATGGTCCAGTCCGGCCAATTGCATCATGCGATTAATAGCAGGCATAGCTGTCACACTACCCATAACACCTTCGTTTACTGATGACTTAGTTAATTTACTTTCATGTACCATTGTTAAATGTCCGTTTAACATAATTCCTACTGAATTACGTGGGCCTTGGGGTATTTTTACTGTTGTTTCTTTATTTTCGTATATTACAGTTTCGCCTATCTCATATGTAGGTTGAATACCTGCTCCAGCTACTTCACTCTGACTAAAATGATGTTTTGCACGTCTACTCCAGCGATCATCAACTGTGTTATATAAACCTTCTTCACCATTGAGATCAACTTGTGCGAATTTTTTAAGCTTTCTCATGACATTCTCCTTTGAGATAGAAAGATGTTAACTACTATTCATATTATTCATATCTTGGTGATTTAATAGGAAACATCGGTTTGTTTTGTTTGTGCATATCTACTGGTGGTGGTAGATCTTTTGACACCTTTTTCAAGTTGCCATCTTTGCGAACCCAAACTTTTTTTGTTCTTACAATACTGTCAAATACTTCATCTAGTAGCATAATATGCTCCTTGTTTGATATTTATTGAAAATATGACAATAATTAACACAAAAGAAAAAGGGCACCATACGGTGCCCTTTTCTTGTAGAATAATAGGGTGCCTATTATACGACTAGTGTACCTGACATCATAGTGCTCATTGCTACCATAGTGTTTGTAAGTGTTGCACTTGAAGTGTTCCATGTATTTACATATGGAGCAACAGTGTTAGATGTTGCATACTGGCTGTTTGTTGCAGCAGCAGAGCTATTGCTTGAACTATTTAGAACTTGTGCGCTCTGTGTGTCGTATGCAAGCAAGCCGTCTAGACCGCCATAAAGTGTGTTGCTGTTAAGAATACCGTAACCGTTTAGGTTAGTATTGTCGTAGCTGGTACCTGCATAGTTGCCGTTACCGTATGTTTCCCACTCGTTATTCTTTTCAGTGCTGATGTTAACAATTGTAATTGTCTTACCAGTTGTGTATGCAGAACCAAATACACTAGAAACTGTACCGTTGTTATTGTAGTAGCCAGCTTCTGCGAAATATGTACTTGTGTTAGCATTGATTGTAGCACCGTTGATACTACTTGGAAGAACTTTGATACCGATTTGAACAGGGTTACCACGACCAGCAAATGTACTGATCAAGTTATCCATGTTGCGCTGCTTATAGAACGCATCGAGGTAGCTGTTTAGTGTGCTGTAAGTGATCGCTGTGCCTGCACCGTTAACAACTGTTACGTTGGTCCATATGCCGAGTGTAGCATATACTTGGTAGCCAGGTAGGCTAGTCACTGGAGTGTCAACATTAGTTTGTGACACTGGCACGATTGTAGCAAACGAGAACCACTGTGGTTGACCGCTAAGGAACGAACCAGCTTTTCTGTTGCCATTTACTTGGTCTGTCATCATATCTCTCCTGAGAATTTATGCAAAACTGCTTTGCTGAGATATTTATACCTTGAGGCAAATTATTTAGATTTGCGGGTCTTTTTACGCTTAGTTTCTGTAGGCTGTGGTATATAACCAAATAGACTAGGACGTCTGTTTATTGCACCCATAGGATTTGCTACACTAGCTATGCTACCAGCAGCAGTTGCACCACCAGATGCACTTTCTATTATGTCAATAAGCTTTTTATCTTTGTCGTTTCCAAATTCTTTAAGTTTCACAATAATCATTCCTTACGCATAAAATGTGGTCTGTCTACTAATTTTATTTTAGCTACAGGTGTGTCAGCTACATAACCTTCGTGCCCGTGCTGTCCGTGCAATATAGCACCTATTGTATTACCGACTTGCTTATCTACATTGGTACGAATGTAGTCTTTTAGTTTTACAAGTTGCTCTACTACTGTCCATACTGCATTATAACCGTGTTCGTGTTGACTGATCCAATCAAGCATGTTTGCACGCTTGCTGACAGTTAGTTTACTTTCGGGACTTTTAATCCAAGTGATAAAACCGTGTTTAGCATCTGTTACACCGCGAATACCATGTGCCGAACGCTGTGCCAAAAACTGTTTTAGTTTACTGCCTAAGTCAGTAAGTTTAGCTGCTCGCAATTGTTCTGCATCTAGAAATGTATCTATCTCAGATTTAGATTTGTTTATTAGCAGTTCTATTGCTGTTTTAATATTATTCGGCACATGTACTACTTCGAGATCGTGTATCTCGGGACCCATTATAACGAGTCCTGCAATGTCTTTAAGACCTAATTTGCTAACATTACCAATTGCACGAGAATCATCGTCGGAATGACCATCAAATTCACTATGTATTACTATACCAGCAACACTGTTGCTTATTTTTTTACCTAACAGACTATCAACAGGAATTGAATAAGTTATCTTGTTTGGTTTGAAAACATAGTTACCGTTTATTATTTGCGGTCTTGACGTCCACAGCACATCGCCTTGTAAATAACCCTTGTAGTCGTCTGGTACTGCACTGTCTACAAGCGGATACAGCCTGGCTATGCTTTCAGCATATGCTTCTCTACCCGGTTCATTTGGTTTACGCATAAACAACATTTGCCGCACATCATCTGCATTACGCGGCATACCGCCTGGCTTTTTACTATTGAAACCGCTTTTGTCTGTTAAGACCAAGCCTGGTGTATAATCTCTACCAAATATGATTGCAGGACTACCATCCCATTTAATGCTAACACTTCGTGGCTCTTCTGCTGCATGAATCATTGCAGCAAGTGCGGTTTTTGCACCAACTGATCCTTCATCAAATACAAGATCTTCTGGGTGATCAATCCTTGCTTTTGCTTCGGTTATAAACCAACGTTGTGGTACAACAATATCTAGGTGCCGCATTGTTAACTATCCATGATATCCAAGCTGGTATAATAGCAAAATTTTAGTAACAATGCAAGATGTTACTTCTCATTTTTAAGATCTTTTATCTTACGAAGAAACTTTTTATTGTCTTCGCTTATGATACTTCGATGTAATCGTTTAACTAAATCTTGAGCAACATCATCAGGATATGTTTCTTTAATAAGCTGTACCAAATTAACGGCACTAGCAATGATATGGCTTGCACGGCTTTCGATAACCGTGTGTTTACTCTTAGCAGGTACGAACTTGTCAAGTTCATCAAGTAAACTGTTGATCTTATCGACCATCATGATCCTCATTCGTTGCAGATTATTTAGCGGCAATTGTTAATAAGATAAATACCTTTAACAGAGGTATAAAATATTATGGATAATATTGAATCAATTAAAGCATATAAAGACCTAATTGGTCGTTTAAATGAAGCAGAAGAACCCGCAGTCACTCCGCCAAACGAAGAGCCTGCTGTTGCACCTCCGAATGAAGAGCCTGCTGTTACTCCGCCAGAATCAGATACTGTCGACCAAGAGAAAGATGATAAAGAAATTAAAGACATTATGACATCACCAAAATCAGATGTTAAAAAAATATCAGTTAGTACTTTAGCGACTGATCTGGGTCTCGAAAATCCCGACATATTTAAATCAGCATTTAGACAACTACGTAGCGGTGAACTTCCAGACGATGAAGAAGAAATGCGCGAATTAGGTGATGCATTCTTTAAAATAATGACCGCAGACGCATCCACTACACAAAGAGTAATAAATCGTCTGCGTACCATTTATCGTAAATCGTCTAATAAACCTAGCGCCTAATTAAACTAGTCAAAGATTGTAGATTTTGCATATTTTTTGCTAAATCTGTTGCAGGTTTAGCAGGAGATATTGCTTGACGTGTTGCCGCAGGTGTATCTGTTTGATCAGCTGAGTTTTTTCTACGTAGTTGGTCAAACATATCAGCGCCTGCTGCACTGGCTTGCAATTGACTTTGCTGTTCTTCATCTAAGTCAAATATACGTAATGTGCTTGGGTCAAAGCCTAAGAACACCTTACTGCCAACCCCACTGGAACTACGAGTTTTTAAGAACTGAATTTGATACTGTCCACGTTCTTTCATTGCAGCACTGGCAAAAATACTGATAACGTTATCTGCGGTTTGAATTTTACTTAAACCGCCTGCAATGTGACTTTGATCATGTTCTTGTTCTTGTACCGCAGATCTATTTAACTGTGATGCAGTTATACCAATCATATTACGATCTGTGCAAAGTCCTCTAAATTCTTCTGTGACAAACTTATCCTTAATGTTTAGATTGCTAGGATCAACTGCTTTATTATTTGGATACAGCAAATCCAAATAGTCAACTATCAACACATCGCAGCGTTGTTGTGTTTCGATCTCATAGTTCTTAAGGTATGCTTTGAGATCGTTACATGTACTACCTTGTGGTAATTGTCTGACATGTAATAGACCGCTTGTACGTTGCGCATGTTTAACTTTAAGTTCAACAGTGTCTAGATTTCTAAAAATGTCTTTACTGCCAACTTCTGTAAGCATACTGTCCATACGCATACTAGTTAAACCTTCACTAAGTTCCAGTGTAATATAAACCACATTTAATTTTTGTTTAGCAAGATTTAAGCTCATGTTCTGTAAGAACAGACTCTTACCAACACCAGATCCTGCTGCCCAAATAGTAATTTCGCCTCGGTTTATACCACCATAGAGTTTGTCATCAACTGATTTCCAGCCAGTGGTTACCTGACCGTTTTTGTCTTTAATTTTCAATAGACGTTCGCGTGGATTTTCAAAGTAGTTTGTACCAATATCACTTTGTAAACTTATCAAGATAGCGTCTCTTACTAGACGCTCAACTTCTCCGTAATTACCCTTGTCGATAAGATCGGTACTTGCCAATACTGCTTCTGCTAATGCACGGTTTTTGCAAAATTCTTCAATTTCATCTAAAAATGCTTCTTGGTGTCCATCAGATATGTTATCAAAATAATCAAACTCGATGCCAGTTTCTGCTCGTACTTGTTGAAACTTAGGCAACACATGATATTCTTCTGCGTGTTTAAGCATGTACCGTACAGCGGGTCGCAGTTTATTAACAAAGTATTTTGGATTTATAATGTTAACACAACGAGCAAATATATCTTCACTACTCAGCAGTACGCTTATGAGCAATTTTTGTTTGTCTTCGCCATATTCTATAGATTCTGGTTGCTCTCCACGTTTTGCCATTTTTACTTCCTTATAATATCTTCTTCTACACAATTTTCACCGAATTGTATTTCTACCATTCGTAATTCTTCAGTACCTTCGTTGGCTAGTTGATGCCAATCGCCATTATGAATCCATAGATGCTCATGCTTATCAAACACACCAGCTACTTCAATATCGCTACTAACATTTAACGTATACACAGTTGCCTTACCGTGAGTAACAAACCAAAACTCAGACCGTTTGTCATGTTTTTGCATACTTAAACGTTTACCTGGTTCTACGGTTAATTCTTTTAATTTTACATTTTTACCGTCTTGATGCAGCACTCTGTAATACCCCCATTGCCTTTCTGTTTTAGCGTTTTTCCAATCTTCTAACAGCCATGAGCTAGAGTTTGCCTTATTATCGCCACCTACCGACCATGCAAATTTCAAATCATCGTCTATCATTGACATTCGCATTTCAGGTGTATTGTTGCTGCCTCTATCGCCGCCGTTTGCAAAAATTATTGTATCATCTGGATACTGCATTCTAACTTTTTTAATTGCATCACATGCAGAGCCATCACTGTCGTCAAATTCAACTACATCGTCTACTACTTTCAAATTAGCAATTATGCTTTTACGTTCAGTCATCGACATAAAAGGACGTTCTTTTTTTCTAGAAAGCCATGCATCTGAATTAAGTCCGACTATTAATTTATCACCTAGAGATTTCGCGGCAATCAGATACGCAATGTGTCCGCTGTGTATTGGATCAAACCCACCTGTACACAATACAATTTTCATGATTTGAACATCCTTCTTTTAATATTGATTTGCAGTTTATTATGTGTTCTATTATCTATTATAGTTTGCAAAGTAAAAAGTTTACCATATTTGCAAGATGCATCAGCAGCGTCTTTTACATCATCGTCCCATTCCGGAAAGCTAACTGCCCAATTTTCTTCTAATGCAACATCTATAAGACCTTGATTTCGACGTTGCCTGTCTGGTAATACTATGACTTCTTTATCTGTGCTTTTTAGTAATGATACTTGTTGTTTGTTTAATTTGCTACCTAAAGCTGCTACCCCATCTATTGCAATTGCATCTAAAGGACCTTCGACTAGAATTACATATTTGCGGTTTGATTTAGTGATTACTTCACTATTAAACAAATACCCAAGTTGAAGATCACTATTGTAGTATCTAGGTGTACCTTCTGGAGGTTTACCTGCATATCGTGCAGTCCACCCAACTATTTTGTTTTTATAGTAAAATGGTATGATAAAACGTTTGTTTAAATCCCATTTTTCACTAGATGACCAATAATAATCCCAACCGGTTGCTATTGCAGAGCCACGTGAAGTAAGATAGTTACAGCATTGAACAAAGTCGTCTGTAATGTTTTCATCTTCCATAACAATTTGAAAAGGTCTTGCATTTTCTGGAAGTTTAACTTCTGTAAAATTAGTTACAAAATTAACATCAACAGATGCTGCTACAGTGTCGACACCATTTATTTTATTATGCAGAAGTTCAAGTTTAACTCGTTTTATGTCTTCGTCTGGAACACTAAGCCATTTTAATAAACTATCAAATTTTTTGCTAATATTTTGATTATCGTATACAGTTTTAAATCCACAGTTATAGCAATTGTATGCGACATACCCGCCTTCTGCCATAAGAAGATTACCGCGCATTCTAGTATCTTGATTATGGCCGCGATGCTGACAACAGGGTGCATTAAACGTTACCCAACCACGTGGACTGGTTTTACGCTTTTGTGGTAAATGCTCTGCTATCAGTTGATGTACAAGTGCCATCTACCATTATATGATCTACAGATTAATTTTTATAGAGTACTTTGTGGAAAACACCATCATTTACTATTAGAGTACCGAGTGCCCTGACAGTCAACGGATTTTGATCACCTGCCCAAACAGGTATATAACCAAATCTTACCCAATAGGCATTGCATGTGAAATTAAACAGTGTTGGTCCAGTCCCTGTGTTATTTGTATTGTCAAATATGTAGAAAGGACTATTATTTTGCCCTATTGGAATGTAAAACCATTCCTGCGGTAACGGTGAATCACTTTGTAGACTAGCTTGTATAAAAAATGACCCGATCCATTTGGTCTGATATACTGCTACAGTATGCATACCATTTGCACGTTGACTTTGTGCTGCACCCGCATATGCACCACTCATAAACATTATGTCATTGGCATTACCTAGCGGTGTTTCGGTAAACTGAGCCGCTAATATTTCTATTGCAGGTGCGTCAGCTGATAACACTCCGTCGAACAATTGAAAACTGCCTGTTGTAGTTTTATTAATGTCAGTATAATATAGTTGCTCTATGCCATTAACATCAATGTATTTGACAACATAATCATAATAATTTGCAGGCCAATCTTGCAAATCATAAGGTGTAAGAACTAAACGAGCTTTACCTTCTACTGCTACTGTTACTTCAACTGGCTTTCTAAGAACGATTTGTCCGTTATTTTGATTTTGAATAACGCACTCTAAATCCAACCCAACTAAATTGACAGGTCTGCGTTCGTTATTACGTATAACGAAATCAATTGTGTTAGTGACACTTTTGTAGCATTTAATGTCATATTGTATCATTGGCCAATTCACATATGCAGGGTTAGCGTCCCAGGATACCAGCTGTACATATTCCTTGAAATTGAATAGGAAAACTGTTGGCATGGCATCCCATTTATCTAATAAACTCCTATTGTATTTATAAATACCTATCAACAGGGCATAGTAAACATGACAGACACAAAAAAATTATTGCAGGAAAAGTTTCCATTCTTGACAATTGTTAGACATTTAAATCAAGATCATCTAGGTATTATACAAAATGCCGATCAATTATTTGTCAGCATTTATGTAATGGATAACACCTTTACTGCTGAAATGAAAAAAGACTTTCTAGAATGCGGCGACACTTGGTGGTGGGAAAGTAATAGACAAATTCCAATTAACATGTTTGTTAAAAACAAATTTGCACAGTTCAAACCCCATCTAAGAATATTTGCTAGCAAAGACACAGAAATTGTGCAAGGTCCAATAGTTAACCTGAAGGACACAATGAACAAACGTGTTAAGCGTAGAACTATACAGTTAGTACGATCGGCGTAAATAATTGTATGCAAGCACAATCATTAACAGAAGATATTGATGTAGATCAACAGGTACTGATAAAAGCAGTGCCAAAATCTATAAAAATGCGATATCGCGAGGATGAGTTTAACAACGTATTGAAAACACCCGGTTCAGCCGCTACGTTGTATAAATCTGTGCTTAGTCGAATTGAAAATGAAAACACAAAAATAAAAATAACCAAAATACTATTTCCATATGTGCTACGAGATCTCAGCAGTATGATTGCGTCACCGAAAGAAACGGATACTGCATTAGAATTAATTTACGGGCTTTTATGGCGAGTTGGGCACTCCGACGAATGGAAAACAGCTATATCAGTTAACATGCTTGTAGATTTTCTCAACCAGCACAAAGACAATATAGTTAAGTTAACTCTTAAAGAGTTCAAAGAATTTGCAAAATATACTAAACCTGGACATCCGACAACTGCTAGATTATCAAGTCTAATACGTAATCTGCAAAAGCTTGTAGACTGGCCAGAGTTAAAAACAATCTATCTTAGTTTACATAATCTTGTATTCGACGACATAATGAGCGTTGCGACACGGCGCAATTATAATAGCGAAGGCGGCTTAATTGATTACATATCTAGAAACCATGTCAACTTAGATATGTTTCCTAAAATTAAGGCACAGCTAGATAAGGAAAAATTTAAAATTTTAATGATGCCTGTAGAGAACCAGAGAGACGCCTTACGAGGTATGAACGACTTAAGGTTCTGGATAGAACAACTCAAAAAGATTGGGCTAGGCTGGCCAGAATTAAATGATACACAGGCAGTGTACGATTTAGCAAAACCATTTGTAATAAAAAACATACTCACTGCTTTTAAATCTAGCAAATATTACCGAGACGTTACAGTTAACACCGATCTTAACATATTAAAAAACTATTACAAACTTAACTGGCCTGAACTTGAGGTAATAAGAAAAAGTGCTAACTCTGTGGAGAAATTAGATCAATGAATAATGCCGAATTAGCAGAACTCAGAGAGTATACTACTGCAATCAACAATATGCTGCGACTAAAAGACTATGGTGCCATAATGTGGTTGGTTGATAATATGCCTAGGTCATTAGCACATCATGTAAAACCAATATTAGAAAATAATAAACACGAGATTATCAAATATGTACTCGAAAAAATTAATCGATATGGTTTAGATGATAATCTTGTAACTGGCGCAGTCAATGCGTTAGATTCTGCAAGAATTAATTGGTCAGAAATAGTTGCTATTAAAAAAAGTATGGCCGCAGAAGGATACAAGCGTATATTTGAATAAAAGGGCTTGTAGGCCCTTTTTTACTTACTCAGTTCAGTTACATTAACCGTGATAGTAACTGTACCGTCATCGTTGACTTTGAGTTTTTCTTGTTTCGGCTTGCTGCGCTCTGCTGCATCTTCAGCTTCTTTCTCATCGCTCCATTTTTCAAACAGACTATGAGAGTAAGCAAACATAGTTGCTTCACTACGATCTTGGATGCGTGCAAATGCAGTAAACTCAACTGCATCATCTTCTTTGTCTTCTGCTTCCACCCAGACATTATATGGACTAGTAAACTGTTCCGTAGTGTTCCAGATTTCTTCTAGACGTTCTGGATTCAATTTTGGACTACGGAACAGATAACCATTGCTGAGATCAGCAGTCATTTGTTCAATTGGATTGTATGTCAATAGCTGACCTACTAGCCATTTGTTATTCTTATGTTTAAGAACCATGTCTTTCCCAAACATATCGCCGGTGCAAGTAAGTTTACATTTTGTACGAGTCATGCCGAGATTCCTTGTTGATGTTCAGTTACTATAGCAGAATTAACTGTTTGGTCAAGTAGTAAATTTGCATGAACATATACTAGCATTGCATAAGAAACAGCATGTGCTTTTTTGAATTCGTAACCTGCATCACCCTTTGTCCAAATTTCATTGCGTATACTATCAAAACCATAACGTTCACATTGCCCTTGTAGGTGACGTTTACCGGGTCGTATCAACGCTAGTATCATAGCTAGATGCTCTATGCTAGTAGGCTTAAGTCTTGCGGTTAGATCTCCATAGTTACCTAGATGAAACAGTTTAGAAACAAACGCAGGATTTCTAAACACCGACCAGTCTATCGTTTTATGCATTAATTCAAGTAAGTGCGTTTCGTCTCTTACTTGTTCATATACACCAACGTTTAGAAAGTCTATTTTAAAAAAGCCTCGGTTTTCTGCTGACTCGTAGTCTATGCTGCATAAACCCGTAATAGGGTCTTGCGGCACGTCGTGAAAATAAACACCCGTGTTATGTTTGGTAATCTTACCATCTTTGATGATACTAGCCGGAACATAATTCATACCAGACAGAGCCTTGTCTCTGCTAGCAAAGTCTATATCAATATCACCACGACGATAGATACGATTCATTATGACGCCTTGTCTATTTTGTTGTTTAAAGTAGTTCGCAATTTTTCTATATCTCTAACTCTATTTCTGTAATTGTCGTCAAGTCTTGCAATGGAGTTTTGTAGTTTTGCAATTATACGTTCTGCGTTATGCAGACGTTGTTCTAAAGTGTTGACATAGTCGGGATCTATGATTTTAACACTGTGCCCGTCGACTACAATTTCGGTGTGCGCAGGTTTTGAAATCAAAGATATTTTTTGTTGATTAGGAGTTGTTTCGGTATCATCCTCATTGTCTGCACCGTACATATCTATCATGTCATCCATTACATACCTGCCTTTTTTAAAGTGTCTTTGACAAAGTTAGCACCTTCTTTATCATTTTTAAATTTTATTGACCATTGCGGTACAGGTGCTGCTGTCATAATTATGCTAACCTGCTCTGGGGTACAGCGTGTAAGCATGTCTGCTGCGCTTTCTGCATTGTACAGTACCCATGGTGATATACGACCCATTTTAACCCAATTAGCAATCTGATTGGTGTTAACGTCTCTAAAGAAATCATTCCACAGCTTGTCATGCTGTTGCCCCCATTCGCGCATTAGAATGATTGCACGTTCTAATGCCTGCTCTGGAGATTCTGTGCGTATTAGTTCTTTAATGTATTGTTCAAAAACAATATCATGTGTCCAATTATCAATTGGCAAATTGTTTTTTATAACATAGTCTATAAACTTAGTTGGTTCTGGAACTGCTAGATCTAAAATGTGTCTCGCAAATTTACTAAATGCCAGATAATATCTGCTATCTATAAATTCTCTATAGGTTTTCTTTTCACCTTGTTTTTTAAACCTGGAATTTAGTTCGTAAAATCTACTCCAACCTAAAAATGCAATTCTACCTTGAGGTTGATCTTTTTGAAACCATCGACGTTTTTTCTCACAGATGTGATTAATCAGTCGCAATTCATCTGTGAACTGCCGTTCACAAAATTCACATTTATGCTGTTTTGGTTTTGTAGAACTTTTTGGCATCTTCAACAAGCTCTTTGATTTCTGCTTTACTAAGTCCTGCATCTTCACCTAATTGTTGTATTGTGTCTTTGTTGTATTGAGATTTAAGCATTTCTAATTCAGTTTGATTTATATTAGGATACAACCCCATTAAAAATTCATCAATGATTTTCGACGAAGTCTTAGATGAACCCTTAGAACCTATGTATGGTCTATACTGTTTTCTGCCTGTACCAGTTAAACACATTAATTTGTGTTGCAATTCCGGATGTTTACCTAAACTAAAAAAGCCGTTGTTAACAATATCGTTAGTCGCTAACACTGCATATGCAGATAGATCACTTTGAGGACCAAGGCTGCTCATATAGCGCATCAATATAAACGGACTATATGCTTTTTTCTCATCATCTGTAAGTCGGTCATAAAATCCTAGATCTTTTCGATCTATCGCCTGTAATACCGTATCTAAACTCAGTTTTTGTGTTGTTGTTTTTGTCATCACATATTGTACCACATAAGGTTTAATTCATCAAGATCACAAATTGATGTAATAATATTGCATGGGAAGACCACTAACGTCCAAGTGGATTGGTTATAAAAATGTGCATTCACCTGTGCTGTATCCGTTAGTTAGGATAAACAGCGAAATATCTCGTGGCTACATACTGAAACAAACTGGTGCAGATAAGTTTCTGGTAGAATCTGCTGTAAGTGGAATAAAAAGCATATGCAAGCTAGTGAACACTGATCAGTTGCATATGGACGGGCAGATGTGTTTGAGATTCGATGGTAAATCTTCTGGGTTTGTGAAAAATCTTAATGATTATAGACTTAGAGATTTTCATGGAAATAGTCACAATTGGAGCATTTTTAATATGACAGATTTTGAAGTATATGTGTACGACAATAGCAACCATACTGATAAATAGATTACACAACAGCTAATGATTATGCGGTTACCCGCCGCGTAGCCTTAGAACGGCAATTAAGGAGTAAACAATGGGACGCCCGCTTAAAAAGCAATATTTTGGCAACGTCACAGCTAACGGCCAAACAATAGTTGGCAACGCCTGGGTAGCAGGCGATTCTGTGGCTAGACCATGCTGGATTTACAAACAGCTTTCTACAGATAGTTTCTACTGGTTCTCAGTTGACGGCACTGGTCCGGCATCTGGTGGCCAAGCATACCTTGTAAACGGTGCAATTACTGGACCGGGACAAGCAAATATCACACTTTACCCATATGGCGCACAGGGCGGCGGTGCAACTGGCATTGCTAACCTCGGTGTATATAGCGGTACTGTAATTGTAAGTGGCACAGGTGATGTCACTGCTGACTACGGTGTTGGTAACGTACTAAGTGTATCGGGTGGTACATATACAGGTAACCAGCAAGCTAACGTAACTGTTGCATCTGTAAAGGTGCGCACTGTTGCAGAAGCAGTAGGTGGTTCAAACTATACAGTTGGTGATACATTCACATTTAGCACCACTGGTTTCAGCACAAATGCTATACTAACAGTTACAACTGCCAGTGCAACAGGTGCAGTAACAGGTGTATCTATCACAAACGCAGGTGTGTACACAGGTGCAACGCTGCCAGCTGATCCAGTTTCACCAACTTCTACAACAAGAACAAACGTTTCTGCAACTGGTGCAACATTCAACATAGGTTGGGGTCTAAACACATTCACTATTGCTAACACAGGTGATTATCGTGTATTACCAGCTAACCCAGTAACACTAACAGGTGCAGGTGGCGGTGCTACAGCAAACCTCACTTATCAAGTAAGCAGTGTACAAGTTACAAACGGTGGTTCTGGATTCGATGCAGGTATAGAAGCAGGCGTAACATTTACACCAGCTAATGGTGCTGTTGCGGTTGGTACTGCAAACACAGCAGGTTCTGTAACATCTGTTACGATAACCACTGCTGGTTCTGGATTTACTGCAATTCCAACAGTTGCAATTGCGCCACTTGATACACCAAGTTCAGCAGCTAAAATATTCGATGGTACTGTAACTAACTTTAACGGTCAAAATTACAAGTGGCTAACACAAGGTAATACACTACCAGACCCAACTTGGGCAAGCCTAAACACTGAATAACTATTGTCCGCGGTAGCAGGCAGACTCGAGCAAAACCCTTAGAAAGCCGGAGCGATCTAAGGGTTTTGTTTTGACTAAATTTTTAAACTAATTTACGGATATCAAGACTCTCGGGTATTTTACCGATGTCTTTGAGAAAATATGCACATAGTGGCTGTTCGCCGTCTGTTAATGGCACTGCTAACAATTGACCATTCTTTAACTTAGGAAAATACCAATTAACATCCGGCCATAGATTTAACACTTCTAATTTTAAAAAGTGTGGCATATAACCATTTATAGGATTATAGCAAAATACATCAAAATCTTTATCGTTTAGGTAAATGAGCGGCATTATTTCTATTTCGCCGCTGTTTTTATCACCAATTACAACACTCCAATCCAGTGGCATTTGAATGTTGAGATTGCCGATTTTTAAATCGACACAGGGACTATTAAAACTTTCTAGAAAAATCAGGGGTATAAAATAATAATCTACATTGGCCTGATCAGAATAATCGAGAACGCCGAAACGTATATCGCCGGCGTTGTCTGGAATTTGATTCAAATTAAATGTTTTGTTGTAGTTTGTAAGTATTTTCATGTGCAATTTACTTAGTGGTAAATTGCACATGAAAGAAAATAATTATCAGCTAAATCGATCTATTTTTTCAATAGAAAACGGGTATTTTGCCTGATTGTAGAATTGTTTACGCTTGGTTAAATGCCTTGCACTAAATTTACAATTACTTGTCATGTCCCATATCTGCACAAAGTCTTTGTCTTCGGCTTTACGTAATCCTCGGCCAATACTTTGTATAACACGAACAAAACTTTTACCCGGTTCAATTAATACTAAGTTAAAAAGTCTAGGTACGTTAATACCAACAGCAGCAACGCCGTAAGTAGCGATAAGCGTTTGATCATCATTAGTTGCGATGTTTTCATATTCTGCTTTCCTATCTTTAGTTTTAACGGCACCACTGATAAATGTACTATCTGTTATTAATTCTTCTAACGCTTTACCAGTTTCAAGTCTATCACATAATACAAGAGTGTTTCCAGTTTTAGCAATAGCTGAAATCATTCCGGCCATCCACTTTATTCGTTCTTTGTCTGTTACTAGAAATTTTAATTCTTCTTGGTAATTGTTATATTTCATAATTTCTTTTGTTTGCAGTACATTAACATGACATTTTGCAAGAACTCCTTTTTCTTGTAGATCGCTTGCAAACAAATCGCCGACGTTTGGTCCAACACTAGATAGCAAACACAGTTGATTCTGTTCTTCTTCTGGAATAGTACCAGTCATACCCCATCTGATTGGAATGTGTCTAAACACTGTAGTCATTAAACGTGTAACAACTTCGGCTTGAAGAATGTGGCATTCGTCAACAATAACACATATCAGATTAGTCATAAACTGTTCAAGTTGGTTATCGTCTAATGCTTCCTTGTGTTTTTTGTCAAGTATATTAAGACTTTGCCATGTACATATAGTATGTGTGCGATTGTATTCTTTTCTGTCGCCGTAAAGTACACCAACATCTAAACCGAGGTTAATGTAATCAGCTTCGGTCTGTTCAACTAGACTTTTATTGGGAACAATGATGATACTACGCCCAAACGGCTCTACTAATTGACTAAGTGTAGCTGTTAACAGTGTCTTACCTGCACCGGTTGCAATCTGTTGAATACATTGCAGATTTTCTGCGTATCTGTTAACTAATTCTACTTGGTAGTCTCTTAATACAATAGGCTGTCCAGCACGTTCATGTTTCTCAGGCCACACTTTTGGATGATGTGCATTAGCATCGATTGGTTTTAAATCGATATGATATTGCATACGTTCATCTTCAATATCTATTTCATAACCATTTTCTTTGATTATGGGCAACATTCTGTCTAACAGATTTAGATATGTGCGGCCGCCCATTGTACAAAAACTCTGAGTGCCATCCCATCTACCTAATTTAAATGCTGCACTATATCTTGCACTAGGTACAAAATATTTTACTGCATTAACACATGCTCGCCTTGTAGATAAATCAAGACCGCCCATCTTGATATTAACTTCGTCTTCTATTGTTATTATACATTCTTTAATCATTTAAAATTTTACTGCATAAGTTGCATTTTTACAAGCAAAAAGGGAGGGTGTAACACCCTCCCTTTTAATTATCACCAGTAATCTTATTAAGATTACATCATACCACCCATACCGTTATCTGGTTGTGCGGTTGCAGGATCCTTTGGCAGTTCTGCAATAATAGTGTCTGTAGTAAGAATCATACCAGCAACACTAGCTGCATTTACCAGTGCAGTTTTAGTTACCTTAGTTGGGTCAATTACACCCTGTGCAATAAGGTCACCATATTGACCAGTTGCTGCGTTATAGCCGAACGCACCTGTGCCCTTAGCAACTTCGTTTACAACAACATCTGCGGCATCACCTGCGTTATATGCAATTGTACGAATTGGTTCTTCCATTGCACGGAACACAATGCTAATACCTGCATCCTGATCGTGGTTGATGCCCTTGAGCTCTTTAATGGCATTACGTACACGTATCAGTGCAACGCCACCGCCCGGTACAATACCTTCCTCAACTGCTGCACGAGTAGCATGAAGCGCATCGTCTACACGGTCTTTACGTTCCTTGACTTCAACTTCAGTTGCACCGCCAACTTTGATAACTGCAACACCGCCGGATAGTTTAGCAAGACGTTCTTGTAGCTTTTCTTTATCGTACTCGCTGGTAGCATCTTCAACTTGAACACGAAGCTGTGCAACACGTTCTTGAATGGCATCCTTATCGCCATAGCCATCAATGATAGTTGTGTTGTCCTTATCGATCTTAATGCTCTTAGCGCGGCCAAGATGCTCAAGTGTTGTCTTTTCAAGTTTAAGACCGATGTCTTCACTTACAACTGTACCGCCTGTTAGAATAGCAATATCATCTAGCATTGCTTTACGACGATCACCGAATCCAGGTGCTTTTACTGCTGCAACTTTAATTGTACCGCGTAGCTTGTTAACTACCAGAGTTGCAAGTGCTTCACCTTCGATGTCTTCAGCGATAATAAGCAGTGGCTTACCTGTCTGAATAACACCCTCAAGAACAGGAATAATGCTTTGCAGGTTGCTTAGCTTTTTATCGTGGATCAGAACATAAGGGTCGTCAAGTTGAACTTGCATTTTTTCTTGATTAGTTACAAACAGGTGACTGATATAACCACGGTCAAATTGCATACCTTCTACAATATCAAGTTCAGTATCAAGGCTCTTATTTTCTTCTACAGTGATAACGCCTTCTTTTCCGACTTTCTGCACTGCTTGTGCAATCAGTCTACCAATCTCTGGATCACTGTTTGCAGACAGCGTAGCAACCTGCTCAATTTCAGTCGGTGTATTACATGCCTTACTGAGTTTATCAAGTTCAGCAGTTGCAGCAATTACAGCTTTATCAATACCACGCTTGAGATCCATTGCATTCATACCAGTTGCAACTAGTTTCAAGCCTTCGCGAATCAAGCTATGTGCAAGTACTGTAGCAGTTGTAGTACCATCACCTGCATTGTCAGCAGTTTTACTTGCTACTTCGCGCACCATCTGTGCGCCCATGTTTTGGAATTTGTCTTTTAGTTCGATTTGTTTTGCAACAGTTACACCATCTTTTGTAACAAGAGGGCCGCCGTAAGAACGTTCAAATGCTACATTTCGACCTTTTGGACCTAGTGTGCTTTTAACTGCGCTTGCAAGAATGTCTATGCCTTCGAAAAGGCGTTTGCGACTATCGTTGCCAAAAATTACTTCTTTAGCCATGTGTTATCCTCCTATTAATCAATCACTGCAAAGATTTCGTCTTCTTTAAGAATCAACAGATCTTCACCCATATGGCGGATCTGCGTACCAGAGTGTTTACCAAACAACACTTGGTTATTGACTGTAACATCAATTGGAAGATGGTTGCCATTGCGGTCTTTCTTACCCGGTCCGACTGCTAGTACAACACCTACATTTGGTTTTTCAGCAACAGAATCTGGGATAACGAGACCACCTTTAGTGACATTATCGCTGTCCACTCGTTTTACTATGACCCTATCATTAAGCGGTCTTAGATCTGACATCGTTTTCTCCTATATAAAATAAAAAGCACCAGTAATTAACTGGCCTCTTAAAAAATATAATCGGAGATCTGCTGTAAATCAAGACAATAGTCTATTTTTCAGCATAGCAGATAAAAGAAAACTGTCAACTAATTTAGTTGACAGTTTTAAAGTTTAGTAGATGTGTTGTTTATCAACCTCTTGTATCAAGGTGTGCATCTTCCATACCCTGGATACGTAATCTTACTATATTACTAATTTGAAACTGTTTAACATCTAACCCTTTAATTAACGCAAGATACTTGTTACGAACTAATGCAACTTCGTTAATTAACGTACTCATAGTAATAACATCTTCTTCGCCATCTATGTATTTTTCAATACTACGGTCAGAAAGTTCTCTCTGGTACCGTTCTAAATACCGTCTATAGTGATCAGACCGTATTTTGTCGTAGCGTATGTTTAGAAACTTTAACACTGCTTCTAACTCTTGAAGCTGTCCAAATCTATACGCCATTACTCCACTGAGTTCTTGCGCATTCTTTTCTATACTGCCAATTATTTTAGTTTCTACCCATGCTGTTTCAAGTTGCTTTTGAAACCAATCTATAGCGTCAGGTAACACGCTGATGTCCGTAGCTATTCGATTGTACCACATATGTGTTTGTTACTTTCCAAGTCTGTTGTAAAATTCCCAAAGTTTCCAATCTATTTTATTAAGATTGGTAGCAATAGATAACAATAGTTTAAGCTGAACTTTTGACATTGCAACTGCGTCATTGCTTTTTAATGCAGCTTCAACTTCTTCTTCAAGTAATGAACTCGATAAGTCGGTACTTACAGTTTTAGATTTGTCATGTTTAGAAGATGTACTTTTATCGTCTTTTACTACAGTAACAGGTGGTTTAGCCATTTAAATGTCTCTTTACTCATCTAAGTCTTCATCGTAATCAATAGAATAATTATCAACTGATTCGCTATTATATTGTGATTCTATTGCCATGTCAAGGTGATCATCTTCACCGATTAACACTTCAAACTCATCGTAATCCATACCTTTATCTGCAAAAATATGCACTAATTTTCTAGCCATATCTTCACGTTTATTATTAGGAAGTGGTTCGGATACCACTTCCCAAACTTCTAAAAATAAATTAGCACCTATGTTCATTCGTTATCCTCATTATCAGTGTCGAATACAGAATCATCTTGATCAGTTAAGTCATCCATAAGGATTTTAGACTCGTCCCATTCTGCCATAATCAGATCAAGCAATTCATCAGTTATTCCGGAACGGAAGTACTTATGTTCTTTACCAGTCTTATCGGTATATTTTAATTTGTTACCGTCTTTGACTAAAACACCCTTCTTTTCGAACAGATCAATAAGACCGCTATATTCATCCATACCAGTATCCCACGGAATTTTAATTTCAACTGATTCGAACGGTTTGTTATAACGAGTTTTCATAATTTTACATGCTGCACGAATACCGCGAACATCAGTTACTTTTTTACCATCCTCGTCTTCTTTGAGTTTTAGCTTACGCATTGCTACTACAATTGAACTTGCATAGATAAAGCCTTGTCCGCCACTGATTTTATCATCTGGATCGAACATATCTTGACTTGCGTAGCTATGGTTAGTTACGACAAGTCCAACATCATATTCGCCAAACATGTTTACACAGTTACGTACAAGTGCAGTAAGTGCTTTTGGTTTACGTCCCATATCGCCTTTGAGGTCACCACTTTCAAACTGATTAACGTCGGTTGGTGTAAGTAACATACCAAGGCTGTCTAATACGAATAGAACCTTTGGACGATTTTCCGGATCTTCTTTTTCGTATTTAGACTTGTAATCTTTCATAAAGTCACTGATGAGTTTAGCAACGTCATCAATCATAGCAAGGTTACATTTAAGCAGTTTGTCTTCGCTTGTGTCGACACCCAATGGTTGTAGCCAGTTTTCATCAAGTGCGTTTTCAGTATCAATTACAATTGGGAAAATGCCAGATTTTTGTGCATTTCTAACAATGTTACCACTGCAAATATAACTTTTGCCCGAACCAGATTGTCCAGCGAACATTGTAACTTTACCGAGCGGAATACCTTTTTTGAAATTGCCGCTAATAGCATAGTTTAGTGCATAATTGCCACTATGAATCCATGTTCCAGGATCGTGAAATCCCATACTCAATGTAGGGATAGATTTAGTAATGTCTTTTCTAAATTTGCTTATGTCAAAAGGTTTCAAGTCACTTCTCCTGTGAATTTAAAGTAGGCAGAGGACATAATCCTCTGCCTATATCATATGTGTAGTATTAGTTGCCCATTTTACGGCGACGAATTGCCTCAAGGATGTCTTCTGGTGTAGACATTTTTGGCTTATCGCCGGCTGATACAGCGGGAGTCTCCGCTTGCGGCTTTGGGTCAACCCAACCAGAATCGTTTACAGTTTCTGCAGATTTTGCAGATGCACGCTCTAGTATGCTACTAGCTGTCACAGGCTTTGTAACTGGTGTTGCTGCTGGTGCAACGTCAGCTTCTGCACCGTCTGAACGCATACCATTTGGTTTGTAGTACTGCCCCCAACGTTCAGTGTCGTATAGTTCATCGTTAACACTGGCATGGAACAGTTCTACAATTGCATTAAGATGATCGTCATCTGGCTTCTTAGGCAAGAACTGACTGAGATTATATAGTCCGAACTTTTCAATGCTTTCTAGTTCACTGTCATTAAGTGGACGTTCTTTCATAGACCAACTAGAGCTAGTATAGTTAGCATAACCTCCCTTACTGGTTTTAGTGAGATAGAAGTCACGCCCATTTGCATAGTCAGTAGGACTATTCTCAAGGTCCTGTCGCATAAGAATGCCTTTAACAACATCAAATACGCTGGGATTGATGATGAACCTACGAATTGGATTTTCAGGGGAGTTGTCATCTTTGTTCGGATTCTGCGAAACAAAACCTTGGAACAGGTAACTCTTTTTACGCCAGTATTTACGAGCCATGTCTTCCAAAGTTGGATCTTTCCACCAAGCTCTGGTTTCTGCTGCGATAGGACAGGTACCAGGCTTCCACATGTCCATGCAAGGGACTTGCACTTCAACTGGCTTAGCATCGTTTTGACCTTTTACGCCTGGGAAAGGAATTTTAATAATAAGTCGTTCTACCCAGAAAAAGTCGTTACTGTCATCACCGTCTGGGAGAAATCTTAGAGTTGCAGTACTGCCTTCTGGGTTGTTCCAGAATGGGTAAATGCTGTTGTCACTTGTAAAGTTTCCGCCACGACCGCGTTCTTTACGTGCTTGCTGCTCTAAAAGTTTAGCTTGAATTTCTTTAAGATTAAGTGCCATGATATGTGCCTCCTATATGTGTTTTTTCATGTGCCTAATGTTGTATAAGACAACATACAAATATTATTGCATGCTGACAGTGTTATTTATGCCACAGGATTTGTCAACTGTCAATTTATTAGTTGATAATCTTTAGGATCTATGTTAAATTCACCGCAGGCGTGCATCTTAGATGTAGTGTCTAAGTGCGACCATTCAGTGTAACCTATGTACTGCGGTCTTACAAGAGTTGATGATATAAATTTTTTGTTTGTATCTATAACCATTGAATGTTTAATGCAGTAAGATGCTAATAGCGCACAGGGATTTGGATGAACTAACTGATTAGGTAAATCAGTCCATTGACTTTCAAGATATCTTAACATCAGTAGTCCTGCTGCACTTCTACCCGCAGTGTAACATAGATCGTCTGCTAATTCGATATCAGATTGATCTGCGCTGTCAAAATACGCACCGCTATTCAAGTTTGCGGCAATTTCCATAGTACCAACAGTCTTTGCAGAAGTTGAAGTTTGAAAAAAATCATATTCGCAATCAGGTCTTGCAAAAATAATTTTGTCATATTTTATACCAGATAATAGTTCTTGTTTTCTTAATTCTATTCCTAATTGATAATCTAACCAAGCTAATTTCCAGTATTCTGGACAATAACTATCCCAACGACATCTATGTACATAAGGTAATTTAAAATGTTCTTCGTTTACAAATTTACAGTAAATTAGACTACTTTTATAAAAGTCAGCATGCAGACTGTTTATGGTAACTGTAGTAGTTGTCGGAAATAACACGTACCAATCTAGTTCGTCATAACATTTGTTTAAGAACGCTAAGTTTTGATATTTTACTAAATTCCATGTTCTAGCATGACCACGCAAAAATATCGCTGTCTTCATTGCAAAGTACCAACTTTTAATTTAATTCGATGCGCCCAATGTAAAAACATATTGGTGTAACTTGGTACAATAAAATTAAACGGATTACCCCAACCAGTTTTTACAGTTTCTGGCCATTTAAAATCTTTAAGGTCTAATATACCTGATAGAAATTTAATTATTGCTAAAGGGTGTCCTGCAACCCAACTGCAATTATTTGTGGGATTTTGTGACGGGAATATTATCTCGTCTGTACGCATGCGATACAAGAACGAATTTATGTTATCTATATCATTGATAAATTTATCAAATATTATGAAAATTGATGTATATTTGCTATCAACTGTATATGTGTTAGCTTCTAGCAAATGCTGTTCTATACAGATACTTGCATGTGCTAAATTGGCATATACATCTGTATTTTTATTATTACAACAAGTTATTAACTCAGAATATTGCAGTACAGTTTGTATATAACGCAGTTGGTCATCATTTAAACCAACTGCATCACATATTAGTATCATTTTATTCCTGTAAGGTTAGACCTGCTAATTCGCTCAAACGAACGATATCAAATTCGTCATCATCTTCATCATTATAAAGGTCGTCATCGTCTTGTGCAACCGTACCAACAGGTATATTAATGATGTATCTAGCAGCAGTGTTTAATGCTTTGACTGATTCTTCATCGTCATTACAACCACAATTTTCAATAAGATCATTAGCAAAATCAATATATGCTTGTTGATCTACCTCTGATAAATGTGTAAGGTCTTCTATACCTTTAGCATATCCTCGAGAACCAC